>Ga0316208_1002912_pt1 | contig 13091 bp, 10 predicted proteins | sample 3monopyrite_MG_FD_204944 | JGI IMG/M metagenome (GOLD analysis project Ga0316208, IMG submission 204944) | Microbial mat bacterial communities from mineral coupon in-situ incubated in ocean water Damariscotta River, Maine, United States -... | ecosystem: Environmental > Aquatic > Marine >... | reverse complement strand
CGAGGTGGTGGATGAGCGGGTAGGTGAGCTTGCCTTTTTCGAGGTCTTTGCCAACCGACTTTCCAACAGTCGCTTCGGTGCCGGTGAGATCGAGGACATCGTCTTGTATTTGGAATGCAATGCCCAGGTGGGTGCCGAAGCCGAGGAGCGCCTCGACGACCGGATGGCTTTGCTGATCGAATCCTAGTGTACTTAATGCCCCGAGTTCGCACGCGGCTCCGATGAGGGCGGCCGTCTTGCGTTGGAGGATTTCGAAATAAGTTGGTTCGTCGAGCTCGAAGTTGTTTCGGTTGTGGAGTTGGAGGAGTTCTCCGCTGCACATCACCGCCGAAGCGCGGCCGACGATGCGACTCGGAATCGGTGAACCAAGCGACGAACAGAGTTCATAGGAACTGGCAATGAGGTAGTCCCCAAGGATCACGGAGGTCTCGTTGCCCTTCATCGCGTTGATGGTCTTGCCCCGGCGTCGGATTTCGGCTTCGTCCAAGACATCGTCATGGACGAGGGTTGCCATGTGAACCATCTCGCAGACGGCGCCACAGACGATATGGGCATCGGTCAGAACTCGACGATTTGATTCTGATTTGAGAAGAGCATCAAGATCAGGATTCGCCGCCGCTCCGCAGAGCAGCACCAGCATCGGGCGGAGCATTTTTCCGCGGTAGCGTTCGACATGCTCACACATCTGATCGACAGGTTCCAGATCAGACACAAGTTGCTGGGCGAAGATCCGCTCCACAGTACCAAAGCCCGAAGCGATGATGTCTTCGAGAGATTTGAGTTCTTCCGGGATGTTGACAACGCCTTGCATCATGAGATTCTATCGAATACCCCCGCTGATTGCTCAGTCGTAGGCGACAATGTAAGAGATAAACGCTGGATCGGCTTCGCCTTCGAGGGTTGCTTCGTATTCGCCGTTGCCTTCGCCTTCCTCATCTTCACCTTCCCAGTAGACATCAACATTGGCGAACCCGGCTTCGGAAAGGAGTTCACGGATTTCAACCATGGTCCAGAGGCGCCACTCGTAGGTGAAGGCCTTGTTCATGCGGGTCTTGTCGGGGAACTTGAAATGGATATGGCAGACGAAATCCCCGGTGATCGGGTTGTAGGATTCCTGCTGCCAGACATAGGTAAACGAGCGTCCGCCACCGGCGTCGATGGACTTGGTCTCCTCGGTTTCGGTCATGGTTTCGGACCCGCCGTAGTGGTCGAGGAAGAAGACGCCGCCATCGCCGAGGGACTCGCGGACGGATTCGAAGTATCCTCTGAGTTCGTCGCGGGATTTGAAGAGCCAGTATGAGAAGTTCATCGCCAAGACGCAGTCCACGCCGGTCGCGTCGCCGGGTTCAAGGACATTGCGGTTGTGGAGGGTGACTCTGGATTTTTGTTCATCGATGAGCTTGGCAAGATGGTGCTCGGCTCCCCAATCGAGGGTGGGCTGGTCGATATCGAGGCCGACGGCGGTGTTGGTGTTGTGGCGTTTGATCCACTCGACGGAGGTGTTTCCGGTGCCGCAGAAGTCCTCGCGGAGGGACTTGGCTTTGCGGCCTCTGATGTTTTCGAACTCTTCTTCGATGAAGTCGATCTCGGCTTCGACATTCTGGACCGAGAGTTGGTAGAGCTCGTGTCGATCGGCGGTCAGGGCAGTCATGGCCCCGGTCTGGGCGGCTCTAGCGGCGGCTTTTTTCTCGACATTGGCCTTTCGACCCGATTTCCGTTCTTTGGTCATGCTGCTCATCCGAACCCTCGCGTGGTCTGATTGTAATCATCAGAGTCCGAGAATCGGACCCGTGAGGATCGTAGTGATCGCATTGGCTCTTGTCTCGGCAGAACCAGGATTCTCCGTGAATCCTTGGCTGCCAATCCCGATGAATGGGGTCTACACTGCCAGTCCTTGTTTTATCACCGATTGAAGGGAAAAGTACGATGCATCTGACCATGGTTGGTACCGGATATGTAGGCCTTGTCACCGGCGTTTGCTTTGCCAATACAGGCAACGATGTCACCTGTCTCGATGTTGATCCTGAAAAGATCAAAAAACTCGAAGATGACATCTGCCCGATCTACGAGCCCGGGCTTACCGACCTGATGATCAAGAATCGTCAGTCTGGTCGATTGGTCTACACTCTTGATAAGAAGGCCGCCTACCAGAGCGCGGACATGATCTTTATCTGTGTCGGCACCCCATCGGATGACAAGGGGCACACCGATATGTCCTTCATCGACGGCGCCGCCGAGGACATCGGCCAGGCGATCAAAGAGCTCGGCCCAGACGCCAAAGCCAAGGTCATCGTCGTCAAATCCACCGTCCCTGTCGGAACCACCTTCCGCGTCCGTGACACCATCAAATCCATCGTCGGCGATATCGAGTTCCATGTCGCGGACAACCCCGAGTTCCTCAAAGAAGGCGACGCGGTGACGGACTTCAACAAGCCCGACCGCGTGGTCGTCGGCGTTGAATCTGAGATGGTCGGCGAGATGTTCCGCGACCTTTATGACCCGTTCGTTCGCAATGGGCACCCGATCTTTATCATGGATGTTTTGTCGGCCGAGATGGTCAAGTACGCCTCGAACAACTTCCTTGCGACCAAAATCTCGTTTATCAATGAGATGGCCAACTTGTGTGAGGCCTATGGAGCCAACATCAACCGCGTCCGTGAAGGCATGTGCTCCGATTCCCGCATCGGTAATCATTTTCTCTACCCTGGGCTCGGCTACGGCGGCTCCTGCTTCCCGAAAGACACGCTCGCGTGCATCATGATGGGCGACAAGTCGGGTGTGACGATGCAGGTCTCCAACGCCGTCCACGGCACCAACGAACGCCAACGCAACCTCTTCTTCAATAAGATTCTCAAGCATTTCGGAGGCGAAATGGGTCTCCAAGGTAAAAAAATCGGTTTCTGGGGCCTGGCATTCAAACCTCGCACCGACGACATCCGTAAAGCCCCTGCCCTCACCCTTGTCCGTAAAGCCCTGGGCTATGGGGTGACCTGCTCGGGCTACGACCCCGTTGCGGCCGAGAATGTGTCCAAGGAGATGGGCGATACCATCAGCATCCACGACGATATGTACGAATGTGCCCGCGATTGCGATGCGATTGTCATCTCAACGGATTGGCCTGAGTTCAAGAGCCCGGACTTCGAGAAGCTTGCCAGTGTGATGAAGGACAAGGTGATCTTTGATGGTCGCAACTTGTATCGCCGTCAGCATCTTGGTGATCTTGGGTTCCACTACTACTCGGTTGGTCGGCTTCCAGTCACCCCATCCTGAGGCCATAACAAAAGACGGGAGACCCGTTGGTACGGATCACCCCGTCGAGGGAAAGAGCGGGTTTACAGAATCAGTATCAGCCGCGGCGACGTCGCGCCACGGCCAAGATTCCAAGTCCAAGAACAGCCACGCCACCCGGCGATGGAGTGATGGTGACATTGTCCAAATCAAAGTCCGCCAGCAGTGGGGTGGTCAGTCCGTCTGGACGGAAGGTCGAGACCTGCAGGTTGCCCACCTGCTGCATCACCGCATCAAACGCGGCTTGAGACGGCGGCCCCTCGATCGTCACCAATGGATTGGCAAAGCTCAGATCAAAGCTCAAAGTCATCCATTGACCCGAAGCGACAAGCCCGCCGGTCTGGACTGCAAAGGCAGGGAAGTTTCCCGATCCAGCGACGCGGAGGGAGATATCCAGATCGACCCCGGCGTTGTGCCGAATATCAAATGAAACAGTGTTGATCCCTCCGGCGAGGTAGTTGCCGACGAAGGCGTCGCCTGATGAATCTTGGTCGTCTTGGCCGCGAAGAAGGGCTAGACCAAAGGGGCCAGCGGTGTTGAGGTCTGTGGTGCCGGTGACATACGCGCTGCCGTCGAGTGCGCCCGCAGCGTTCCAGGTCAATGGAGCAAATGACCCAGCGACCCAGTTGTTGGCGCCAGATTCAAAGTCCTCAGTAAACGGGACAACCGATGCCGAAGCGGCAAGGGCTCCGACGGCCAGTGTGATGATGGTTGTTGTAATTCTCATGGTGTTCTCCTCTATAAGCAGGGTTGATCCCTGCATGGGTGTTGGTCGGTTGGTTAATTGGATGAGTATTCGGACAAAAATCCGGACACATCAATAAAGTTGAAGTTGCAATCGCCGTTGATGTCTGCAGCAGGATCGGAGTTGCCAAAGTCGCTCAAGAACTCCGAGACATCGAGGAAGTTCCTAAATCCATCGCTGTTGTAGTCGCCCGCAGAACCCACGCGGACACGGATGTCAAGTGTCGGGGCGTAGCCGAGAATCGGCGAAAGCGGATTCTCACGGCTGTACCAGATCGGATACACCACGCCATCACCGCCACCGGGGCCTCCGCTGGCGGGCTGGAGCGATGAAATCGAGAACCGAACTTGTCCCAAGTCCAGCATCTTCGCCAGTTCGAGATGCTCGCCGAGTTGACAGGGGGTGAAGGTGAAACTGAAGGTGGTTTCGGCGGGAACCAGATCGCCTGGATTGACGGCGTCCGTCTGTCCGATCGCCAAAGGCACCGCGTCGAACTGTTCTTTGAGGTTGTTGGAAATATCATTGAGGATCCCTTGATCGTCAATGATCGCGGCAAACGCGCTCCGCATCCCTTGGGCGGGGAAGACTTCAGCGGTAAATCCAAAGACACTGGTTTCGGTGTAGGTGGTTTGGTCGAGTCCATCGCGGTAGCCGGTGAGCCAGAGATTGATTGGGCGTCCGGGGTCCGTGTCGAACGGTTCACCCAAGAGGCCATAGGTATCGAAGGTGTCGTGGGTCGGGTCGTATCGGAAATCGTTGTTGTTTGAAACGGTCATGGAGACGGTGATACTGAGGACTTGGTATTCATCAGCCCCAAGTCCAGGAGTGATGTCGCCAGCGGTATCAAAGCCAAGCAAGACCTGCGCGTCGTGATCGTCAAAGCCGGGTTGCTCGATGGCACCGAACGAAGTCATTTCGAAGCGCGTGCCCGGAGCGCCGTTGAATGGATAGTTCCATCGGTCGAGCGATGGGGAGTCGTACGAGAATTCCAACACCTGTGCGTGCCCGGTGCCTGCGGTGCTTACAAACAGTATGGAGTTGATGAGGAGTACTTTGGAACTGGTTTTCATCATGGTTGGCCTCAGCTTCTTGTCAATTAGGTTGAATTTGCATTCAAAGGATAAAACGGTGTGAAATATGCGGTTCGCCACGAATCGGGCTTGCTTTACAGGATTTACACGGGAATCATTGAGAGTCATTCTCAACTTCTCAAGTTTTCATCGGTCAAATTGAGAAGAAGTCTCAATAAGGAACAAGAATACCCCCTGAGCGACCGAGAACAAGGAATGGAGATCAAAATGGAAACACAAACCATGACCTCTACATCACGAACCCCAAGTGCTTTCACGCTCATCGAGCTGCTGGTGGTGATCGCGATCATTTCATTGCTGATCGGGGTGCTCTTGCCGGCGTTGGGCTCGGCTCGTGAGAGTGCAAAGGCAGTCCGCGAGCAGGCCGGGATGTCGCAGTTGTTGATGGCGTACCAGATGTACGCCGACGATCATCGCGGGCGACTGCTCATCGGCTACCTCTCCGACACCCAATGGCAAACCATGGAGCGTGACAATGCCGAGCCCAAAGACCTTGGTGGCAACTCGGTCGGTGCGATCGCGGGCAAACGCTATCCGTGGCGGCTGATCCCGTATCTCGATTATCAGTTCGAGGGCATCTACATGGATCCCCGAGTCACCGAATCCCTTGCGGCCACGCTGGATGCCGATGGCGAGAACTTCCACTCCGGGAGCCAAGACCACCGCATGCGCTATGTGGCTTCGCTCTACCCGTCTTTTGGACTCAACTCCTACTTCGTCGGAGGCGGCGCCAATGGCGATAATCTCCCATGGTCGTCAGCCGGTCGCCGGGTCTTTGGCAAGTTCCATGTGGACAAAATGCACCAGATCCACCGCCCAAGTTATCTGATGAGTTTCTCCAGTGCCCGTTCGATCACCGAGCCCTCGCTCCTGCCCGGCTATGGCACCATCGAGGGCTACTTCATCGTCAAACCCCCACGCCTCTACTCCACGACCGGGCGACAGTGGGAAGACTCCTACGCAGCCAGTACAGAGCACCCCGAATCCAACTCCGGCGGCGTCTCCCTGCGATACAAAGGCAAAGGCATCGCCGGGATGCTCGACGGGCACGCCGAGCAGTGGGGCTGGGACGAGTACAACGACATGCAGCACTGGTCCAACGATGCGACCAGCAAAGACTGGGAAGTCCAAGCCCGTATGCCGTGATCTCTGAACAGAATTGACCTACGCTCCCAGCATGAGCGATCGGATTGACCTTATCGACGAACTCAATTGGCGCGGCCTTCTCAAGGACTGTACGGATACGGACGGGCTGCGGGCGCACCTGGCTGATCCTGACAAGTCGCCTCGGAAGATTTATGCGGGGTTTGATCCGACGGCGGATTCGTTGACGATTGGGAATCTTGTGCCGATTATGTTGCTGGCTCATGTCAAGCGGGCCGGGCATGTGCCTGTGGTGGTGATGGGTGGCGGGACGGGGTTGATTGGTGATCCATCGGGCAAGAGCGCCGAGCGGATGATGATGACCGAAGAGATCGTCCAGAGCAATGTCGATGCCCAGAAACCGATCTACAACAATGTACTCGGCGGCGTCGAAGGCGATCATCAACACGCCCTCCTCAACAACAACGACTGGCTCAGCAAGATTTCCTACATCGAAGCCCTCCGCGACATCGGCAAGCATTTCTCGGTCAACATGATGATGCAGAAAGAGTCCGTCAAAGAACGCCTCCACAACCGCGAGCAGGGTATCAGCTACACCGAGTTCTCCTACATGATCCTGCAGGCGTACGACTTTGCACACCTCTTCTTACATCAAGAGGTCACAGTTCAGATAGGTGGGAGCGATCAGTATGGAAATATCGTGGCCGGTTCAGATTTTATTCGAAGAATAATGGGTGGTGCGAAGGAGGACATTGGTGACGGACCTGGAAAATCATTCGGCCTCACCGCCCCCCTCGTTTCCAAAGCCGACGGCGGCAAGTTCGGCAAGACCGAAACCGGAGCCGTGTGGTTGACGGCCAACCGCACCTCGCCCTACGCCTACTACCAGTTCTGGCTCAATGCGACCGACCAGGACGCCGAGGGCTGGATCAAGGTCTTTACATTTCTCAATGAATCCACGATCGATTCACTGATCGCCCGTCACAAAGACAATCCAGGCAAGCGAGAACTCCAACGCACCCTCGCCCAGGAAGCCACGCGGATTCTCCACGGCGAAGAAGCCATGGACAACGCCGAGGCCGCGGGGAAGGCGTTGTTTAGCGGGGAGATCGCCTCGCTCGACGAGCAAACCATGCTTGAAGTTTTTGCCAGCATCCCGACGACCGACCACGCCAAATCAGACCTCGCCGAGGGGCTCGATATGGTCGAGATGCTCAAGTCCACCGGGCTCGCATCTTCAAATCGCGAGGCCCGCGATTTCCTCAAAGAGGGCTCCGTCTCCATCAACGGTCAAAAAATCGATGCCGATACCAAGATCACCGAATCGAACCTGCTTCATGGCTCGTTCATCGCGATCCGACGCGGCAAGAAAAAATGGCACATGACCCACTGGAAATAGTGGTCATGAGCCAGTTTGAATCCGTTTCGGTTTGAAGGTTTATGGGCAGCCCATCCCGAACGCCGCGAGGAATGCCGAGACATCGAGGAAGTTGAAATCGCCCTCGCCGCTGAAGTCGGCGACCGGGTCTCCATTGCCGAAGGCAACGAGGAATGCCGAGACATCAAGGAAGTTCAGATCACCTTCGCCGGTGAGGTCGGCGGGGCAACTGTTGGCACCGAGAGTGCCGTCTGGGTTGATGTTGTGTGTTTCAATATCCGCAACACCAAAGTCGCCGATCTGCCATCCCGCGATGGCAAACCCGTCGCTGCTGACTGCTGAGGTGAGTCGGCTGCGTTGGGCGAGATCAGAAGCAATCGAAGTCGACCAGACATCGCTCCCATCAGGGGCGACGGCCCGCGCCAGGACCTGATCCTGCCCAAATCCGCCAGTGTTTTCAATCCACAGTGAAACCATATTGCCACCGATGACCTGCGCGTTGATCGATCCCGACTCGTTGGCATCGAGAATCGAGATTTGCTTGCCCGCGTCGGTCCACTGACGGAGGCCGGTGGCATTGAGCCGCTGGGCGTAGATGCCCTGGCTGCCTTGGTTGTTGTCGAGTTCAGTCCACGCAACATAAATCGAATCGGTCGCTTGGTCATATGCGGCGGTGGGGGAAACCCGCTCACGCGGATTTGTAGAAGCAAGCACCCCGTCGTGCGGGAAAAATTCGTTGCCGCTGCTGTCGAGATGCTGGGCGTACACATTGAGCCCGTTGGCCGTGTCGTACCACGAGAACACCGCTCCGCCGGAACCATCAGAAACGAACTCTGGGAAGTTCCCGAACTGGAGTGATCCGCCGTCATAGACCGCGATCGGAGCGGCCCAGCCATCGGAACCGTCAGCGTTGATCTTTAGTGCGTAGAGATGCTTTGGGCCGAGGAAGAATCCAAACTGAACCCACGATGCGATGACCGATCCATTGTCCGAGCGGTGCATCGAGGCGAGATTGATCGAGTCCCCTCCGGCGTCGGTGATGGTGCTGTTCCAGAGGACAGCCCCGGCCGTGCTGATTTGAGCGAGGTTTGTATCGAGCTCGTTGATCCACCCGATGACCGTGTGCCCATCGGTTGTGGTTGCGATGTCTGGGGAGGCAACGAAGTCCGTGCCGTTGCCGAACTGGATGCCGTTGGCTCCCCAGGTTGCTGTCCCATCCGGGGCGATGCGTTGGGCGGTAATCTTGACACCACCAAAGCGATCATCGCGGAAGACGAGTACGGCGTGGTCGGTGTTGTCCACATCGAGGTCGTAATCTTGTGTTGAAGAGAAGCCGCGGTTGGCGATGAGGACGCCGTTGTGTACCCACATCTCATTGCCCGAGGCATCGAGCCGTTGGAGCCGAACATCGTATCCCGTCACGCTTGAGTACCAACTCACATAGCACCCGCCGTCGGCGGTGGGGGCGATTTTGGGCTGGACCTGTTCTCCATCGCCGTCGGCGACAATCTGGTGCATGGTCGAGTCGTCGGTCCATTGCGCGATCGCGTGGGAAGTGGCCGAGGCCACCACAATGAGAGCCAAGATTCGTTTGGATTTCGATTGCATGTCTGTCTCTCCGTATAGTCGCACACATGGGGTATCTTCACAAGATTCGAGGTGTGGGTGTCTATGTGCCTAGCACAGAGCAGAGTATATCAAAAAACACCGGAGCGAATGGTAATTTATTACTTATTTGCAATTAATTCCAATTGTTCTAGATTGTCGTGGCATGGGAGGTGTATTCACGATAAAAAGGTATGAGAGAAGAGTACACAGATGACGAGTAACGCCAAACTGAACCCCGACCAAGGCCTCGAGCAATCGGGGATCACTTCAGAATCAGTGGCAGAGGGGCTCCGGGTCACCATTGGGCATGTATTGAGCGAGATCCCTGACTGCTCGATGAGGCCCATGGACATCTCGCGCCAGATCAATGTTTCACGGGTGATGGTCGGGCGGGTGTTGAGCGCCCTTGCCAAAGAAGAATCGGTTGAAGTTCTTATGGTCATCCCAGGTCCAGAGACTCTTCGGCTAATCCTGAATGCCTCGGAAAGCGCAGGCGTCTTGCAGGATCGGGTCCAACCGGCCCTTGAAGCGGTCGATCGATTTGACCGGCTCATCCGTGATCATTTCGGGACACGCGGGGCGATGAGCGCGGCCCTGAGTATCGAGCACGCCGACGAACGCGAGCGATTTGAGCAAGCCAGCCGATACCAAGCATTCAAAGGGATGAGCAAGATTCTTGGCGTCGAAAGCAAGGTCTGGCTGACCTGCATGGTGATGACGCCAAGTCCAAAGGGCGACGCCGGCATTGATGTCACCACTGTTCACGGGACTACGGGGCTCCGCCGGCTTCGGGCTGACATGCCTGTCCACTTTGTCTATGGACGACCTCCAGAGTATGAAGCGGGTCGTCAGGCACCCGTCCGGATGGAGCTGGATTTGCAGCAGTTCTTCTCAAACACGCCCGCTCCGCTTTCGGCTACCGAAGAGAACGGGCAGATCATCAACACCTTTGCTCCAGAAGTGATCGGGAAGAACGCACTCTATGACATGTTTGCAGGCGTTCAAATCTCGAACGGTTCGAATCGGTCGCCAGAGCCAGGGCGGAGTTATCGCGGGACCATTGTGATGCCCGATGTCCCTGTCGTGAGTCTTGTGAGTGATGTGATTCTTCATGGGGATATCTTCGAGGGGATCGATCCAGAGTTGTTTGTGCACAAAACCATGGGCAAGGGTGGGGCTGATATCGAGGATCCAAAGAGATTGTCTGATCGGATTCAAACCAACGATCAGATTCATGATCTCGGGTATGGGCTCGAGAATATTGAAATCAGAGGGATCCCCAACTATCGTCAAATGATCGAGTATCTTTGCGTTCAATCCGGCTCACAGCCACAAGATTATCGAGTCCATAGATTACAGATTCAATACCCGGTCTATGGCTTTCAATACGCGATCGCCTACCGGGTTTCTCCCCCGCTTGAATGATTGAGTCCAAGCGGTTGAGCAGCAACTGAATGCAGTACATGTTGGTTTCCGAAACCTGCCTGGGAATGAGGGGTATAGCACAGAATGATGGTGTCATTTATCATTCCGGCGTACAACGAAGAGTCGATGCTTCCATCGACGATTCAATCTATTCATGCCGCATCTCAGGAAAATGGTATTGAGTATGAGATTGTGGTTGCCGACGATAACTCTGATGACGACACGGCAAAGGTTGCTCGGGAGCACGGTGCTATCGTGGTTTCGGCGAAAAATAGACAAATCGCAGCGACCCGAAATGCTGGAGCAAGAGCATCAACAGGTGAATACTTGATTTGGGTGGATGCCGACACTCGTGTGTCGGCGGTGGTCGTCTGCAAAGCGATTCAAGCGTTGTCGCTTGGCGCAGCTGGAGGAGGATCCCGGGTTGCGTATGATCGGCCTTGTCCGTTGTATATTCGAATAGGGTGGTCGATGTTGATGCTGTCGTATCGAATATTTGGTTATGCATCGGGAGCGTTTATTTTTTGTACTCGAACAGTATTTGAAGAGATCGGCGGGTTTGATGAGACCAGATACGCTGGTGAAGAAATATATATGTCCCGTTCCATCAGAAAATACGGTCGATTTCACTGGATCAAGAATCCAGTGCTCACTTCATCTCGAAAGCTTCGGAGTTTTTCTATTTTGGAAGTATTGATGATGTGCATACATTTGGCTCTGGGTGGACATCGAGGAACGCAATCGCGGAATCATAAAGATTTTTGGTATGGTGCCCGGCGTGCAGACACCATTGACCCACCAACTCCTCCAAATGAATAGATGGGCGTATGATTGGTCATGAGTAAGAGTACACATTCCATCGATCAAGCCGGAATCATCGGTCAAGAGTTCATCGATGCGGCTCGGCTTGCGTCGGTGTTTGCCGCCGACGAGCAGAACGCCGTGAAGGTTGCACACCTTGCGGGGGTCATCGCCCAGAGCGTCAGCAACGGCGGCAAGGTCCTCGCCATCGGCAATGGTGGGTCGTGTGCCGACGCGATCCATTTCTGCGAAGAACTCACAGGCCGGTATCGCAAAGATCGACCATCAATCCCAGCGATCGTATGCGCCGACCCCGGACACATCACCTGCACCGCAAACGACTACGGCTTCGACCAAGTCTTCAGCCGATGGATTGAAGGGCTTGGTAACGAGAATGATGTTTTAATTGCGATGTCCACATCGGGGAACTCTGAGAATATCGTCAAGGCCGTGGAGGTTGCGCGTGATCGCGGGCTTCATATCGCGTTGTTCCTCGGCAAGGACGGGGGCAAACTCCGCACCAAGGGCGATACGCGGTTTGTGGCGCCTGGCGAAACTGCTGACCGGATCCAAGAGCTCCACATGCTCGCCTTGCACTCCTTAGTCGGAGCAATCGAGCGGGCTCTGGGGTATTGCTGAATATCCCAGATCAATCTTCAGGATAGATCGGAGCTGCGCACGAGCCGCCGTTGCGCATGTAGTAGTCTTGGTGGTACTCCTCAGCTTCGTAGAACTTGGTATCCTCGGCTTTGCGGAGCTCGGTTGTGATCTTCCGCTTAGACCAGCGGCCATCATTCTGTTGTGCCCTGATAAATTCTTGTGCTTCCTCGAACTGTTCATAGGAAGTCGTGTAGATCGCCGAGCGATACTGTGTGCCGACATCGGGACCCTGGCGGTCCCCTTGGGTTGGGTCGTGGATGCGGAAGAACCAAGCGAGCAGGTCGTGGTAGTTGACGATCGATGGGTCAAACACGACTTTCACCGATTCGGCGTGCCCGGTTTCCCCAGTACAGACTTGTTTGTAGCTGGGATCGACCGAATCATCCCCGCCCTGGAAACCGGAGACGGCGTCGATCACGCCGGGTAGTTTGGCGTAGCGGTCTTCGATGCCCCAGAAGCAGCCGCCGGCAAAGTATGCGGTCTGTGTTTGTGTCGGAAGTGCGGCCATGGGCAAAGTGTCTCCATCTTCAAAGAACTCGAGTGAAGCAGAGTTGACGCAGAATCGTAAGCCCGTCGGCTTTGGGCCGTCGGGGAAGACATGCCCGAGGTGTGCTCCGCAGCGGGCGCAGGTGATCTCTTTACGGCTCATGCCCAGCGAGTTGTCGACCTCTGTGTCGACATGCTCAGGATCAACAGGCGTAAAGAAGCTCGGCCAGCCGGTGCCGGACTTGAACTTTGAGTCGCTCCCAAAGAGCGGCAGCTTGCAGAGCCGACAGTAGTACACGCCTTCTTTTTTGTTATCCAGCAGATTCCCGCAGAACGGGGCTTCGGTGCCTTGGTTGAGGATGACCTTGCGTTCCTCGGGCGTGAGGTTCTTGGCGAGGTCTTGGATTTTCTCGTCGGGGAGCCGGGCGATGTTGTAGCCCGACTCGGAATATAGATCGGTGGTTTGGGTCATGTCTGATTTCTCTGTTGGTCCTGAGGCGTTGGC
>Ga0316208_1002911_pt1 | contig 13097 bp, 7 predicted proteins | sample 3monopyrite_MG_FD_204944 | JGI IMG/M metagenome (GOLD analysis project Ga0316208, IMG submission 204944) | Microbial mat bacterial communities from mineral coupon in-situ incubated in ocean water Damariscotta River, Maine, United States -... | ecosystem: Environmental > Aquatic > Marine > Coastal... | reverse complement strand
ATGAGTTGCTATTAAAAGGATAAACAGCTTCTTCGTCATATAGAGGACCCCAAATTGAAACTCCTCCACCCATATTTATATAATCACTATTAATCAATCTAGCAACATTATTATCAAATCTATTGCCTCTAACTCTCGCCAAATAAACAGCAATTCTACCATCATCATGAGCCTGTCTTTGAACATCAGTCATCATTTCAGCATTGGAGTTATCTACATTATCAATAGCAGGAATACCAACAGTTCCAGGTAAACCTTTAAAATCATTTCTATCAGATGGCGAACCATCTCTATTTGTTATATTTGGATTTTTATCTAACGCATAAGTTCCTACTGTGCCAATCAAATCATCTTCATCAGAATATAATGAAGGAAAACCTGCTGGACCCTCAAGGAATTGTATCGCTCCGCCTCTTAGCCTTGCTATATTATCAGTAAAATTACAACCGATAATCCAAGTTCTAGATGAAAATGTAGTAATTACACCACCTGAACCATTTGATGCGGCAGTAATGTCTTTATTAATTTGTTCCCAGTCTGCATTGGCATTAAAATTCGCCCATGTAGCTGTACCAGTATTTGGATCAAAATAATCTTTTCTATCTACAGTAGTATCCTTTTTGAATCCACGGAATTGGACATTTCTAAAAAATGCCGCTCTCGCTCCAGGCATTACTATAATATGTCCCCACTCCTTAGAATTATTAAATGGCTGACCAGTAAATTCAATCTGATCAGTGTTTACAATATCTACTGACTTATCTCCAAGTCTAGACCAGGGGAATGAGTTTAAGTTTGGATCTAAAGTATAGTCCTTATACATTTTCGCCGCCATCCACATAATAGCTTGCGTAGAAGAAATCTTCACTTGTGGTGCCGTAACCGCAGTCCCAGCAACATAATTCATCAGTTTTCTTTCTGCTGTATCCAAAATAACAGTATAAACAAAATCACGCTTTGAAGCATGAACTGTTTGTTCCATCACTGTTTCATCAGTATTAGTAGCAGTCATTCCTAATGTAGATGAAAAGTTTCCATCATATAAGAAATAAGCAGGATCTGCATATCCAAAATAATCATTTGGATTTCTTGGACCTACTTGCTCCCTTGGATCTAATGTAGTCCCACCTGCATTTAGCAATGGATTTGGAGCATAAGTCATACTCGCATCACCATCCGCTATTAAACGACCACCCTCGCTTATTATAAAGCGACCATTTGGATGAAATCGTATTTCAGTACCTGGCTCGATGATAAGTGTACCATCAATTTTATACTGATTATTCACGACATATTGATTATCCTTAAGGAATACCCTTACGTCATCTTTCCCAAGTGTTCCGGACACTTGAATGTGATTTGCTGCATACATCTGTCCACTGACAAATAATAAGGCAAAAAACATCAAAAAGTTCGAACGAATAAATCGTATCATAAAACCTCCCGGTTTATGGTTAAATTATTATTTAAAAAAATTATTTTTATTTTCATTATCTTCTTTATTACATTTTGCATTAACTATGCCTTGCTTTTAAACCTATTTTTGGAATATTAGCAATTATTCAACTTCTACTTACTCAATTTTCGTGCCAAGACCAACCAGCCCCTGCTTCGCTTTTGTTATAAATTCAGACTCTCTTTCCTGCGTATCATTATTTATCAATGCCAAATACTGTGCTTTAGCCTTCTCCACTTTTCCAGCTTTTTCCAAACATAAACCAGAAAAATATCCATATTTATTTATTAATTCATCACTATCAACTAATTTAGATGCCTTTTTGTAATTTTCTGCTGCACTTCCATAATCTCCTTCTGCCTCTTGGCAATATGCTAAGCCAGTCAACGCACCAATTTTTACTATTTTAGAACTTGAATTAACTGCTTTTTCGTACCAAGTTTTAGCAGCCAATACATCACCCATATATTTATATGCATTACCAGAATACATAGCCGCAAGCATAGAAGTCTCGCTACCACTAAACTTTTCAGACACCTCTCTTAATCCCATCAAAGGCTCATTATTTATCATTATAGAGTTATCACCCTCTAATGCTTTTAAATAATCACCCTTCTCAAAATAAGGCATTATTCTTTCCATTAAAATACTAGCCTCTACACTATCAATCTGGCTTTGTTCCGTATCATTATAAAAATACCAAGCCAGAGCCAATATTACAGCCAATACCCCTACATACTTAAAGGATCGACTTTTAATATCATTTAATTCCTGATTGCCTTCCTCAGCTTCAGGCATAGCTTGATTATTTTCTAATATTTCTTCTTCTTTACTCATTCTTCTTTTATTTTATTATAAAATATACTTTATTCTTTTGGTATATACTCTAACATACAAATATATGATGGTATAAAATAAATACCAACTCTTAACATAAGTTTTTTCACTTATTTTTAATTATTTTCTTCTATATTGTTAATTACTTATTACAGTGTCAGATTAATTACACACTTTCCTTACACATTTTTTACTTTTACATTCAAATCAATAAACTCAGTAATTTTACATTCATATTACGTATAAAAGAAGTATATTTCTCTGCATCTCTTGCATAAACATCAAAATATATATACTTTAATCTAAATTTTACTGCTAACTTCATATACCGTTCCTTATCCACCTGTTCCGCAATCAACATTCCAGCAAACCTCACATCACTTAATTCTGTAATCTCATAAAACTCCCCAAACTTCTGATGAAACTCTGTTGGCTTAAACTCCCTAAAAAAGCTACTCATATAACCCAAATAATTATAATCTGTAACAAATGGTTTCAATCTCATCTTTTTAATATTCATCTTAATCTTTTCCACCATCAACTCAGTTTTATTTTCAAACCGATTAGCAGATGCAAGCAAAAACTGTGAATCGTCAGGAAATTCTGACACCAATATGTCAATTAATTTTGACACTACCACCGAAGTTATTTCTGGATTAAACCAAAAATATTCATTTATGTACTCCACTCCCTCATAACTATACTTGACTTGCAACTCCTCAGGTATAAGCTCCGCCAAATTTATCTTTTTCCTCGCTGGTATATCCAACACTTGTGGCTCATTTATATCCGACGTATATAATAGTAAATCTGCCGTTGCATACTCCGTATATAAATGTGGTTCTAACACTTGTTCCGAGGGTATAGAATCCGCAGCATAAATAGTATTTATCTCAAAATTCCTTGGCAATATTTCATTCAATATTAACTCAATTGGTTTCACACTAACCACCAAATATTCAGCTTTCAAGCTAAATATTGATAATATTAATACCATTATAAAAGAAACAATTCGCAAATTCAATAACCTTTATTCTTCACTTTTCAAGAACAAAACTAATTAATTATACACACATAAAAAAATATTTATCCACACATATATATATTTAAAAAAAACTCGACTATTCCTCTCAAACTTTTCCAACCCTCAATCCCTCTTAACTATCTTAATCTTGTCTTCAGTAAATCCATTCAGCTTATATGCCAGCATATTTATTTCCCTATCAATATTTATCAATTACTTATTTCATTACCTTCTCAACACTAACCCGCCTCAACCTCTTATGATAATCTTCCACAGCCTCATTAGATTTCCGAGCAATAGGTTCATCTTTCCCAGCAGACCTGACTGACAATAATTCCTTAGGAACTGCTCGCAGAATCAATTCCTTAGCAACAAAATCCACCCTTTTTTGACCCAGATCCTTATTATATGTATTCGAACCAACAAAATCAGTATGACCAACCAATTTTATCATCACAACCTTATCCTTTGAGCGGATGATATTCTTAGCAAGATTATCCATCTCATTTTGCCATTTTTTATTAGTAGCCCTACCACTACTATCCAATACCATATCATAAGGATTACTCGAATCATCATAAGGGAAATTAATCCTCAAAGTAAGTTGAGTCGAAATATGAAGATTCCTTTCAATTTTTTTCAAAGTATCCATCTGCATAACAGTCAAAATAAAATTATCATACAAGGTATTATCTTCCTCCACTAATATTTCAACATCAAATGTTTTTTTGACTAAAAGCTTATACTCACCTTTCAGATTAGTATTTAACCGTCCAATAATTTGTTTATCTTTCAATTTTTTAACCACAATCTCAGCATTTACTACTGGCTCATCAGTATCAGTATTAATAACCATACCTTCTACTTCCAAAGTTGGAACTTCCAAATCTAACAACTCCATTTCATCTTCTAATTCATAATCGACTTCCACTTCACTACTCACAAGTTCATCAGTACGGTTGCTACCAACTTCCACATCAAACAAATAACGCTTCTTCAGCAAATATATATCAAAATTATTGATACCACCATAAGACTGATTAGAACTATAATAAAGAACAGAATCAGTATCCAAAGGCGAAGAAGGAAACAGCTCGTCCCATTTAGTATTAATAGGTGATTTTAAGTTTTCAGGATTAGAAATAAATTTCAGATCATAAGTCTCATAAAACTGTTCATCAATATCCGAACGAAAAATGTCATATCCACCCACCGACTTATGACCAGCCGACGAAAAATACAAATATCGACCATCATTAGAAACAAAAGGAGACAACTCATCACAAAGTGTATTAATTTTATCACCCAAATTTATTGGCTTACTCCACTTCGGACTACCCCAATTCCCATTTTCTAATACAGAAAACCAAATATCGGTACCACCTTCGCCCCCATCCCTATCTGAAGTAAAAAACAATATTCTACCTTCAGGACTAAGACTTGGATGAGATTCAAAATTAAAGGAAGTTAAATCTTTTGAAGACTCAAACAAGCTGATTTTCTCAAACTTAGCATTGTCAAAACGAGACATAAATATTCGTGTTTGTCCAATCATCTCAGACAGTGGAATCCTTGTCTTACCATCTTGATTATAAGGTTTATCCCTATAATTATTAACAATATTTTCATTCAAATCAAACTTATTAGAGCAGAATAGAACATTATCTTCAAAAAAATTCAACATACCAAGATGAGAAAAGTTATTAGAAGAAATCTCATTTTTTCTAACAAATACATGTTCATCAACACGAAGAAACTTCAATACCCTGTCGACTCCATCTCGATAAGTCAAATAAGCAAAATTTTTATCGTCAAATGCGAGGCTATATTCATTCTTTTCAGAATTAACCTCTTTAACGTTAAAAATTTGATAATACCACCCATTTATTCTGCCATATTCCACAGTTGTATCAATAGGCAAACCCTCCCACAAAGACTGAGTACATTTCGGCGGAAACTCAATACACGATAGCTCTTTTGGCTGAGAATATTTTTTAATACAAGCAGATACTGCAAGCAAAATAACAAAAACAAATAATATTTTTTTCATAATCGAAAATTACTTCGTTACAATAATTAATATTACAATTTAATAATAAATAAGTAAAACTAACAGAAAATAAATTTTGTTCAATCCGCTAAATTCAATTCATAGATATAAAAAAGCCCCTAAAGAATTGCTTCGATGGGGCGAAATTAATTACGGCTTATGCCGTTGTTGTGTAAAGGTTGCAAATTAAAAAAGTTTTTCGTATTTTTAATTTCTGGAATATGTAAAAACTATTTTAATTATACAAGGAGTTTTTTATGAGTTTATTATTTTCCTTCGACCAAGGAGCAAATTCCATTGGGTGGGCAGTCATTGATAAAGAAAAAAATGCCTTAATTGATAGTGGAGTTAGAATTTTTGAAGGTGGTGTTGAAAATTTAGGTACGAGAAAAGAAACATCAAAAAATGTTAAACGAAGAGAAGCGAGACAAAGAAGAAAGCAATTAAGAAGAAAGAAATTTAGGCTTAATAAAATTAAAGATTTTTTCATTTCTCAATTTGAATTAAATGAAAACAACATAAAATTTAAAATTAGTGATGAGTCACCTTATATTTTAAGAGCAAAAGCACTTGACAATAAATTAAATATACCTGATATTTTCAAAACTTGTTATCATATTGCGAAACATAGAGGATACAAAAATCCACGTTCTATTTTTTCGCCTGAAAATGAAACAGAAGGTACTATAGAAAAAGGCGATGAAAAATCAGGAAAAGTTGGAGTCAACGTTATCAAAGAGGCTCTTGAAGGAGGAAAATTTAGATCAATCGGCGAATATTTGAATAGCTTAGACCCGCATAACCAAAGAAGAAGAAATCGCTATACCCTACGAGAACACTATGAAATTGAATTTGATTTAATTATGTCAAAACAGCAGGAATTCTATAAAAATATTTTAACAGATAAAATAATTAAACAATTAAGGGCTATTATTTTTTTTCAAAGACCTCTCAAATCACAAAAGCATACCCTTGGTCATTGCCCTTTTGAAAAAAATAAATCTAGAATACCTATGTCACATCCTATCTATCAAGAATTTAGGATGCTACAACAAGTAAATAATTTAAAACTTAAAATTAATCAAAGAATTGATTCCGATTATCAATTAACTCAAAGCGAACAAGAATTTTTATTGGCGCATTTGGAAATTAATAGTTCTCTGAGCCTATCAAAATCTAATTCAAAATTAAAAAAAATTATTGGCATTAACCATAAAGGAAATATGCCTACTAATTTTGACCATCAAAAAAAACTAAATGGTTGCGACACACTTACTAAACTAAAAAAGTGTTTAGGAGATGAATACATTAGGCTTAGTTATGAGTCAAATACTGATGATTTTTTGAAATTATATCATTTTATATATTCTGCAAATAGAGATAACAAAGAAAAATTCTTAAATAAGATAAAAGATAAATTTGAGCTCTCAGATAAAATAGCTGAAAATTTGTTTGCTGTCAAACTTGAAACTGGTTATGGCAATCTCTCAAACAAGGCTATAAAAAATATTATTCCCTACATGAGACAAGGGCAAAGATATGACCAAGCCTGCGAATCTTTTGGTCAATTATGCACAGAAAATGGTAATAATGCTAAAGCAATTGCATATAGACATAATTTATATGAAGAAACTAAAATATTAGATACTCTGCCTAAGTTCAAAGAAAATGGTGTTTCTAATCCTGTAGTCATCATCGCAATGACTGAACTTAGGAAAGTAACAAATGCCTTAATCAAGAGGTATGGACTCCCTGATAAAATTAATATTGAAGTTGCTAGAAATATGAAAATGTCTTCGAAGCAACGTGTAGATGAGATTTCTAAAATCGATAAGAATAGAACCCAAAATGAAGAAGATACAAAGGAAATTATCTCATTTAATGTATTTTCAGAAAATGCTACACCAAAAAAAAATGATTTGATTAAACTTAGGCTTTGGAAAGAGTGTAATCAAATTTGTCCTTATACTGGAAAGTCAATATCCAAGTCGGATCTATTTAATGGTGAATTCGAAATTGAACACATCATTCCTTTGTCAAAGTCTCTTGATGATTCTTATATGAATAAAACTTTATGTCATAAAGATGCAAATCATAAAAAGAGCAACAGAACTCCTTTTGAAACATGGGCAGGAAGCAATGAGTGGAATAATATATTGCTAAGAGCAAAAGAACTACCCAAATCTAAATTTGATAGATTTAAAACCACTTCAACTGAAGAATGGTTTGATGCAAAAGGGAATGGAGATTTCATCAATAGTCAATTGAACGATACTGCGTATATTACTAAAATTTCTTTGAGATTTTTGAAAAATATTTGCAAAGAAATTGTTCCAGTTCGTGGGAATATGACTGCAATGCTTAGAAATCACTGGAAACTAAATGATATTTTATGGCAGACACACTCCGACAGTTTATTAGAGGAAATGCCGAAAGGTGAAAAATTAAGATTAGACCATAGGCACCACGCTATAGACGCCATAGTAATTGGTATGATGGATAGAGCATTGCTCCAAAATCTTTCCTCATATACATCCGTCAATGGCTCGATGAGTCTAAAATATAAACATGACCGGTTTGAATTGCCTTGGGTTGGATTCAAAGAGGCAGTTGAAAAATCAATTTCAAATATAATAATATCGCATAAAGTCAAGCAAAAACCAACTGGGCAATTACATGAAGAAACTTTTTATGGACTATCTAAAGATAGGTTTGGAAACCCAATATTAGATCATAAATCAAAAAAACTCTATCGTGTTAGAAAAAACTTAAATACTTTAACTGAAAAAATGATTGGACAAATCGCCGACCCTAAAGTAAAAGAATTAGTGCAAGAAAGGGTAGCATCTTTTGGTGAGATCCCATATAAATCTAATATTATTTTTGAGAAACCAATTGAATATATAGATAAAAAAGGGAAAACACAAATAATCAAAAAAGTTAGATTATTATTGCCTTTCTCCAATTCAACTCAAATTGCTGACTATAATAAGCATGTTCAAACTGGCAATAATTTTATGGTTATAATATACCAAGACTTAGAGAAAAACAAACAAGACGCAAAAGTGCTTACCTTATATGAAGCATCAAAAATTGGCAAAATGAATAGAGAAGGTGTCAATCAATTTCTTGGTCCGAACAAAGAGTTAATTAATACTCTGAAAATGAATGAACTTGTTTTATGGTCAGACCTTCCTGAGGGATTTGATTTTAATGATAAATCATTATATAGAATGCTTACAAAATCTATTTATAGATATCAGAAAGCAAGTAGTGATAATACAATTACCTTAAGGAATCACTTAGTATCTCAAGTTCAAATTAGCACATCTAAAAATAATAAAGACCAAAGTTACGGAAGGAATTTTGTGATAGCACATAATTTCAAACTGTTAAAATTAAAAATTGATAACATTGGATTCTTGTCAATAGCTGACGACTAATTAAAGTTTTCCACAATATGCTCCGACAAATACTTATATATACTTATCCTCGGAGCATAATGTATGATAAAAAGGACAATATACATAGGTAATCCCTCAAAATTAAATGTTGAGAAAAGACAACTGAAGATTTTAAATTACGAAAGTGGTGTTATAAACTCTGTACCTTTAGAAGACATTGCAATAATTGAAATTGATTCGCCTCAAATAGATTTGAATTCTTATTTATTAATCGAACTTAATACCTATAATATTGCAGTAATATATTGCAAACATCACCAGCCAATAGGCACTGGAATTGCTTTGTTTTCGAACAGTATCCACACAAAAAGGATTCTTTTGCAAACAGGAATTACAAATGCTCTAAAAAAAAAACTATGGAAAACAACAATAGAGTTTAAGATAAAAAATCAAGCGAAAGTATTAGAACTTAATTCAAAAGAATACAAAAGTTTATTAAAACTGTCAGAATTAGTTAAAACAGGGGACAGCACAAATATGGAGGCACGAGTAGCCAGAAAATATTGGAAATTATTATTCGGAAAGGATTTTAAAAGGGGGCAGTTTGGTGATTTTCCAAACCCAATGCTGAATTATGGTTATTCGATTATCCGTTCAGCTATGACACGTGCTATAGTCAGTGCCGGCTTGCATCCCGCACTTGGCATAAAACATAAAAATCAATATAATCCATACTGTCTTTCTGATGATTTGATGGAAGCATATCGCCCCTATCTTGATGAGATAGCAGTGGAGTTATTTCAAACTATTGATGAGGAAGATTATTATTTAAGTAGGGAAATAAAAAAAGATTTAATCTCTGTGCTATATATCGATACAAAAATATTAGGCGAAATCAAGCCACTGATGAATTCAATTAATATTACAGCGAATAGCTTCGTAAAAAGTTTAGAAGAAAAATCAAATCAATTATTATTTCCGAACCTATGGGACTAAGCGAGTATAGAATAATGTGGATATTTGTGTTTTTTGATTTGCCAACTGAGACCAAACAGCAACGGTTTGACTACAGAAAATTTAGAGAGTTTTTGCTCAAAGATGGTTTTGATATGCACCAATATTCTGTTTACAAAAGATGTTGCCCAAGCAGAGAACATGCTGAAGCCAAAACAAAAAGTATAAAAAAGCATCTGCCAAATGACGGAAATATATCAGTGATGATGGTAACGGACAAACAATTTGGAATGATAAAACATTACTTTTGTGGCAAAGCAGTGAAAGATATGCACCCTCCCGACCAAATATCAATGTTCTAAAAAGAAACAGTACGAACTTAACTATATAAATTTACAAGTAGTTACGTCCGCACTATTTCAAAGATACTAAATTTGCAACCAATACACAACGTTCAGGCTAAAGCTGCGGTCTACTGGTTTATTTCAAAGATACTAAATTTGCAACCAATACACAACTACTTCATTCCCATTGCTGAAATATGATTAATTTCAAAGATACTAAATTTGCAACCAATACACAACTTCTGCAAATATGAGTTTATATCACTGCTGATTTCAAAGATACTAAATTTGCAACCAATACACAACTAAAAAATGAAATAAAAAGAATAAAGTTTAATTTCAAAGATACTAAATTTGCAACCAATACACAACACTTGCGGGGTTTGACACCCCAGTTACTAAATTTCAAAGATACTAAATTTGCAACCAATACACAACTTATTTATGCATATTATGTATATTTATTTAATTTCAAAGATACTAAATTTGCAACCAATACACAACTTCTGAATTGGTATTATAAGGTCAATAAAAATTTCAAAGATACTAAATTTGCAACCAATACACAACGCTTGTTCACGCTCGCTTTCTTGAGTTTGAATTTCAAAGATACTAAATTTGCAACCAATACACAACATCGTGGAAGTCTGGAATATTATAACTTCTATTTCAAAGATACTAAATTTGCAACCAATACACAACCGCTTGTCTATTATCGGCTTTTATTTTAATATTTCAAAGATACTAAATTTGCAACCAATACACAACAGTTTCCTTTTTTTCACTTAATAACTTTTGATTTCAAAGATACTAAATTTGCAACCAATACACAACTAAGCTTTCCTTAGAACGAACTATGGCTAAATTTCAAAGATACTAAATTTGCAACCAATACACAACACTTGAGTAGGATTGTAGTTATTTGTTGTTATTTCAAAGATACTAAATTTGCAACCAATACACAACATTAGCGGGGTTTGATACACCAGTTACTAAATTTCAAAGATACTAAATTTGCAACCAATACACAACCTCCAACAGCAAATTACCACCCCTCAACTAATTTCAAAGATACTAAATTTGCAACCAATACACAACTACCAGTCGTAATAATTCGTTCTATTCATGATTTCAAAGATACTAAATTTGCAACCAATACACAACGATAGAACGTACTAAAACGAACTGGCACACATTTCAAAGATACTAAATTTGCAACCAATACACAACTAAGGGTAATCCTTACCCTTGTATTTGAAAATTTCAAAGATACTAAATTTGCAACCAATACACAACCGTTTAAGCTAAAGCTGCGATCCACTGGTTATTTCAAAGATACTAAATTTGCAACCAATACACAACGTATATCGATAAACATAATAAGCTCCCTGAATTTCAAAGATACTAAATTTGCAACCAATACACAACACTCGGTCGTCATATTCTAAAATTTTGATTATTTCAAAGATACTAAATTTGCAACCAATACACAACGTTTGTTACCTTTTTTTGAAGTCAAACTTTATTTCAAAGATACTAAATTTGCAACCAATACACAACAAATTTATATGGTTCTCGAGATCTTGGCAAATTTCAAAGATACTAAATTTGCAACCAATACACAACACTTGCGGGGTTTGACACCCCAGTTACTAAATTTCAAAGATACTAAATTTGCAACCAATACACAACCGCTAACTCTTTGCGGCTTTTAATACCTAAATTTCAAAGATACTAAATTTGCAACCAATACACAACAAAAATAATCGGCTTTTCTTTTTGTTGTTAATTTCAAAGATACTAAATTTGCAACCAATACACAACTGAACTTCGAAAGTTAAACTTTCACCAACTATTTCAAAGATACTAAATTTGCAACCAATACACAACTACCAATCATAATAATTGGTTCTATTCATGATTTCAAAGATACTAAATTTGCAACCAATACACAACTTCGGCTTCAGAGTTATCTATATTTAAATTATTTCAAAGATACTAAATTTGCAACCAATACACAACCGATATGACGTCGGATTGAGTGATTTATAGATTTCAAAGATACTAAATTTGCAACCAATACACAACCAGCATTAGCTGAAATAGTAGCTGTAATTAATTTCAAAGATACTAAATTTGCAACCAATACACAACGTAATACATCATTGTTCCTGCAACTAATCCATTTCAAAGATACTAAATTTGCAACCAATACACAACGACATAAAGTGTTTGACCGTAACCAATAGTATTTCAAAGATACTAAATTTGCAACCAATACACAACGCTGGATCGATAATGCCGTCTTTTTTGGCTATTTCAAAGATACTAAATTTGCAACCAATACACAACGCTTCGAAAGTAAAGAGCTGAAAAATATGAATTTCAAAGATACTAAATTTGCAACCAATACACAACTAATATGTTCGAAAAAACTTCAAAAATTGGATTTCAAAGATACTAAATTTGCAACCAATACACAACTCTGTGTTGATTCATACTCTTTTGTCTTTGATTTCAAAGATACTAAATTTGCAACCAATACACAACTATTTTATGATACTTTTTTTAATTCATTTTATTTCAAAGATACTAAATTTGCAACCAATACACAACTATTTCGTTTAAAGTCATATTTTAGCCCTCATTTCAAAGATACTAAATTTGCAACCAATACACAACTATTTTATGATACTTTTTTTAATTCATTTTATTTCAAAGATACTAAATTTGCAACCAATACACAACAGTTGAACAAATATAATTAATATACTTTGTATTTCAAAGATACTAAATTTGCAACCAATACACAACATAATGATTGTATTATAATGCCAATTGATTATTTCAAAGATACTAAATTTGCAACCAATACACAACGCAATCTTTGCAGTTTGTGCAATCTTGGCAATTTCAAAGATACTAAATTTGCAACCAATACACAACTATTTTATGATACTTTTTTTAATTCATTTTATTTCAAAGATACTAAATTTGCAACCAATACACAACTATTTCGTTTAAAGTC
>Ga0316208_1002909_pt1 | contig 13108 bp, 11 predicted proteins | sample 3monopyrite_MG_FD_204944 | JGI IMG/M metagenome (GOLD analysis project Ga0316208, IMG submission 204944) | Microbial mat bacterial communities from mineral coupon in-situ incubated in ocean water Damariscotta River, Maine, United States -... | ecosystem: Environmental > Aquatic > Marine >... | reverse complement strand
AACTGGAGTGGGAACGGGCGGCTCCTGAGAGAGAATATGAGCAAAGAATGCAGGAGCAAACCGAACAACAACGAATTGATCATCAGTATCGGCGAGAAGCGGCGCGGTTAGGTTGCCAGTTATTTTACGATCAACATGCTCCCCAGTTACAGGAAAGATTTCCGAGAGAACGGATCGCAGAATATTTTGAGCAATACCTCAGCGATTTATTTCCTGCTGATCTTGTTGAAAACAGAGACAGGCAACTAATCGGGATGATTGAGTCTTCGTTGGAACAAGCGGGCGGCAATCAGCAACGATTTGCCAATTTGATGGAAATTGCCTCTTATTTCGAGCAGCAAAAACAAGAGATCGCTTCACTCAATTACGATGAGCCAACCAGGCAATCATTTTTCTCTTCACTGACCTTGCAGGAAGATCAAGCCATTCGGGAGTTTTTGAAATCATGATACCAATTTTTATGGGAATCGATAAACAGAGTGGTCAGAAGCTGTATCTTGATCCGGATCAGTTTCGCACTCACTTTCATCTAGTCGGAGCAACGGGTTCGGGGAAAAGTACAGCCATTCAGACATTGCTACGCCCGATTTTGATGCAAACTCGTTCAGAAACGTGTTCGTTGTTTCTGATTGATCCAATGGGGAATTTATCGCGAGATCTGCTCGGTTGGATGGTAAACGAACGACTTTGTCCACAGCATGTGCGAGATCGACTCGTTTATATTGAGCCTGCTCGCGAAGATGTAATCATGCCGTTTAATCCTCTTACGCATACCTCGGATGCAAACCGGTATTACCAGACGATGCGTTCGGTTGATATTGTGTTACGTGCCTGGGCGGCTCAAGATGTCTCTCAACAACCACGGCTATTACAATGGACGTACAAGGCGTTTTGCGCCGCTGCGATGATGGGGCTGCCGATTGCGATGTGCAAGTACCTGTTACATCCCGGCACTGACGAGCATGTTGCAATTCTGAATCGCATTCCTGGTGAGATTCGCTCCCACTGGAGTGAAATCTTAAACGCACGCGGCAGTGAAGCGGTACGCATTTTAGAATCAACTCGCAACCGGCTTGATCCGTTCTTTGAATCGACCAATCTGAGGCGCATGTTTGGTTCCACGCGCAGCTTGTTTGATTGTGAACAATTTATCAAGCAGCGTAAGATCGTGGTTCTCAACCTGGGGAAATATGGAAAAATACCGGGCTTTGTCGCCGATACGATTGGGGCCCTGGCGTTGAATGAAATTGTAGAGACCGCCAGTCGGCTTTCTACCAACGAAGGAAAACAGGCCGTTGATCCGACTTATGTGGTGATGGATGAATTCCAAAAATATGTCTCTGTTGATATTGAGGATGCACTCCCCACGGTCAGGCAGATGGGATTGCGTTTGATTCTGGCTCATCAATCTTTCTCGCAACTGGAACGCGAAGATGTCGATTTAACACAGATGATCTGGCAGGCACGCAGCCGGCTGATGTTCGCCAATAATGCCAGGGATGCTGACATCATTGCTGATGAACTGGCTAAACTGACGTTTGATGACAAGAAAATCAAAGAAATTCTGACGAGCAAAAAACAGTTGATCGTCGGCTATCGCAAAGAGTGGCTCAAAAGTGAATCAAACACCAATACAACATCGATAGCCAACGTTGAGCAGAATTCCAGTGGAAGTACTCGCTCAACTGGAAAATCTGATCCTCCCGGAACCAGAGGTCCGACAAAATCGAATAACGATGGCAATAGCTCTTCAACTTCTCGGGGAAAAACAAATGCAGAAAGTTCAGGTTCTACAATTGGTTATTCTCAAGCAAATGTACCAATCCATGAAACGTTCGATGAAATCAGTAATAAAACGTATGAGAATTTTGAAGAACAATCTCTGCAATGGGGCAAAGATCTTCGCCGGCTGCAAACTGGAGAAGCTTTTGGGATGTTCGCCGGTGATGTGGATGTTCACACCGTGAAGGTCGACTATTTGCCACAGGATGAATCGCCTCAATTACGAGAAGCCGTCGATGCGTTAATTGAAAAGAATTTTGAGTCCGATTATTTTATCTCTGCCAGCGAAGCAGAACAAGAAACAGAAATCTACCGGCAGCAACTGCTGCAAGGAAAGCCGATCATCCTGCCTGCTGGCGACTTCAAACTCAACCTTCCTCAAACAGTAGATGAAATCGTTGTGGAATCAGACAAATCTGTTGATCCGTTTGATTGAGCCATCGCGTGTGTTAAATTGGCTGCTTCTCGTAGTGATAATCCGCCGTGCTGAGAAACTTGTTCCAGTAGCTGCTGAAACGCTGCGCGTTCATCGGCTCGCACGCCGTACTGAATCAAGTATTGCATATTGAGTTCATGCTCTGCGCTCATGCGGGCGATGTTATCAGTGATTTGAGCATTGAATTCTTCTGCTTGTTTGACGGTCGATTCCGCTTGCAGAATTTCTTTTAATCGCAGCCGTGCATCACCGCGTCTGATATTGATTCCGAATTCGCTATGAGCTGAGTGTTGATCGAATAGTTTTTTGGCGTAGCTGTCAAAAGGGTTGTGGCCTGTGTTGTGATTAAGTCTGTTGCGCATGGCTGCATTTTATGGTGAAATCATACTCATTGTCACTTGTGTGATTTACTTGATTGTGGCGTGGTATTATTTCAACAAGATTTTTTACCACGGAGGCGCAGAGGACACGGAGAAAAAAGAGGAAGAAAAAATAATTTTCTTTTATTGAATTCCTTGGTGTCTTTGTGGTTTTACAAAATATCATCGCATTGACCGTTGCCATCAAATTGCATTTTATTCCTGACGATTCAACAAGCCAATCGGGAAGGCAGCTCAGCCACAAGGCGCGTGCTTGCGAATTTTTTTCTGATTAAGCCTGTTTTTATTAGCATGAAAACCAACACTGAAAACTGCTGATGAAGCCGCCGCAGATCGGGCCTGGCTGAACGATTTTGAAATGGTTTCTTCAGCTTGCTTGAAAACAGTGTTGAATTGCACTTGGTTCAACGCGATTGATTTCATCTGTTTGTCAACAACCATTTCAAAAGCCGAGGGGCCCGGTTGGCTTGTTGAATCTTTTACGTGGGATTTCCACAGGGGGTTTCAGAAGATATTTCAAGTTGAAATTCACGCTGAATCGTTGCTTTGAGTTCAGCAACAAAAACTCTTTTTGATTCTGTTGACGAACAGCTTGCAGGGCTGCTCAAAAGGTGTCCGGGAGCCTGTCCGGATAGGTATCCGGGACGGTCATTCCAGCCGGACACCCCGACGTTTTTCTAACTCTTTCCTCTCCAGCCGTTTAGGGGTCGCCAGGGATTTGATTCGTGCCTCACCAAACCCTGGCTATATAAGTGCGGGTGGGGTGGATTCCAGTGTTCGTACCTCACACTGGGCTGTCCCCCCATTGGTCGGTCGTTCCACGCCACGATTCCACTTATATAGCCAGGGTTTCACCCTCGCGACCCAACGCAAAATCAGATGGTTTGAGTGTCAATCGATGACAATGTTAAATACTTGTTGGATCATCATTCGAATCGCCGGTTGCGTTCTCGACTCGTTTTTTCACCTGACGTGCAACCATACTGCCGTCAAAATTAAACGAAAAAAACTCCCCGAGTCTAAACGGCTCCCCCCCTTTTGTTGCTGGAAACTTACCGAAAGACATCATTGATTATTTTGATTTTTGACAATCTTTAGCGAACTATGGTATAATCAAACTCAAAGTTTTTAATGCAATGGAGAACATAATGTCCACAACCTACTCACCCGAAATAAAAAAATTCATCGCTGATGAATTGGCAAGCGGAACCTGTGAAGATGAGACTGCCTTGTTGGCAGAAGCTCTGAAAGTCTTCCGTGAACTCAAGCAGAGGCACACCGAGTTAAGGCAGCAAATTCAGCAGTCTCTTGAAGATGAAAAAGCAGGTCGAATCGCACCACTTGATGTGAATGATATCATCGCAGAATTGGAATTAGAGCTTGATGAAACTGGTCAACCAATCTCATGAGCCAGGCGATTCGCACCGATCAGTTCCGATACACCCTCATCCTGAGAACGATAATACTCATCATAGGTAAATTTGAGCGATTGCTATGTCAGAGAGTGAACGAATTCTACGAGAGATTGAATGCAAAATTCTTGATCGTCACCATTTGAATTATCCGTTACTGCAACGAAATGTGAACGACGTCATTCTAGCATTGCTTCGCTGTTACGGCGATATTGTTCGTAGTCTTCGGAATGGATCCATTCCGAAGGACGGTGACGATGCGCGGCACCAAACAGCAAACAAAGGCTTCCGAGGACTACCTCACTGTATCCGCTGGGTTCAATCACAGTGCCCACGGCTTATATTTGTTCCATCTCCTGGGGAACAGCAGCTTTCTGAGGAAGCTCTTGAACTACTTCGATGGGGAGTAGAGTACGATCCACTTTACAATCAACATACTGCGTATTCCCGTAGGATTAACGGCCAACGCTTCGTTGAAGCCGAAGTCGATAAGGGGAACAAGACGATCACTTTTCTGCCTTGTGAAAATATAGACCCTCTATTCTTCATTTCACAGATCGAAGCCAAAAAGGCTGACGGCAATAGACAAGCATCGTCCGACCTTGATCAAGAACTGGCTGAGCGTTCGAAAGCGTGGTTTCAGTCAGCCAATGTCGGGCAAGATGGCATTCTCCGATTTGATGACAAGACCATTGCCTCAAGTGGTGTACTGGATGCAGCCATCGAATGGTTGCAAGGCTCCTGCCTCCCGGAACTTAATGATTCTGACCAGCTAGGGAATTTCTCGGCTGGAGACCTTCGACGAGTTCTTGCGGCATTCCATATCTCCTCACTCTTTTGCACTAAGTTCGAAGACGATTCGGATCAACGGACGAAAAACCATAATGGGATTCTTACCCACGTCTTGTCGTGGCGCATTTGCAAGTTGATTGACTGGCTCCATGAAATCACATCGGTCGATCAGTGCAAACTCAAATCCATGCTTCCGATTTTCATCTTCGACGGTGAGCCAGAACGAGTGACCGTCGCTCACAAACCCTTAATTCTCGGCGCGGACAATCGTGTTTTCCTTTCGCCAAGAATTTTTCTAATGTTGCCGCTGTCGGAGATGGTCGTGGGAGCCCTGAATCTGAATACTGATGGAAAAGGATCCTATGATAGTATCTCTAACTCGATTGAAAAAGGAGTCGTTAGAAAACTGACAGATGAGATCCACAGGGAATTCCCTCAGGGTAGTCAAATAGTATCGGAGAGAACCTTCACACTGTCCAACGATAGAACAATCACACCGGACATATTGTTGTTGTCGGCGGACCAGAGCGAGCTGCTAGTCATTGATGTCAAGAATGCCACACCGCCATTCGGTGTCGGTGATATTGCAAATGACCTGAAGACGTAGTCAGAAGGCTGGGTGCCACAAGTCGAACAGTACGTTAGGGCGTTCGAAGGACAGTCGTCTATTCTTGACCAGCATTTTAATACGGTCAACGATATCTCGCCAGATGTCATGGGGCTTATCCTATTGAGATGGCCGTTCCCGATTCCTGTGGTTATCCCCGACAACTTGGGAGCGATTGACTGGTCAACGCTGTTGGAACACCTCTCCAGTGAGGCTAAATCTGGCTCAATCCTCAATTTATGGAAGTGGATCCGGGAGCGTTCCGATCTAGTCATTGTGAATTCTCTCAAATGGGTTGAGAAAGAGACCGTTATTGCCGACTGGACCTACACGTATTCCGTACTCAGCCCATCATCGCGAAAGACAACAGATTAATCGGAGGCGCGGAGTACGACCGCCGTCCACTCTTCGAGTTCCTTACTTGCATCCTGGGAGCCACCCCTGTCGGCTCCCATACTCCCCTCTTTTGAGGATCACTTCGTGATTCTTGAAAAGGTACTGCATACGTCGGTTAAATATGGTTTTGTGAAGATCGTTCTTCGCAGGACTCAACCGGCAAATGCCGGCTGGGCGTAACTTGACGGAGTCTGCCCTTTGAGCCAGACCAATCAACGAACACTGGCTGATTTATTCGGTTCAATAAGGAATCGACTTTTCTGATCTGGATTCCCCCTCTCGGAACTTCCAGACATCCCTTTTGGAATTCGACACGATCTCCTTGCGCACTTTGCCAAAGCGTGTCATTCTCGCCCACTGTCTGCACGTTGCAGACAGGAACGCGAATCTGAGGGATATCCCATTCTCACTATCGAGAAGCACCGCCCTTGTTCTTTTTTCAGAAAGGTTGATCTGATGGCTAAGAAGAGTTCTCAAAGAAGCAGCAACAAGAATCCCCCGGAAAAAGTTTTCCGCATCGGTTACGCCTCAGCTTCAGTCTTTGCCCACGATATCGAAACGGACGAAGGCCCGATCACGATCCGTAGCGTCAACGTGCAAAAGCGTTACAAGGATGGAGAGGAGAACATAAAATACACCTCCTCCTTCAACCTGGCCGAACTGCCGCAAGCAGTTCGCGCCCTGCAACTCGCCCAAGGCTACGTCGAACGCTGCGAATCGGAAATCGTTCTGGAATAACACCATGAAAGATTCGTTCTCATGACAGCGGCTCCCATTGAGCCGCTGTCATTTTCAGCAAACAAAAATCATTCATGAGGGGTACACAAGATGAAAACCCAGGAACCACTTTTGATTCCAGCAGAGCAACTGGCAGAAATGCTCCAAATCTCCACACGGACATTATGGCGATTACTCTCATCAGGGAAAATGATCACACCAGTCCGTATTGGTGGCAGTACTCGCTGGCGACTCGATCAGGTCCACCAATGGATCGAAGAGGGTTGCCCTGCTCCAACTTCACGCGACAATTGACAAAATAAATCGTAGGAGAAAAAAATGGCTTCAATCTATAAAAGAAAACAGGACAAAAGCAACAAACGAACCTGCTGGTACATCGGCTATACCGATCACAACGGCAAGCGAAAAACCAGCAAAGGTTTTTCTGATAAGAAGGAGACGGAACGTCTGGCTGCAAAGCTCGAACATGATGTCATGCTTCGAAAAAAAGCATTATTGACCCAGAGCAGGAAAAACAAGCCGAGAGACGAAACGCTTCTCTTGTTGAACATTTGGAAGCATTTGAAAAAAGTCTCAGCAAAACAACAATTCAGCATATCGAAAGGACAATGTGCCGTGTTCGACGAATTATCAATGATGCAAGAATGAAGACCCCTGCTGATATTAACATTGAATCAGTAGAATCGGTTCTTCAAAAAACGCTTGAAAATGATGAAATCGGTCACAAGACGTACAACCATTATGTGCAATCAATGCATCAGTTTTGTTCTTGGATGGTGCCAAAAAGGATGTCTCAGAATCCGTTGATTGGCATGAACAAGCTGAATACCGAAGTTGATATTCGTCACAAACGAAGGGCTTTGACACCCGATGAATTCCAGAAGCTGGTTCAATCTGCCCGCTCCAGCGGAATTGATATTCAGTGCTATTCAGGCGAAGAACGAGCAAGAATTTACATTATTTCGTATATGACAGGCTTGCGAAGAAAGGAAATTGCCAGTCTCACGCCCCGTAGTTTCAACCTCACAGCCAATCCCCCAACTGTTACGGTCGAAGCAGCTTGCTCGAAACACCGCAGAAAGGACGTCCTGCCTTTACATCACGAATTGGTTGTCCTGCTCAAAGGATGGCTGACAGGTGATCCGAATGAGTCACTCTTTCCAAAATTAGCAAAACGTCGCACCTGGCTGATGGTCAAGCTAGACTTGAAGCGTGCAGGAATCCCCTACCAGACTGACGAGGGGATTGCCGACTTTCACGCAGCGGGTCGTCACACCCATATTACGGAATTACTGCGAAATGGAACATCACTCCCCGAAGCAATGAGATTGGCTCGCCATAGCGATGTGAAGATGACAATGAGATACACTCACATCGGAATTAACGACCAGCACCGAGCCATACAGAATTTACCCTGGGAGTGCCTCAGAGACCAGTAATGGGCATTGCACGTCACATAATGACACCAAAGAGGCTAAACCCCCAAACGACGAAACCCCTGTCAACGACAGGGGTTATCACAATAATTCGTCGTCTGACAGCAATAGTCAGGAGCGGAGAGGGGGGGATTCGAACCCCTGTCTTCAATGCCGTAAGGACTTTGTCAGTAAACGACTTACGAAAAATGACCAATCACTGGGAGTATCTGGGGAGTGTGTTGAGAACAACGATTGTCATTGCATGACAAAACTTGACCCGACGCTCAGAAAGATTATCGATGCTTGGGACACGCTTCCAAAACCAATAAGAATGGCAGTGGAGGCGATTTGCCTTAACCCTGTTCCCAGAACCGATGTTACAATTCGGTGAAATGCAAACCCTGCTGAATACTAACTGTCTTGTTTGTCTCTCAAAATATTCGAATAGAATTTTCACTCGTGTGTAAACAACGGTCAGGTAACTGCAAGAATTGCACATAATCCCAGAAATTAAATACGTCAAAAGTTATTCTTTTTTATAACCAACTTGCCAGTCAGTCCACTTTGTCTGTATCCGGCTACAGAATTAAAGCCCCCAATTAGGCTTTCCAGGAAGAATAAGTTGGCGTTCACTGGCCCTGAGAATTAATTCACGCTCAATCATTTTTCTACAGTCGGATTTAGCGTAACTATTGAGGCCGAAGATTACGTTAAGATTTTGATTTATAATATTGAGAATTTCAACACCGTCTTCTCTCTTTGCCAAGCTATTTATAATGCATTTCATAATGGATAACTTTTGATGTGAGAGTGGAGCGGCGTCTTGTGCCTTTCTCATCAAATAACCTGCAAGGACTACTGCACCCTCCTGTTGAATGCCGGAAGTATGAAACCAGCGAATTGTGTTTGAAAGTGGCCTAACCACTGGATTCCAATGAGCGGCATTAAGTGCAATGTCGATCATATTTTGATCCATTCGAGTAAATTGATAGCCAGCGTCAACAAGACATACTTTGAATTCGTTAGCTTTTTCTTGCGAAAGAAATTTTTCTTTCACGCACTTATCGAACGCTATCGCTGACCAGATACGACCGCCTTCGGACAATTTTTTAGTAGATTCAGCAACGGAAAAGTCATCTGTCCACAAAGGGATGTTTTCTGCCACCGCAAGAGCAATAGATTCAACAGCTTCCGGGCCAAATAACTCACAAAATTCATCTCGCTGTTCCGAAGAGAGTTTAGCCAAAGATATGGCACTTTGTATCTCGCAAGATTGCTTTACCCAAGCAGTAAAGTTCTTCATTTTTTCCTTTACCGCTTCCACTGCATCATCATCTATCCCATCAAATAGAAGCTTTTCAGACCAGATTGAATCGTGTTTATTTCGAAGAGGTTGTCGAAAGATATCAAGAGTTCTTTCCGTTACGAAAACTTTGAACGGGAGCCCTTTTAATCGCTCGAAAACACCAGTCAGATACAACGTCACTAATGCAGAACCATCCACAACAATTGAAACTGAATCTTCAATTAGTTTAAAAGCTTCATCGTACTCTTCACCTGTGCCACGACAGCATCGAACAGGCAACTCTTCACTATGGGAAAGGTGTAGAATCGCTTCAAGGATTGACATATTCAATAATTGTGAATAGTGGCCCGTAGACAGAAAATTTTTCTGATAAATATTGTCAATCCTCTTCTTCTCTTTATTTTTCTCTATGCCTATCCGCTGAATCGATTTCACAAAAGCATCAACATCTAGGCTACCGTCTTCTTTTTTGGGGTAGATATATTTACGCACAAAGAATTCATCTGGAAATCTCCTTTCCCAATGATCCATTACATCGCATTTGCGGTAGTCCATTTTATGCATGATCGCAATGATGGTTGCTGTGCGGTCTTGTACAACGTCTCGCCGTAAGTAGAATTCATCTCCTACCGATTTATTTAGAAGCTCTTTCCCAAGTTCTGTGTCAGGATCAATTTCGTTTCGAGAAATATCTGGTGAGGGAGAATCTTCAAGAATCACCCACTCTTCATGTCCTTCTTTTTCAGAGTATTTTACGGCACAACCGAATTGAACGATCTCTGGGGCAGGCAGTTCAATTCTTCCTTTTTCTCCAAGTCCCATAACACCAAAATAACATTGATGGGCAGTGTATTTATTGAAATACCTTCTCAATAACTCATAAGCATACTCTGCCCCGTCAAGGGGATTCGGACCCTCTGATAAAAGAGTCGCTACTAAACACCCATTATCAACGTTGACATTATTAACGTCTGGCAGTTTATCTAATTCGTACTCAATGAGTTCTGGGCGATCTTGCTGTCTGCCAATCCTTGACTTATGTAATCGGAGTAAATTTGCAAAACTCTGGTCAGTTGGGCATTCGAGGTATTCATCAATTACTTGAAGTGCAGTTTCCCATTCGCTCAACCTTTCTAAGGTCACGAGTTCGAGTTCAATACGGTACGAAGTTGTCTTGTTATTGGCTCTCAGGCTTTTACAAAAGTCGAGAATGAACTGAAAATCCTTGGACATATGGGCGCATTCAAGTGCCTGATTGATTAGGCTGTCTGCGCAGTACACTGTCGTTATTGGCTTCAGTGTTTGTGATGCAAGTTTGAATTCTTCGAGTCCAGCTAATAGGTTTCCAAGAGAATAGGAAACGCCACCCGGTGTTTCTTCCTGAAGAGATCCTACAGCATTCTTGGCGTACAATAAGGCATTCGTGGAGTCGCCACATTGATGCGCCACGATAGCTTTGATCGTCAAAAAGGAGGCATTGGTTAGCTTGTCTTGCATCTTTAGTAATAATGCTTCGGCTTTCTCCGAATCCTTACTTTTTTGGTACACGCTAACCAGGCTGTCAACGATATCAAATTGGTCTTGCTCCTCTTTGCTCTCAATGTCTGGGAGCATTGCTTCTAATAATTCAATTGCGAGCTCAATATCTGCTTTATTGTTCGACTTCGATAGCAACCATACCCTCATTAGATCGGGACCGACACCGAGATCAGTTGTTGAAGCACTTTCAAAGAATTTCAATGCCTCAGTGGTCTTGCCATGATTTGATAGGAAAAGTCCGAACTGATATTGGAATTGTTCATCATTTGGAACTAATTCAATAGCACCTCGTAAATCGGCTTCTGCCAAATCAGGCTTGCCGGTATATTCATACGCAAGAGCACGGTTGTATCGAACTCGGGCAAGTGTTGCTTTACTTGGAATAGAATCACATGCAATCACCTTGGTTAGTAACTCAATAGCTTCAGCGAGTTCGGCACGTGTGTCATCGTCTTTGATCGTGGCGTTTTTTGCTCGTCGGGATAAAAGTACCTTATTTATAAGTGCGGAGCCTAAATGCTCCATGCTTGAATGTGAACTTTCATCCAAGCTGAGTAATTGTCTTGCCAGACGGATGGCTTCCGAAAATTGATTTGTTCTAAATGCGTAGGCGTACAGTGAATGAGTAACGACTTCAGTATTTTTCAATTGCGTAGGTATATTCTCTTCAACTTCTAGTATTCGTAAATCGTCAGTTGAAGCTAGAATTCTTACAGCCATTGCAGTTTCGGAGTTAGGGAATTTTTCTAGCACTTCCTCTGCAAGCATAAAAGCCTTAGCGTTATCTCCTAATGAGAGGTATCCGTTTGCTTCCAGTGCAAGGGCTTGCTCCTCATTTTCCTGGTATTCCTTTGCTTCAATAAAATATTTCCCAGCTTCGTCATACTGATCTTTTTGTGCGTGAGCATGACCTAGATTTGCCAATATTCGAAATCTTTCACGGTCAGACATGCGGTCCCAGGATTGGCGTTTTAGTTTTTGGAGAAGTTCAATAACAATATCCGGCTTTCCTTGCTTGAGGAAAGTGGCTGCGATATCGATTTCAGAATGAAAGTTTTGTGTTGCCTCGATATTAGTAATGTGAATCTGATTATCATTTCCGGTTATGTCACCAACCTGGACTTGCTGGGAATTGTCTCCGGCATTCTGTTGATTCGAATGAAACCAACTCATAAAAAATGAAGAAATTTGACGAGATGGTGTGTTTGGATTCCGTTGCCAATAATCCAAAACAAATAATACAGTTGCGACTGTCGCACACCCGACATCGTAAGACCAACCGGTGGAATTTGAAAAAGAGAATGCAAGCTGAGTATTAGCGGTGGAAAATGCACCGATGACTGAGGGAATGCCACGTGATGTGAGCCATGCAGTTATAATTGAACTTGCAGCTCGCATATACCGGTAGTGAGGATTTAGAAAAAATACACCAATGAAGACAAAAAAACCAATTCCCAAAAGGATAACGCCCATATTGGCTGGCAGGCTGAAGGAGATTCCAACAACTATCATTGTCAGAAAAGAAAAGATGGCAGAAGTTATCCACCACTGTTTTGAGGATGCGTGATTGTCTTGTATCATGATATCCTGAATTAAAGGGCTTATTCCTTGGGCATATGAGAACTGGCCTTCAATGAAGGAGTCTATATGCTCTAGGAGGAATTGTCATGCCAAAGTGCGAAACGTTGTCCAATGTACTGTTCTTAATCTGCCAGGTCCACCCAATATCAGCCTAGAAGATGAGCTAAAGTATTCTCCAAGAATAACAAATTCATTATAAAGATTACCCACGGAGAAATGAAACTTCCCACGGTTCCGAAGTCAGTGTCCCTTGTGTGGCAGAATCTGCTAATTCAGTGGTTTGGGAACTGAAATGAAATGTTGGGAGCATTGTGGGAGTGAACCGAGTGTCCCCTCTTTACGTTGCCTGTTACTGTATGACATTGAGAAATCAATGCACATTTCATCGTTGAAGTTTTACGGGTCTGTCTCTGCTCACGGTCTTTTCATTTTGTTCCCTCGTCAAGGTTGTTTGCCTTGGCAACTCCACCTGGACTTCGGGAGAAATAAGAAAGTACCGGCGAGCAAAGGCCGGTTTCTTATTCTTTACCCATCAATATTATGGACGATATTCAAGCATCACAACAGGCTGTTGATTTCGTAATCAATCAAGCCAATGCTCAGGTTGGCAACTGCCCGGGCTGTCATCTTCCGGTGGCAAGTTGTGTAACCGTTCACGGGTCATTATAGCAGTTTTGGGGTTGGTTTGCCTGTGAGTTGGGCGGTGAGAGTCGATTGCAGG
>Ga0316208_1002908_pt1 | contig 13109 bp, 11 predicted proteins | sample 3monopyrite_MG_FD_204944 | JGI IMG/M metagenome (GOLD analysis project Ga0316208, IMG submission 204944) | Microbial mat bacterial communities from mineral coupon in-situ incubated in ocean water Damariscotta River, Maine, United States -... | ecosystem: Environmental > Aquatic > Marine >... | reverse complement strand
TCGAACCACTCGCCCATTCAGAAACCGATTTCATGCTCACCTGCGAAAAGGCAGCAGAAATCATCACACACTTCAACAGCCCGCACATCCGATTGCATCAAGATGTCAAAGCGATGTCGGACGAAGAAACTCCCATCCCCGATTTAATCAAACAATACAAAGATGTCGTCGCTCACTTTCACGCCAACGATCTCAACCTAAGAGGCCCCGGCATGGGAGATGTCGACTTCCTCCCCATCTTTCAGGCACTCAAAGAGACCAACTACAAAGGATGGGTCTCAGTAGAAGTCTTCGACTACACCCCCGGACCAGAACGAACCGCAAAAGAAAGCATCCAATACATGCAAAAAATCTGGGAGCAGCTAAATTGAGAATACAGCCGGGTAGGGTCTGCTGTGCAGACCATATTCAGTGGCCCATATATTGCCATGGTTGCAAAGAAACTGGATACCACAGGCAATCCCCTTCAAGGTTGTCTGTGTTGCGCAGCAAACCGTATATCCCTAAAATGATCATTACGAACCAAGATAACGCGCATAAATCGTTTTTGCTTCCGCTAAATCTTCCGTCCCTTTGATTATCGCTCGCCCATCTTGGAAAAGATGAATTTCAATCCCCGGCTTCTCTGTCGGCTCAAACCAGAACAGGAACGGATTGCATTTAATTTCCCCCGATGATTGCAAGCTTTGCGCAAGTTGCTCGAAATCAACCTGCTTCTTTTCGGGGGGCGTCATCTGCACCGCGTTGCGACCACACAAAACAGTCGTTTGCGAACCACGTTTCCCCTGCAACCAGATTCGCTCTCCTTTTCCGCAGGCAGCACAATCATTATTTTCCGATAACGAAGTTAAATCGATCTGTTGAAAACTCCCCTCCCAAAGATCAACCACCGTCATCCGACGATCCGGCTGGTCCGGCTCTCGAATCAACTGCAGCGCCCGAATCACCTGTAGCGAAGCAATAATATTCACCGCAGGACCAAGCACTCCAGCCGTGTCGCACGTTTCTGTTTGCGTCGGAACCGAATCGATCAGGCATCGCAAACAAGCCGTCTTTCCCGGAGCAAACGTCATCACCTGCCCACTCGCACCAAGGACACCGCCGCTGATCCACGGTATGCCCGTTTCAAGGGACGCATCGTTAATCAGAAATCGCGTTTCAAAATTATCGGTCCCATCCAGAATGAGATCAACATCTTCACACAAACTCAGAATATTCTGATGATCCACATCCGCCACCTGCAGTTCGATCTCCACTTCCGAATTGATCGCCTTCAATTTCCGGGCCGCCACAACCGCTTTCGGTTCATGATTCGCCACATCTTCTTCATTGAAAAGAACCTGCCGTTGCAAATTGGAAAGATCAACAAAATCCCGATCCACAATCCGCAGCTTCCCGATGCCCGCCCGCGTCAGCGAATCGGCAATCACCGTCCCCAACGCTCCGCAACCAACCAGCAGCGCCGTACTGCGGCGTAATCGAACTTGTCCCTCTTCACCAAATTCCCGGAAGAGCATCTGTTTGCGATATCGCTCAAGATTCATCAAAAATATCACCTGACAATGTAAGCGGCAAGGCGCTAGCCGCCGGGAAAATAGAACTGATTTATCAAACAGTCAAACCGGCAAGAAAACAGATTCCGATCTGGTTCACACCCCGTAGTAGTGCGATCATATGGCTTCGTCGCAAACAACTCCAGCGACAATCAACCCGCGCAACAATTTCGCATAGAGTAGAGGGATGCAATGACAGTCATTCGCGAAGACAACATGAAAGTTCTGCTGCCTCGTCTTGAAGGTGAAGATTTCTGGGAGATCATCCACGAGCATTATGCGCACCAGGAACCACTCAAATGGAAAAACCTGGCGATATTAGCCCTCCGCGAAAATGCAGGCTGGCCATTAGAAAAAATCGGCCTCGTTTTCGGACACCACAAAGGACACGTCGCTCGCATTCTGTCAAAAGTAAAGCAGGAAATACGAGAGACCTTCGAACAATCTCCCGATTGGCTCTGCATGCCAGACCAAGACGATTTTCCTGACTTGGACAAATCGGAATAATAAAATAACCCACCCAGACCCAGAGATCACAGAGATAAAACTCTCGCACCGCCTCCAACAATTTTCTTTGCGTCGCCGCGTCTTTGCGTGAAACTTTTTTTTCCTCGGTGTTCTCCGTGTCTGCGTGGTTCACATCTTTCTTTTTCGCGATAAATAATCCTGCCACTTTTACGCAGGATTTCATCGACAAGCAACTAACGCCTAATCCCTACTACCTAACGCCTACAGAAGGTTCCCCCAATGCGTATCGAAACCTTATCAATCAAAAAACTGAAACCGGCTCCTTACAACCCACGGGTCGAATTAAAACCGGGGATGCCGGAATACGAACGGCTCAAGCGTTCAATCACAGAATTTGAACTCGTACAACCACTCGTCTGGAATGAAACAACCGGACACATCGTCGGCGGCCATCAACGCCTTTCCATCTTGAAACAGGAAGGGATTAAAGAAGTTCCGGTCGTTGTCGTTTCCATTTCACTCGAACGGGAAAAAGCCCTCAACGTCGCCCTCAACAACGAACAGGTTGGCGGCAAATGGGAAATGGAAAAACTGCAAGACCTCTTGCGAGACCTCATCGAACTACCAGACATCGACGAAACGCTCACCGGCTTCGATCAAAAAGATCTCGCTGATTTGCTAATCACTCCCGAACTCGATTTTCTTGCCGATGACGATGACGAACAGGAAGAAATGGTCACCGTCACCCTGAAAGTTGATCCCGAACAATGGGAAGAAGTCAAACCCCACCTCGATCAGTTTCTGCAACAATGCGAAGTCGAAGCACATATTCATGGCGGATAGGCGAGCCGGGGGTGTTAACCCCCGGGTTACTGTGCTGTTGCCAATCGACGCAATCTACTCCAGGGACCACAGACAATTCCAGGGACCACAGACAATCCCGCTGCGGGTTGTCTCTGTGTTGCGAAGCAACCCGAGAATTGTAGATTCGGGTAACGATTATTCTACAGTTCTTAAACCACTATTACTCCTAACCCGGCGCAGCCGGAACAAAAAAAGTAGGGTAGGCTTTTCAGCCTGACAAATGTGGTTTCCAAAACGATCATCTTTCAATTGACCAGAAAACTTACCGTTTCACTCGAAATATTTACGAATCAATGTGTCTGGCTGGAAAGCCTAACCGACGATTTTTCCAAAACGGCTCGCCTGAAAGAAAACAAATGAAACTATCCATCAAATACAATTTCCTCCCCAAAAAAAGAACCACCATGACCACCCAGGTAATGGACAGCTTCGGCGTCGATTTCGAAACCGGACAGCACATCATTGCACAAGACTTTGAAGTTCCCATCGAGCCATCACAAATTGTCTGCTTCACAGGAGAATCAGGTTCAGGAAAATCGAGTTTAATGCGAGCCGCTGCAAAAGAACTTAATGATATTTTGGACATCGATCAAATCGACCTGGAAACAAAACCGCTCATCGATGCCCTTAAATTACCGGTACAGCAGGGCATGCAAATTCTTTCCGCCTGCGGGTTAAGCGAAGCTCAACTGATGCTGCGAACTCCCGCCGAATTAAGCGATGGTCAACGATATCGATTTCGGTTGGCACTCGCCATTTCAAAAAAACCGACCTGGATACTCGCTGACGAATTCACCGCGACACTGGATCGCATACTCGCTCAAGTCGTTGCGTTCAACCTGCGAAAACTGACTGATCGAACCGGCATCGGCTTTCTCATCGCGACCACTCACGAAGATGTCATAGATGATCTTTCACCCGATTTGCATATTCAATGCACATTGGGGGAATCGCCCCGATACTCCAGAAACGATTCCGATAAAAAAAAAGAGTCATCAGTTTCGCCCCGCAACTCTGGCTCAGCAAAGCGACCAAATCCGACTGGCCGTACTTCGCTCGGTGGCATTATCGATCCCATTCACTCGGCTTCGTCAAATATGTAACGTTACTTTGGCACGAACAAAACCCGATTGGCATTTGCGTCTTCACATCGCCAGCATTGTCCTTGAGTATGCGAAATCGCTTCTTCGGGCTTTCAGGAAAACGAACCAGCATCAAAGCAAAAGCACTCAATCATCAACTCGTCACGCTGTCCCGCGTGGTCATTCACCCCAGTTACCGCGGTGCAGGATTAGCCAGCCAGTTCATCCGGCGAAGTTGTGAATCGAGCTGTTGGCCATGGATTGAAACATTAGCACAGATGGGAAATATCAACCCGTTCTTTGAACGAGCCGGCTTTGTGCGTGTCGGGAAATCAACCAAAAAGTATCAATCACGCATCGGCCATTCCGCCATATATGGCAAACATCGCCATGCTGGGAAAAAGAGAATGATCTCAAAAGAAACACACCGCAAAAGCCAATACTCCGAACCGGTTTATTTTGTATTTGATAATAGGCGTTAGTTTTTTATCACTGGCATCCTGCGTAAAACGGATCGTTTTTTACTACGTAGGCTTGATATTACGAAGTAGAAAGAATTGAACCACAGAGACACGGAGAGCGCAGAGATAATAATAATAAGAAGAAGAAGAGAATTTTCCATTAAAGCTTTGATGGATTGAATTTCAATCTTTTTAAGACGATGTGGATAACTCTTTGTGTCTGGCACATCTTTGAGAGAGCATTTTTCTCCGTGCTCTCCGTGCTCTGTGGTTTATAAGCCGGGTAGCTCAGACAATCCCGTTCAGGGTTGTCTGAGTTGCGTAGCAACCCGAGGATTTTAATTTCAGCGAGCGATCATTCATCAGCCGCACGGCGTTAGCCGCGGTTCTTACATGTTCTCTGTGGTGGATCAGTTTCGTTTACTGATGAATGGCGGCTAATAACAAGTTGAGATCGGACAGTAATTGTTCGAACGATCCTAAGGATTTTATATGAGTCACAAACCAAAACGAATTCGGAAAGAAAAATCTGCCCGGATTGAATTGGCTGTAATCGATGAAGATTCTTTATCGCAACAAGCTATTGAACGGGAGCATTCTCCATTTTCCAGTGAGCAACAGCGGGAATATCTCGATCTGCTCCTGCGTGGTGCATCCCCTGCGGCGGCTTCTCAGCAGTTGAATCTTGACTTGTTCCTGGTCGTTGAATTGTTAGCCGATGACGACGAATTTCGAATGAAAACCGACGCCGTTTACGATGCGTTAAGCCAGAACGTCGCCGCCCGATTGTATCAGGAAGCGATGAAAGGGAGTGTCCCCGCGATGTCGCAGTGGTTGAAAAATCGACCCCCGCCGGAGTGGCCCGAGCATGCGGCTGCTTCAATTTCAAATTCTCCTTTAGAAGTGATCAGCGATGAAGAACTTATCCGCCTTGCGCGCCTGGAAAACCTTGCAATACCGACTGAACTTGAAGCAAACACTCCAGAAAAGAGCGGCTCGCAAACATCCAAAGTTATTCCGTGAGCAACTCATCGTTGAAGAACACGCCACCGAAAAATTCCCGGCTATGATGCAACCCTGGCAAACAAAAGATTTTGGCGCCCTCGATCCCGGTTAGATGCAACTGGCAGGGCGGGCTGCGAAATCGCCTTTGCAACTGGCCTATTTGGAACGACCGCGTGGTCATTCCAAAACGACCGATATGGCGGTGCAACTGGCGTGGATTCTGCAATACAGCACAACGCAGGTAAACGGCCTGGCTGCCGCTGCGGATTTGGATCAAGGAAAATTGATACGCGATGCCATCGAACGAATTGCCAAACTGAATCCGCGTTATTGCGATCAACTCGAATTTCGTCAACATGCGGTTTTCAATCGCGAAACAGGCAGCAGGCTGACCATTATTTCTTCTGATGTGCAAAGTTCCTGGGGGCTGCTTCCCGATTTTGTCATTTGCGATGAATTGTCGCATTGGGAGAAGCCGGACTTGTGGTACTCGCTGCTTTCCTCGGCTGCCAAAAAACCGAACTGCATGTTAATGGTGCTGACCAATGCGGGTCTCGGACGCGGTTGGCAGTGGGATGTGCGAGAAGCGGCAAGAAAAAGTAGCCGTTGGCATTTTTCGACCATGCAAGGTTGCCAGGCTCCGTGGATTAAACCGGCGTGGCTCGAAGAACAACGCCAACTTTTGCCCGCTGCGGTCTTTGATCGCCTCTGGAACAACTCCTGGCAAATGAGCGATGGCGGTTTCGTTTCACTCAAAGAAGCGGAAGCGTGCAGGGATGAAACCTTATCGCAGCAACAACAGGGACGCCCCGGTTTTCAGTATATCGCAGCGATTGATTACGCCGAAAAACACGACTACACAGTCGGCGTGATCCTGCATCGCGAAGGGGAAAAATATATTGTCGACCGCATGGATGTCATCTGCCCAAAACCAAACAAGCCCGTTCCCGTTTCATGGGTCGATCGCTGGATCGAACAGATGGCTCAAAATTTCCCGAACATCTTTTTTCTGCTCGATGAATATCAACTCCTTTCTACGATCCAGAAGTATCAATCACAAGTACAACTGGAACGCTTTCAGTTCATGGCTGGAAAAGGAAATCATGCACTCGCGGTCAATTTGCGAAAATTGATTCTGCACAGGCAAATCGCCTGGTACAAAAACTGCGGACAATTGCAAGAAACAGAAACTCGAGACGATCTGGAAACCGAACTCGCCTCCGTCCTATTAAAACAGAGATCTTCCGGCATGTGCAGAATCGATCACTTGCAAGACCGCGTCCATCACGATGATCGCGTCTTCACCTTAGGAGCCGCCGCCCTGCAAGCCACCCAACAAGCAGAATCAACCGACTGGCTCGAAGTGCAAGCACCAAGCGCAACCGGAAATTTCATCTGGTGAAATAGGCATTAGGTAGTAGGGATTAGGCGTTAGGAAAAACCAGGTGTAGGGTCCGCTGTGCGGACCCTACTTCCTGATCTCACTGACCGGGATGGAGCGTAGCGGACCCTGTCCGAGTGTATCACCTTGTTAGAGCATCTTTTCTCATGGCTGCCTCTGACGTACTAGCTGTGTAAATTGAGTCACATTCATCAGCCATGACCTTTGCGTCTCTGAATAAGTACCATGTAATTCTTCTGGTAAAACAAGCTGCAATTTTTTCGCCTGCATTTCTTCAGTCTGGTTTTCACTGATAGCAGTTTCAAGTGTCAGCAGATGCTTTTCCTCAATCCTGTCAGCTTCCGCCAGAACTTGCCGCCATCTATCCTTGCAGGATGATTTTACCCCGAGCATTGTAAGATTCAGTTTGTCATATTCCGGGTTTCTATATTCATCTATTCCCGGGAAAATAAAATCTGGCTTTGATTTATTTTCTGTTTTAGGAGTTCTGGTGTATCGGATATCGCATTCCTCAAACAAAATTTCGAGATGATTTTCAAGTGCGAGACCTGCGCGACTTTTCCTTCGATTCTGCACTGACAATGAAAATGATATAAACCCATCAACATCGCCAGTAAAGCCTTGGGCCAATCGCTCTCCAATCAAATGTTTTTCCAATGTCCGGAAAAGAATTTCCTCTCTTTCCATCCAGGCTATCAGAGCGGCATCCTTATCATCTTGAGGTTTTACATCGGGAAGTGTTGAACGGGCAAAAGAGGAAAATTCCCTTGTGGTTGGAAATATTCCATTAAACTTTCCAAGTATTTTATCAAGCCATGTTTCTTCTGAAACCTGAACAGCGACGCCTATGCTTTCAAGTATAAACCTCGATGCAAACTCAATTCGATCCTGTTCAGTCTCCAACTCTTCACGGACTGAAAAACCGGGATGAGATGAATCTGATAATCCAAACAACCAAAGGATTTGCCTAGCGATTGTAGTTTCGGCCTCTGCCACAATTGCCAATAACGAATTGTTAGGACGTTTTGCAATAACCAGAATATCACCTGCGTTGGCACACTGCGATACTTGATTAGTTGGGAAATACAGGCGATACTCGTATCGCATTACCCCCCGATTTTTCCGCGCCTTCTGACGTGCATCATACCATGTTAAAAAACCTGCTTCTATTATCGGTTCATCATCATGGTCTGACAGGTACATAAACGTTGAGGGGTATCGGACTTTACCATCGGGTTCACCGAGGATACTTCGTAAGCCTTCGACGCCATTAAATTCATGCTGATTTGAGGTTAGAACATCAGCTTCAACAGCACTTAAATTCTTTGCTGCCACTCCTACGAAATATTGTGACAAATAACTTTTCTTCATTCTGCTATTTCCAAAGATTTGTCTTTACTCGTTAGCCATTTGGTAATTTTGTCTATTACTTTCGTCAGGTCTTTGTTCTTCCCTCTCAGCGCACACTCCCAAACCACACATATACGCCAACCAAGCTTGGAGAGTTCCTCAAAAGACAACTCGTCATTTTCATGATTTTTGTCTATTTTCTTTCTCCAGAATTCCTGTCTGGTTTTAGGCCATTTAAACAACCGACACTCATGCTTGTGCCAAAAACATCCGTTTATAAAAATTACAGCGTTATACTTCCTTAAAACCATATCCGGTTTTCCAGGAAGTTTTTTGTCATGTAGCCTGAAACGGAACCCCAACTTGTGAAGTCCACTTCGTATAATCATTTCAGGTTTCGTATCTTTTCCACGAATACCTGACATCATCCGGCTGCGTGTCGCCTTATCAACAACATCCGTCATAGTTCAGGTGATTTCTGCATCACAATTCCTGCTTCTTCTTTCAGCATCCTAACATAAGGAACCATAATACGGGCTACTTCTTTCATGACAGGCATGATAACGCTGTTGCCAAATTGCCTGTATGCCTGTGTGTCACTTACCGGTATTATAAAGTCATCCGGAAATCCCATTAGTCTGGCGCATTCTCTTGGGGTTAGCCGTCTTGGACGTTTTCTTTTACCTTGTGATACCAGAATTTCAGAGCCATCCTTGTAATAACGAGCAGACAGAGTTCTCGTTACATCATTACCGTTAACAAGCCCAAAACCGAATCCATTGCCAGCCTTTTTGTGTTTTTTAGCATAAGCCTGTAAATAGGCCCAGAGTTTGGGGGTAAGCGTGTATTTACTATTGACTTTTGCCTTTTCTCCAGCGGTAAATGGTTCTTCTGGTTGCTCGCTTCCGTCTTGTGGATGAAGAATGGACGAAAGTCGTATTGCTCCTTTCTCCGGAAGCTGTAAAGCATCCCAAGAAAAATCCGTGCTTCCCTTGAAACCCACAATAAGAACACGCTCTCTGTGTTGGGGGACGAAATGCTGCCCATCTATAACCTTGTAATGTACTTCGTAGCCAAGCTCGTCACGAAGCGTCTGGATAATTACCCTGAAGGTATTGCCCTTATCATGGGATAGAAGGTTTTTAACGTTTTCGAGCAAGAATGCTTTGGGTTGTTTTTCGGCAATTATTCTCGCTACATCGAAGAAGAGAGTGCCTTGGGTTGTGCATTCAAATCCATGCGGCCTTCCCAACGCATTTTTTTTGGAAACACCAGCTATACTGAATGGCTGACAGGGAAAACCTGCCAATAGAATTTCATGGTCAGGAATATCCTTTTCATCAACATGGGTTATATCGCCTGTATAAACATGATTTGATGTTTGAGAAAAGTTGGCCAAATAGGTTTTTTGGGCAAACTTGTTCCATTCACTGGTAAATACACACTTTCCTTCGTGGGCCGAAAATCCCATTCTTATGCCACCTATTCCTGCAAACAGATCAATAAAGCGTAATTTGTCTTCTCTCCCAGAATCTTCAAACAGTGGGAGAATTTTTTTCATGATGGCGTCCGACAGATAGGTTGGTGGATCAGTTTCCCGGACTTCCCAACGGCGAACTGTTCTGACATCGACCTCAAGAATTTCAGCTAGTTGTCTTTGCGTATAGCGGTTCCGGGCTGTTCTTAGCAACTCCAATGAGTGGGCTTGGTACATAATGTCATTACTTAATAAAGGGATTATTGGGGGTCATTATGTCCGTTTTTTGTCCCTACGGTAACCTTTTAATGAATGTCCGTAGGGTTTGTATTAATCGAATGGTCCGCGAAGTGTCGTATTAGTCGAATGTGATGCCCACAAAGCATCATGTTGTGCAAATCTGAAAGTAAAGCGAGGCATGCCTCCTGCAGGATTCATATCACACAATATGTCACCAATGGTACTCACCAAAGCAGAAACATCAAGAAACAAACTGGACAAAGGTAGTGTTTATCAGTTTTTCTCGATAACTTCACAGCAGCGTAGAGTACGCTGTGCGGACCACGATTGCAAGGAAACACTCCGCTATAATGGCAATCTTTTATCATGGTTGGAAATTCACAATTGGTGTACCCGGCACACCCTACAAGAGGCGCATCAATTTGTCAGTTTTTGAATTGGTGTCAGTAACACTTTGCGGAATTCGACTTCGGAGCCTTCTGCCTGCAGGGCGATTTGTCCTTTGGTGGCGGTGCATTTTTTGCCGTGGTTGACCAGATCGCCGTTGAGCCAGACTTTGACTTCGTCGCCAACGCATTCAATCACCATGCGGTTCCACTGGCCGACTTTCTTTTCGGAATTATCTGTCAAATTCAAAATTCGGCGTCCCTTTCCTTCGGTAATTCCCCAGTTCTCTTTTGGTCCGCGTCGTTTGATCATATCGGGCACGGTAATATCTTCGACGATGCACCAGAAATCGCCCGCATTTTGATGATACATCTGCACTTCAATCGATTTCGGAAACATTTTATACAAAGCCCGCGGCGTCGAAGCATGCACCAGCACGCCGCAGTTGCCCGGCTCGCCTGCGAAACGATATTCCACTTCCAGGCGATAATTTTCGTACGACTTGTCAGTAATAATATGACCGGCTGGTTTTCCAAGACTGACCAGCATCCCGTCTCGCACAATAAATGTCGGCTTGATGTCCGGATTCTTATCCTTTGCAGGAACATCGACATGCCAGCCGGTTAAATCTTTACCGTTAAACAGGCTGATTGTTTTAGAAGACGATGCCGGTTGGTCAGCAAATATTTCGCATTCTAAAACAGTGAAAAAAGCAACGAAGCACAGCAAGGTACAAGCAAAGCGAATCATGTTGAGTCTCCCAGTCAGAGGCAATGGATACGGTTTCATTCGGTGAGATATTCTAACAAATCACACACATAATTTCTCTTATCCCGCCGAATAAGAAATATCTCGACTGTTTTTCTAACGCCTAACCCGGCATAGCCGAAACCAAATAAGGAAAACTATAAAAACCACAGAGACGTAGAGGTCACAGAGAAAAAAATTTCCTGCTTCCTCTGCAAAATATTGAAATTCAAACTGCTATTCTCATAAATTAAAAATCATTTCTTTTTCGCTTTTCTTTGCGTCGCTGCGTCTTTGCGTGAAACTTTTTTTATGTTTTTTCACTTCTTTTTGTTTTGCCTCAGTGTTCTCTGCGTCTGCGTGGTTCACTTCTTTCTTCTTCGTGATAAATAAATCCTGCCACTTTTGCGAAGCCTTTCATTGATAAGAGCCTAACGCCTAATACCTAATACCTAACGCCTACCAAACCGCGCAACCAAACGATGTAGGGTGAGGGCGGGTTGATATTTTGTTTTTTCGATGGGGAATAGTTGATGATCGGATACTTCCGGGATAAGTTGATTTCTGCACGACTCAAGGCGCGGTATGAACGGGCAGTACAGCAGCAGTTGGTCGATCTTCTGGAAGAATCTCGCCCCACCACTGTGGCGGAAGATCCGGGAGACTGGACATTGCTGGGAGGATCGCCGCAGCATCTGACAGGAGAAGAGCGGGCAGAACTTCGCGACCAGGCACGCAAGCTGGTGCGTGAAAACCCTCATGCTCGAAATATCTTACGTCTTCTCGAAGCGTATGTCGTTGGCGAAGGATTGCGGCTTTCGTTTCGTGTGCAAAACGAAAGCAGAAACGAGCCTGAACGCAAAAAGACGGAACTGCTCAAGAAATTGTGGATTCAGTTTCTGGAAGCGAACAAGGCTCACTTTTCTTTCCAGGAATACGCCCGGCGAGTCTGGCGGGATGGCGAATGTTTTTTGCGAATTTACGCCGATACGAACGGGCCGCCTCAGGTGCGGTTTATCGATCCCGAATGGATCGGGGCAACTTCGACGCAGCCAGATTCACAGGGGATCGAAACAGAGCAGGGCGATGTGGAAACGGTTCGCTATTATTTGAAAATCGACCCCAAAAATGGGGAGTTGATCGAACGCATTCCAGCCAACGAAATTCTACATTCGCGGATCGGTGTCGATTCCAACGAAAAACGAGGCATCAGTTTTTTCGCTTCAATGTTGTATTCGCTTAATCAATTTCAGCAGTGGCAGGAAACGGAATTGCGGGCGAGGAAGCTGCAATCATCGATTGTGCTTTGGCGAAAAGTGCAGGGCGGACCGGCTCAAGCAAGCGCCATGGCACAAGCGGCGAAAACAGGAACGCTGCCCGGAGTGCCTCAGGATGTGAACCAGGAACAAGTTCGACCAGGAACCATTTTAACGACTTCTGCCGGAACAGAAATCAAGTTCTTACAGCCCGATACGAATTTTGGTGATGCGGTCCCGCTGGGCAGAATGCTTTTGTTGGGGATTGCTTCTGGAGCAGGAATCCCGGAATTCATGCTGACTGCCGATGCCTCCAACGGCAACTACGCTTCAACAATGGTCGCAGAAGGCCCCGCAGTGAAACTGTTTCAATGCGAGCAAAACTATTTCTGTGGCGAATTTGAACGACTCTGGAAACGATTGATGCAGGAAGCCGTTTTTCAAAATCAGTTGGATGAAGAAACCTTGCAACAGGCGGAACTGCATTGGAGTAAACCAGAACTAATCAGCAGAGATCGCCCGAGAGAACGCCAGGCAGACGTCGCGTTGATCAACGCCAAAGTCCTCAGCAGAGCCGCAGTCCAACGAAAAGAAAACCTCGACCCGCAGCAGATGCAGCGCGAAATCGATGCAGAGAGCGAAACAGTCGTCAGGAAAACAAACGAGCCGTGAAAACAACCCTAACGCCTAATCCCTACTACCTAACGCCTATTCATAAGGAACGAATAATGACACAAACAACACAGCAGCAGAATGAACTGGAAGCAACAGGTGAGCGACTTCAGGAACATATTGCAGATTGGCAAAGTCATTCGAG
>Ga0316208_1002903_pt1 | contig 13130 bp, 14 predicted proteins | sample 3monopyrite_MG_FD_204944 | JGI IMG/M metagenome (GOLD analysis project Ga0316208, IMG submission 204944) | Microbial mat bacterial communities from mineral coupon in-situ incubated in ocean water Damariscotta River, Maine, United States -... | ecosystem: Environmental > Aquatic > Marine >... | reverse complement strand
CTCCTTTGCTTGTTGCCTCTTTAAGGATGGCCAACTTGTCCTCTTTGGTGAATGTACGTCTGTTCATGGTCATGATATTACAGTTTTTAGTGTAGATTCATGTCCGAACTTCTAGGGGGCTGGTACACCCATGGCATCCCTTATCCTGTGCATCAGTCCCCAGACGGAATCGTAAGTATGCTCCCCCAACTGCTGGTACAGTTCCATTGCCGACAGTCCTTTCTTGGTACAGCTCATGAACGCCATGGCCACATACCATGTCATAAAAGGCAGTTTAGAGTATTCCATTATCGTTCCGCTGCGCAAGGTGGTGCGGAAGTTACAGCAACGGCACTGCCACTGCCATTATCCCTTGAGCCAATAATGCTCCGTGTGACCGCATTTTTTGCATTTCACCCCTTCATGCTCACGCTGAGCCCGGAAATGTTCACGGCAGCTCTGTTCATCAGGGAATTCCTCATAAAATCTCAATAGTATCATAGCTCTTAATTTTGGTGCTAATCAACTGCCCCAGACCGTAACCTATTTACGTACTGGTAAGCTGCGAGGGAATCATAAAACAAAACTAAAGAAAACCGAGAAAATGCTTGGTTTTTAAGATAGTACCTGTCCGCCTTACTTAGGCAGATTCAGCATCTAAATCATCCGAGAACAGACCTTTCGTTCCTCAGGGAAACAAACGGATAAACAGAAGCTAACTAATTGCTTCCCTGAGGAACGAAGGGTCTCTTTCTGATTCAATTACTCAGGCCAACCAGTAACGGCCAAATCAATCTGCCGCTTTTCGAGTGAAACGTTTACCACTTTCACCATAACGGCATCGCCCAATGTGTACGAATTACCTGTGGTGGAACCAATAACCGACATCGAGTCTTCGTCATAATCGTAGAAATCATCAGGTAGGTTTTGCAAGCGAATCATTCCCTCGCATTTGTTCTCCTTTATCTCTACAAATATTCCCCATTCGGTAACGCCCGAAACAAGTCCTTCGAACTCTTCTCCAATATGGTCCTGCAAGTATTTGGCTTGCATGTATTTGGTAGAAGCGCGCTCGGCTTGTGTAGCATTTTTCTCCCTTTCGGAACTATGAATACAGAGGTCTTCGTAGTCTTTCTTGTATGCAGATTTCCCCCCATCCAAGTAACGTTGCAATAGTCTGTGAACCATCACATCAGGATACCTTCTAATAGGCGAGGTAAAGTGCGTGTAGTAACCAAACCCAAGTCCGAAGTGGCCGATATTATCTGTGCTATACTCCGCTTTTGCCATGCAACGGATTGCCATGGTACTCAGCATGTTTTCTTCTCCTTTTCCTTTGATGTCGGCAAGAAGTTTATTCAGCGAAGCAGTAAGAATTCTACGCGGACCGAGTTCTACTTTATAACCCAACTGACCCGCAATGGTCACCAACATTTCTAGACGCTCTTGAACAGGGTCATCGTGTGTTCGGTACACAAACGTTTTGGCCTCCTGACCTTTTTGCGGTTTGCCGATAAACGTTGCCACCTGCTTGTTTGCTAGCAGCATGAATTCCTCTACCAGCTTGTTACTGTCTTTGTATTCTTTCAGGTAAACCTCAATTGGGTTTCCTTCATCATCCAGTCTGAATTTGACTTCTTCCTTCTCAAAAGCAATAGCACCATTCTCAAAGCGCTTGGCGCGAAGGTTTTTGGCAAGCTCGTGCATGGTCAGCACTTCATCCTTGAGAGGGCCTTCGCCTCCTTCAATAATCTTTTGTGCATCATCATACGTAAACCGCTGGTCTGAATTGATAACGCAACGGCCAAACCATTCGTTGATGACTTTGGCGTTTTCGTCCATCTCAAACACTGCAGAAAAGACAAGTTTCTCCTCGTTTGGTCTCAAAGAACAAACCTTATTCGAAAGCTTTTCGGGAAGCATAGGAATAACCCTATCTACCAGATAAACCGAAGTTGCACGGCTTACGGCTTCTTCATCCAAAACGGTTCCAGGACGCACATAATGCGATACATCTGCAATGTGAACGCCTATCTCCCAATTGCCATTCTTAAGTTTTTGAATGGATAGGGCATCGTCAAAATCCTTCGCGTCATCGGGGTCAATGGTGAAAGTGGTAATCTTTCGGAAGTCGCGTCTTTTCTTGATCTCCGCTTTCGAGATTATTTCGTCAATCTTCTCGGCATCCTGCTCTACATTTTCAGGGAAATAAAGGGGGAATTCAAACTCGGCCAAAATGGAGTGCATTTCGGTTTCCATTTCGCCTGGGCGACCCAGTACGGTAATCACATGAGCAATAGGATTCTTGGCTCGTTCTGGCCATTCGGTCATCTTCACAATCACCTTATCGCCATCCTTGGCGCGTAGCATTTCTCCCAATGGGATGAAAAAATCTACCGGCATTTTCTGATTGTCTGGGACTACAAACGCCACTTTACTGGTGGTATTTATGCTGAGTGTACCAACGAATGTTTCTTTGGCACGTTCTACTACTTCCACAATCTCACCTTCTACACGGTTTCCTTTGTGGTTGGAGTAGGCATGTACTTTCACAATATCGCCAGGCAGTGCTTGTCGCACCTTACGAGGCGAAATGTAGATGTCACGTTCGTAACCTTCCACGGTAACATACGCTGCTCCCGTGCTGGTCATATCTACCTTACCAATCAGTTTTGGTGCAGGCATATGCTTAAGGCGGTATTTGCCTCTTTCGACCTCACGCAGGAGGCCGTCATTCTTCATTCTATTTAAATTCTGTGCTAGCTGATTGCGTTCCTGTGTATCGGTAACGCCAAGTCGCTTGGCTATTTGTTTGTAATTGAGTGCCCGGTCGGGACTTTTACGCATGGTTTCCAAGATTGGCTCTTGGAACATTGATGGAGAAGGGCCGCGTTTTTTGCTCTTTCCTTTTTTCTTCTTTTTCAAATACGTGTAATCATTAATAGGCCGCAAGGTACGGAATTGAGGAGTAAGGTATTAGGAGCTAGGTTTTAGCGGTTGAGATTTAGTGTTTTGGTAATGTCGCTGTACCAGCATGACTGGGATCTACAACCATTGAGAAAGGATAACGGATATGTTAGCCTTAAAAGGAAAATCACACCAGCTAATCCTAAAACCTGACCCCTTAATGCCCTTAGTAAGCCCTCACGTTCTTGCCTTCCATGTAATTGATGAAGGCGCGGTTTACCACACGGTTTCCGCCCGGTGTTGGGTAGTTTCCGGTGAAGTACCAATCTCCCAAATGGTTTGGGCAGGCAGAGTGTAACCCTTCAATAGATTGGAAGATAATCTTCACTTCTGCATTGATTTCTTTCGGAGAAATAATTTCAGCTGATTTGTCTGAAATCTGTTCAGCTGTAAAAGGCTTGTAGATTTCTTTTACCACGTTTACATTCTTCTCAATTGGCAAGTCCATCTGCGCTAGTGCTTTCTGGTAAACATCGTCCAAAATGTTTGTTTGCATGGTGTCTTTTAGTAATGTCACGGCCGCTCTAAAGGCCATAAAATCGCCCAACTTGGCCATGTCAATTCCGTAGCAATCTGGGTAACGGATTTGTGGTGCGCTAGAAACAATCACAATCTTCTTCGGTCCCAATCGGTCTACAATTCTTAGAATTGATTGCTTCAAAGTCGTGCCTCTAACGATAGAATCATCTATCAGCACTACGTTGTCTTCGCCACGTTTTACCGTGCCGTAAGTAATGTCGTACACGTGAGAAACAAGCTCGTCCCGATTCACATCATCGGTAATAAATGTTCTAAGCTTGGCGTCTTTAATAGTGAGCTTCTCCACTCGTGCACGCATGTTCAGAATATCCCGAACCTCATCCGCACCAATAGAGCGTTTACCGTCTAAAATCTTGCGAATCTTAACCGTATTGATGTAATCTTCAACTCCTTTTACCATTCCGTAGAATGATGTTTCTGCTGTATTTGGTATGAAGGAGAAAACCGTGTTTTTGGTGTCGTAATCAATCTCTTTCAAAACGGGTTCAACCACCAATCGTCCAAGTTCTTTTCGTTCTTGGTAAATGTCTTTATCGCTACCGCGAGAGAAATAAATACGCTCAAAAGAACAAGACTTTTGCTCTAATGGCTCACGGAACTGCTCCTGAGAAACCGTTCCGTCTTTTCTAATAATGAGCGCGTGACCGGGCTTAATCTCGTTCACATCTTCCCACTTTATATTGAAAGCTGTTTGAATGGCTGGGCGTTCGCTTGCCACCACAATCACTTCATCATCTTGGTACCAATGAGCTGGACGAATTCCTGCTGGGTCACGCATTACAAATGCATCTCCATGGCCAATCATTCCGGCAATGGCGTAGCCACCATCCCATTTCTTAGCAGATTCGGTAAGAATTTTTGGGATGTCAATGTTCTCAGCAATCAACGGGGTAGACTCTACTTTGGAATAGCCTTTTTCTTTGTAATCATAATAAAGGCGGTCGTTCTCTTCATCCAAAAAATGACCGATTTTTTCCAGAACTGTAACCGTATCTGCTTTCTCTTTTGGATGCTGTCCGAGCTCCACCAATTGCTCAAAAAGTTCATCAACATTGGTCATGTTGAAGTTTCCTGCAAGCACCAAATTTCTGGTCATCCAGTTGTTCTGCCGAAGGAATGGGTGACAATGTTCTATGCTGTTTCCTCCAAATGTTCCGTAGCGTAAATGACCTAGAAAAAGCTCTCCCGTGTACGGTAAGTTTTGCTTCAACCATTCTGGATCTTGAACATGATCGGGGTGCTTTTCAAATTCCGCTTCGAACCGCCCGTTAATGTGCGCGAAGAGGTCTTTAATAGGTGTAGATGTATTGGAGCGATGTCGGCTGATGTAGCGTTTTCCAGGAGCCATATCAAACTTGATGTTGGCCAATCCAGCACCATCTTGCCCACGGTTGTGCTGTTTCTCCATCAGGAGATACATTTTGTTCAGCGCATAAAAACTTGAGCCGTATTTTTCCTTGTAATAGCTGAGGGGTTTCAGCAAGCGGATCATTGCAATTCCGCACTCGTGCTTTATAGCATCACTCATGGTGGTTTCCTAAGATGTAAAAGTAATGAAATGAACTAGGCGATGTTCGGTTTCGATAACCGGAACCGATTGGTAAGTAGCCTTAACAGAGGTAAAGCTTATTTGGGATTAGGGATGACCCACTCCCATTGCTCCACCACAGTCTTCCATCTTCAATTCTTTCTTCTTTATTAGAACCTTTTCAACAATGTCTGTGAAGTGTTTGAACGACAAATCGTCTAGCACAGTTGTTAGCTTGATGAAATGGATTGTCTTTCCGTCTCTGATGATGCCCTTTTCCATGGCTGTGCTAAATCCGTTGGTTTTGCCCCATGCCAAGAATTCTTCCAACACAGGCAGCAAACCATCCCTGAACAAGAAATGGAGGGAATCAGCAGCCGTCAGCCCTTTGCTAATATCAATATGCTCCTCGTGGAAAGTCCTAAGTCCAGAGGGCGTGAACAGCTCACAGGTATCTTGCGCTGATAATCCATTAAGGCAAAACAGCATGCTTCCAGCTAGCAACATGATTTTATTCAATCTGGAAGTTGTAGAGTTATTCATCACACATAGGAGATTTGCGATACACGAAGCTACCTATTGTTCGTAATAGCTTGTAAGCAACTTATTGAACCTCATTTCATGCTCAGGAATACCGTTCTTGAAGTAGAACTGAATACATCCAGGATATTGAATTTATGTTTATCCGCCTGTTTCCCCAAGATTGAGATTGCCCGTATCTGTACGGTCAGGAGGGAATTTTTCATCCCAGATTCGTGTTTAAATTTGCCATATACGATTTGCAATTTTCAATATACAATTTGTCAATGCCTAAATAGAGTTGACCGTTTTTCATTGGTCGGTTAAACTTAGTTTTAATTTATTCGGTTGTTTTTTCCTTGAACATCCTTTTTCTTTTTTTCATTCAGTTGCAGTTCAAATGCTATCGGGCTCATCTTGTTCAGTTCTACAAAGTGGCAGCAATGCCTTGCATTTCGATTTGGCAACAGGCCTCTATCTTTATAGAATAAATGTGAATGGAATAACGCAATGGACAGGAAAGGTATCCATAAGCTCGCATTGACATTATTGGTCTTGGTTCTGAGCCTGCATGGTCAGACCCAGAACCTTGTGCCCAATCCTTCTTTTGAAGATAACAGTGGGTGTCCATTGAATGGCAATTTTGATGAAAAGGTGGATTTTTGGTTTAATGCGCGGCCCACCTGTGACTACTATCATGAGTGTGGAACCAACGAGGATGGCATTCCAATAAATGAGGGGGGGGATATGCAAGAACAGGTCTGGCTTACGCAGGATTTAAGGTCTGGTATATAAACTCTAGGCTAGTAGGTAGAGAGGTTGTTGGTGTTGCGCTATTGGAACCTCTCGATGAAGGAGTTCCCTACAGAGTGGAGTTCCATCTCAGTTTGTTAGACAGTATATGGTATGCCAGTAAGAATGTCGGAGCTTATTTTTCTGCTCAACAACCAAACAGTGACATTGACAGTATCGAGAGTTATCAACCACAGGTACGATATGAGGGTGATTTTATAATCGAGAAAGAGGGATGGACACGTGTGTCGGGGAGTTTTGACAGCTATGAGGACACCGAGGTTCTGTTCGTACCCGGTGGTGGGGCCAGCTCTTCTGACGACACCACCGCGCCTGAACCATAGCAGTAATGACCACTGATGTGACCTGAGGTGGGGATTACGTCAAAAAAAGTGACGGCCCGGGCCGAAGTTTCCGATATGAGAACCAGAATTTCAGATATTACATGCATAAAATGGCAGCACCCAAGGGAAATACGATCGAACAGTTGCATATCGGCAAGTTGATCGAATAGGAAAGAAGGCGGCAGCGCATAACCTTTGCCGTATTGGCCAGAAGGCTCAAGCGAAATTCAACCGGACTCACCAGGATGCTCAACAACACATCCATCCAAACCTACCTTGTGTGGGAACTGAGCGTGGTGCTGGGCCATAATTTCTTTACCGGCCTTGCCGGGCAGCTGGACGCGGCCACCGAAGGGAAGCTGGAAAAACAGACCTCAGAACTGGACGAGCTGAAACAGGAGCATGCCCGCCTAAAGGAGGAACGCGACTATCTGCGCAAGGCGGTGAACCTGTTGGGCAAGTGAGGGCCGGGGCGAGGGACGTTTTCGCCCCCTGTCCCCTGTCCTCCGTTCCAAAAGCACGGAGCTGTTAACAGCACAAGGCATGTTTGCCCTCAGAATACCGATTTCTGTGCGTAAGGTGAGTTACCAAGCATGGCCGCAACGCCCTGAATGAATGTTTTGAGCACAATGAATTGGCTGATCTCACGGCCGAGTTGCCTGAGACCATCGATCATATCGCGGTAAGCAGGTCATTTATTGGCGACAGGTCTTTCAAACTCACCGAATGGAACATCGACAAATCCCTTTCGGATCACAAAGGCGTTGGTGTGGGGTTAATGTAAAAAGTTCTGCTTGGCACCTCATCTATTAAGAATGCTTCTAAATAAAACGCAAGACATACCTATATATGCGGAGGTATTACATTTGCGCGGAATTGTGTGACCCACGCAGGTTTCATCTATAAAATAAGACCTAATGTCTAGTTCAATTGCTAAGAAGTTTGCAATGGCCCTCTCGGGGTTTTTTCTTGTGTCGTTTCTAGTTTTACATGTTAGTATTAATCTGGTTTCGGTAATAAGTGCAGAAGCCTTTAATGTGGCATCCCATTTTATGGGAACAAATCCAATTATTCAATTCCTTATGCAGCCGGTACTCGCTTTCGGTGTGGTTTTTCACTTGGCTATGGGAATGCGATTGGAGATGAAGAACAGAAGCGCAAGGCCGATAAAATATGCCATGAACAAGGGCGGAGAGAACTCAACATGGATGAGTCGGAACATGATTATAACTGGAATGATGATTCTGCTTTTCCTCGGATTGCACTTCTACGATTTCTGGATTCCAGAATTGAACGTAAAGTATATTCAAGGCGATATGTCTGGACTTCTTCCAAACGGTGATTTCCGTTACTGGGAAGAGCTTCATCACAAGTTTGCCGACCCAATTTGGGTAGGGCTTTACGTTATTTCATTTGTCTTTCTAGCGTTGCACTTGATGCACGGATTCCAATCGGCTTTTCAGTCCGTTGGATTCAACCACAGAAAGTACACTCCTCTTATTAAGAAGCTTTCAAACATTTACGCCATCGTGGTGCCGCTCGGGTTTATTGTTGTTGCGGTTTTCCATTTCATGACACAATCATAAAATAGTAGCCATGTCATTAGATGCCAAGATACCTGCTGGTCCTATTAAGGATAAATGGACCAACCATAAAAATGCAATTAACGTTGTAAACCCTGCTAACAAACGCCACATCGATGTTATCGTTGTTGGAACTGGATTGGCTGGAGGTTCTGCCGCTGCATCGCTTGCAGAAATGGGCTACAACGTAAAAGCGTTCTGTTATCAAGATAGCCCAAGACGAGCGCACTCTATTGCGGCTCAAGGTGGAATTAACGCGGCAAAGAATTACCAGAATGATGGCGATTCAACCTACCGTTTGTTCTACGATACCGTTAAAGGCGGTGACTACCGTTCAAGAGAGGCAAACGTTCATAGATTGGCGGAAGTATCCGGAAACATTATCGACCAGTGTGTTGCGCAAGGCGTTCCATTTGCACGTGATTACGGAGGTCTTTTAGACAACCGTTCTTTTGGTGGAGTATTGGTTTCAAGAACCTTCTACGCTAAGGGTCAAACAGGACAGCAATTATTATTGGGAGCATACTCAGCAATGAACCGCCAGATTGCCAAAGGCAAGATTGAAATGAACAACCGACACGAGATGTTGGATGTTGTTTTGGTTGATGGGAAAGCAAGAGGAATTATTACCAGAAACTTGATTAATGGCGAGATTCAAAGACATTCTGCTCATGCAGTAATTATTGCAACAGGCGGATACGGAAATGTATTCTTCCTCAGTACTAATGCAATGGGGTCGAACGTTACCGCAGGATGGAAAATCCACAAGAAAGGCGCGTATTTCGCAAATCCATGCTACACGCAGATTCACCCAACATGTATTCCACGTTCTGGAGATCATCAGTCTAAACTGACGTTGATGTCCGAGTCGTTGAGAAACGATGGCCGAATCTGGGTTCCGAAAAATATTGAAGACGTAAAAGCTATCCGTGAAGGAAAGTTGAAGCCAGTAGAAATTAGCGAAGAAAATCGTGATTACTACTTGGAAAGACGCTACCCAGCTTTCGGAAACCTTGTTCCACGTGATGTGGCTTCTCGCGCAGCTAAAGAAAGATGTGATGCTGGTTACGGTGTAAATGCAACAGGCGAAGCTGTTTATCTTGATTTCAGCGCAGCATTTGAGCGTTATGGAACTACGGAAGCACTTACAAGTGGTCTTCATAATCCAACTAAGGAGCAAATACGAGCACTAGGAGAGAAAGTGGTTGAGTCCAAGTACGGAAACCTCTTCCAGATGTACGAGAAGATCGTAGATCAGAACCCGTACAAAACGCCAATGATGATTTACCCAGCCGTCCACTATACAATGGGTGGTGTTTGGGTTGATTACAACTTGATGACAACCATTCCAGGTTGCTACTGTGCTGGAGAAGCAAACTTCTCAGATCACGGAGCAAACAGATTGGGTGCATCAGCTTTGATGCAAGGTTTGGCAGATGGGTATTTCGTGCTGCCTTACACCGTTGGTGATTATTTGGCGAATGAAATTAGAACGGGAAAAATCCCAACCGACTCTCCAGAATTTGATGCCGCAGAAAAAGACGTTAAAGACCGTTTAGATAAGTTCATCAACATTAAGGGAACAAAATCAGTTGACCATTTCCACAGGCGATTGGGTAAAATTATGTGGGATAATGTTGGAATGGCACGGAATGCTGAAGGCCTGAAAGAGGCGATGGCAGAGATTAAGAAAATCCGTGAGGAGTTCTGGTCAGACCTTCGTGTTCCTGGGGGCTTACACGAAATGAACCAAGAATTAGAGAAAGCAGGTCGCGTAGCAGATTTCCTTGAATTAGGAGAGTTGTTTGCGAAAGATGCTTTGGAGAGAAACGAAAGCTGTGGAGGTCATTTCCGCGAAGAATCTGTGGAAATGGATGGTGAGCAGAAAGGCGAAGCCAAGCGTGACGATGCAAACTTTGCATTTGTTTCGGCTTGGGAATGGACAGGGGATCCAAGTACATCTAAGCTTCACAAGGAGGAACTCGAGTTCAACGATATTGAGCTTAAGCAAAGGAGTTATAAGTAATTTCAGTTGGCTTTGAGTGAAAAACTCATCATAAAGAATTTTGGACCAATCAAGGAAATGAACCTTGATCTGGGCAAGATTACTATTCTTATTGGTAAGCAGGCTTCGGGGAAAAGTACGGTTGCGAAGGTGTTGGCGGTCTGTAGGTATTTCTCATTTATTGTTGAGGATTCGCGTATTCCAGTTAACTACCGTAGCGCCTTTAGTCAACTTGCGCTTGACGAATGGGAACTGGAAGAATACGAGCAGAACAACAGTTACATCTATTATGAGAATGTAGATTATTCGGTTGAAATCAAGCAGCGTACTGGAGGGGTTGATGATGAACTCTTGTTGTTTATCCCAGAGATTGAAGCAAAATCCAATAGGCTTAAAAAGCTACTGGACGATTTTGACACGCTTAAACCCAAAAAAGACTCAAAGTTCAGTACTGATACTCATTGGTACATTCCCAATTCATTTTTAACTACCGATGTTAAGAATGTAATGAACAACCCATTCTATTTTCCTACGGAGCGAGGGTTACAGTCGGTTTTCTCTCTCGGAAGCGGGGTCAAAGAACTTGGAGACAAACTTTTGGAACAACTTGGTCAACTCAACCGAATTTCGAAGGAGTTCAGTACTCCAACAGCGGTTGGACCTTTGGGCATTGAGTACAAAAATTCAAATGGGGTAGGATATGTAAAGAGAGAAGGCACAGACAAATTCTTTAGGCTTTCAAAAGGTGCAAGTGGTCATAAGTCTGCAACACCTATTGTCTTAGCTATTGACTATTACAGCACAATTGGTCGAAAAAGAACCTTCATAGTGGAGGAGCCAGAACAGAACCTATTTCCTGTCGCGCAGAAAAACTTGGTGGATTTCCTCACGGCTTCCGTCATTCAGGATGGGCATCAAATGCTTTTAACTACGCACAGCCCATACATTCTTTCTGCGATTGAAAATCTAATGTATGCCAACAAACTAGGTCATATTGAAGGTGGAAAATATGCTAAAAGAGTTGAGGCAATTGTCGATAAGAAGTATTGGATTGACCAGAAAGATGTAAATGTTTATGAGCTGAAAAAAGGTGCTGAGAATGACATTGTTTTACGTGATGAGCCTTTGATTGATAAAGAATACATTGATAGCGTTTCGGATGTAATTAATTCTGGGTTTGATAGCCTACTGGCAATTGATGTGGAATACAGAAACGAACGACTTTCATGAATTGCACGCAAATAGCTAATTGTGAAGAAAGGGTTAAGCACCCCAAGACTTCTTTAATAGACCCACTTGGAGGAAAAAGCAATTACCGTTTGGAGAACCCTACTCGAAAACCTTTCTATAAGCTGGAATTTGAGGGATGCGTTTTTAAGAGTCAACCTAAAGGAAAAAGATGCGATTATGGTTGGGTTGAGAAAACGAAAGATAAAATGGCACAATCAAATAAGGTCGTTTTTATAGAACTGAAGGGTGGAAATGTAAAAGAGGCGGCAGAGCAAGTACTCGCTACAATTTTGGCTACAGAAAATTGTTTCAAAGGATACAAGAAAATGGCGCGTCTAATTTATTCAGGGAAGTATAGACCAAAGTTTTCACGTAATTCCAAGCCATACAAGAGTTTAGCGGAAAAGGTTGATTATAATGTCAACGCGGATAATTTGATTACAAGAAATCGCTTTTTTGAAGAGGCGATGTAAATAATACTGGTTGAAACTATCGAACACATGAACTTAACATTAAAGGTCTGGAGACAGAAAGACGGAAAAGCCAAAGGAGCGCTTGAAACGTACGAGGTAAAAGATATTTCGCCCGATTCATCCTTCTTGGAAATGCTTGACATGCTGAATGAGAATTTGGTGAACGAAGGGAAAGACCCTGCCGCGTTTGACCACGATTGTCGTGAAGGAATCTGCGGAATGTGCTCGCTTTACATTAATGGAGAAGCACATGGCCCGGGACGGTTAATTACAACTTGCCAGTTGCACATGCGCTCTTTTAAGGATGGAGAAACGATTTACATCGAGCCATTTAGAGCAGCAGCTTTCCCAGTTATTAAAGACCTTGTTGTTGATAGAACGGCTTTTGATCGTATCCAGCAAGCTGGTGGATTTATTTCGGTGAATACTTCTGGAAATACACAGGACGCCAACGCATTGCCCATTCCAAAAGAAGATGCCGATAAAGCTATGGATGCTGCAACCTGTATCGGTTGTGGCGCATGTGTGGCTACGTGTAAAAATTCTTCAGCAATGCTTTTTGTAGCGGCTAAGGTGTCTCAGTTCTCACTACTTCCACAAGGAAAAGTAGAAGCCAAGAGACGTGTATTAAACATGGTTAAGCAGATGGACGAGGAAGGCTTCGGAAACTGCACCAATACCGGTGCCTGCGAAGTAGAATGCCCCAAAGGAATTTCCTTGGAGAACATTGCTCGTATGAACAGAGAATATCTTGGTGCTGCTGTTACCAGCGAAGACTAAGGTTGTTCAAAATAGCCCTTCAATTTCGGCTTTTGATTGACGATTAAACTGACGAAAAATGGAGAGTGTCACTACAGGTCATTGGATATTTGCGGGCGTTTTTGCGGTTCTCTTTGTAATAGGAATTGTCTATGCGTATAAAGATGACATCCGAAAGCGCCCTGATCTTTTTAACGGCTCTTCTACGTTTCTTTTATCTGTAATTCTAATAGTTGTGATTTTGCTTGTCATCAAGATGATTAGCCGTTTAGGTTCATAATTTAGGCTCTATGCTAAATACTGTGGGTAATCGAATTTCAGCTTGCCACAATTAAAGTAGATCATATTGATGAAGTTCTGGGGATTTCGGAATCCTCTTGCCCTTCTTTTTACGAGTTGGATCTTGGAATT
>Ga0316208_1002901_pt1 | contig 13133 bp, 13 predicted proteins | sample 3monopyrite_MG_FD_204944 | JGI IMG/M metagenome (GOLD analysis project Ga0316208, IMG submission 204944) | Microbial mat bacterial communities from mineral coupon in-situ incubated in ocean water Damariscotta River, Maine, United States -... | ecosystem: Environmental > Aquatic > Marine >... | reverse complement strand
CATAATTTGGCATTTCAGGATCCTCATGCATTTTTTTGCCCAAACCATGACCAACCAATTCTCGTACAACACCATAGCCATGAGATTCACAATGTTGTTGTATTGCAAAGCCAACATCACCAACACGGTTTCCAAGTTTCAGTTGGCAAATCCCAACATAAAGCGATTTTTTGGTAACCTCAATTAGTTTTTTAGTCTCTTCAGCAACATTCCCGATTTCGAACGTATAAGCATGGTCACCGTAAAATCCATTCATTAAAGCACCACAATCTATAGATACAATATCTCCATCTATCAAAGGAATATCTGTTGGTAAACCATGAACAACGGCTTCGTTAACACTGCACAAAAGGGTAGAAGGGCAGTCGTAGAGTCCTTTAAAACCTGGTAAAGCACCATGGTCTCTTATGAATTCTTCAGCAATGGTATCTAAATGATTGGTTGTAATACCTTCTTTAACCTCTTTAGCTAACATACCTAAAGTTTTAGATACGACGAGCGCACTTTGACGCATTAATTCAATTTCTTCTTTCGTTTTTACAATTATCATGATTCTTAAATTGAGCGACAAAGATAGGTAATTATAACAATTTTAAAATATTACTAAAACATGATAAAAGACAGTTTTTTAACGTATTTTCTATCTTAATTTTGCACAGATAAAATCTAATAAAAATGTATAAAACAGTTAGTGCCGAAGAAGCTTTAAAAATCGTAAAATCTGACGACAAAATATATATACAAGCAGCTGCAGCAGTCCCAAATGTGTTAATAAGAGCACTAACGAATAGACATGAAGAACTTAGAAATGTTGAGATTTGCCAATTGCATACTGAAGGTGATGCACCATATGCTAATCCTAAATTAGCAAAGAGTTTTCATGTTAATTCTTTTTTTATTGGAAAAAATGTTAGACATACTTTAAAAGCAGGTAATGGCTCCTATACACCAGTATTTTTGAGTGAAGTTCCATTATTGTTTAAACGAAATATTGTAGATGTAAATGTAGCTTTAATCCATGTTTCTGTTCCAGATATTCATGGCTATTGCTCTTTAGGTGTTTCAGTTGAAGCGACTTTAGCAGCAATTGACAATGCTGACTATGTTGTAGCTCAGGTTAATAAACAAATGCCTAGAACGTTTGGTGATGGAATTATTCACGTTACAGAAGTTAATGCCTTTGTAGAGTGTGATGAACCCTTACCAGCACATCCTATAACAACGCCAACAGATGTTGAAACTAAAATCGGTGACTATGTTGCAAATTTAATCGAAGATCGGAGCACCTTGCAGATGGGAATAGGAAATATTCCTAATGCAGTATTGTCAAGGTTGCACAATCATAAAGATTTAGGCTTGCACACTGAGATGTTTTCTGATGGTGTAATAGACTTAATCCTTAAAGATGTTATTAATGGAAACTATAAAGGTGTAAATCCAGGGAGGGCTTTAGCAACATTTTTAATGGGATCTCAACGTTTGTATGATTATGTAAATGATAATCCTTTTGTTGAGATGCGCACCTCGGATTATGTAAATGATGTGTCAGTGATTAAGCAAAATCCAAGAATGGTAGCTATTAACTCTGCAATTGAAGTGGATTTAACTGGTCAGGTTTGTGCAGATTCAATTGGATCTAAAATGTACTCTGGTGTTGGTGGTCAAATGGATTTTATTAGAGGAGCATCACTTAGTGAAGGAGGAAAAGCAATTATAGCCTTACCTTCAATCACCAAAAAAGGAATTAGTAGAATTGTACCTTCATTAAAACCAGGAGCAGGAGTTGTTACAACAAGAGCACATATTCATTATGTAGTTACAGAATATGGTGTCGCAAATTTATATGGAAAAACAATTAAAGAGCGTGTAAAAGCCCTAGTTAAAATTGCACATCCAGACCATAGAGAAGGTATAGATAAAGCGTATTTTGAAATGGTCTAGATTATTTGCCAATTAAAATTGCCACCATTTTTTTTGTGCATTTTTTATATCTGGTTCCTCATTGGTAATCATCTGGTAAATTTCACCCCAACCAAGGATTCCTCCAATATTGCGATCATCTATAAAAAGGTCTGCATGGATTTTTCTACTTCTACTATAATCAAATTTTTCTTCTGGGAAGCTTGCATTTACAGCATAGAATTCAATATCGTTTTCTTTACAAAAATCAACGGCTTCTTGAAGTTTTTGACCACTTCTGTAGGTCCAAAGAATAAGTCTGTGACCATCTTGTTGTAATCGCTTTAAGGTTTCAAAAGCAAAAATGCGTGTTTTCCCAATTTTAGGATATGCATCTTCTACGATTGTACCATCAAAATCTATTGCAACTATTAATCTATCCTGAAAATTCATTTTATATACTCAATTGTTATGTAAAGGTACAATAATAAGAGGTTTATACAAGGCTGTGTTGTGTCATTACCAATGGCTGCGGAATTCCTAACAACTTTAAAACTGTAGGTGCAATATCTCCTAAAACACCATCTTTTATAGCCTCTAAATCCTTGTCTATTAAAATAATAGGAACAGGATTTGTGGTGTGAGCTGTATTTGGTGATCCATCAGGGTTTATCATGGTTTCGCAATTACCATGGTCTGCGATTAGGATAATTGTATAATCATTTTCTAAGGCCGTAGTAACAACATTCTTTACACATTCGTCAACAGCTTCACAAGCTTTTATAGCAGCTTTCATAACTCCTGTATGGCCAACCATATCTCCATTAGCGAAATTTAAGCACACAAAATCAACGTCTCTTTTTTTAAGTTCTGGAACTAAGGCATCTGTTAACTCATAAGCACTCATCTCTGGTTTTAAGTCGTAGGTAGCAACTTTTGGTGAGTTTCTTAAAATTCTGGTTTCACCTTTGAAGGGTTTTTCTTGCCCTCCAGAAAAGAAAAACGTTACATGAGGATACTTCTCAGTTTCGGCAATTCGTATTTGTTTCTTATTGTGTTTTTCTAACACTTCGCCTAAAGTTTCACTTAAATTATCTTTATTAAAAACAACATTAATTCCTTTAAAGCTATCATCATAATTAGTTAAAGTAACATAATGAAGATTTAGTTTATGCATGTTGTATTCATGGAAATCTTCTTGATATAGCACCTGTGTTAGTTGGCGACCACGATCGGTTCTAAAATTGAAAAATATAAGAACATCATCTTCCTTTATGATTGCCAAAGGCTTGTTATTTTTATCAACACACACTAATGGTTTTATAAACTCATCAGTGATATCATTCTCGTAATTTTCTTGAATTGACTTTAAAACATTGTGTGTAGCTGTTCCTTGTCCTTTAACTAAAGCATCGTAAGCAAATTTCACACGTTCCCAACGTTTATCTCTATCCATTGCATAATAGCGTCCTGTTACCGATGCTAATTTCCCTGTTGTTTTATTTAAATGATCTTTTAATTCTGAAATAAACCCATAACCAGATTTTGGATCCACATCTCTACCGTCTGTGAAAGCATGTACAAAGACATCTTTTAAACCATGATTATTTGCTGCATTAATTAATTCAAAAAGATGACTTATATGAGAGTGTACACCACCATCACTAACTAGACCTAAAAAATGAACGTTCTTATTGTTTGTTTTTGCATATTTAAAGGCATTTTTTAAAACTAGCTCTTCTTGTAGTGTTTTGTTTTTAACGGCAAGGTTGATTTTCACTAAATCTTGATAGACAATTCTACCTGCACCTAAATTCATGTGTCCAACTTCACTATTGCCCATTTGTCCGTCGGGTAAACCAACATGTAGCCCATCTGTTCTTAAACTGGCACTTGGATATGTAGTGTATAGTGAATCAATAAATGGTGTTTGTGCATTATCTATAGCAGAAACTTTTGGGTCGGGTGATTTTCCCCAACCATCTAAAATCATTAAAACGACCTTCTTGTTCATTTGAAAATTTTTAGTGATTTCAAAGATAACATATACTGCATTATAACAAATTGGTAAGCAAAAAAAGTTAAAAGTTTTTCTCTATTTAAAGTTTAAAGCAGACAATGTTAATAGAGAAATGGCTTTTGGGAAGATGTTAACAGATTTGTTTACAAACCGTTAAAAATATGTTATATAATTTTTTTTAGTGTAACACTTTAAAAATTATGTCGTCTCTTTAGTATAATCAAAAAACAAATCAATTAAATTTAAAATCTTTCATCATGAAAAAATCAGTAGTAGTTTTAGCCTTAGCATTGGGCTTTTCAATTAGTAATTTAAATGCATCAAACGAAATTTTAACTTCAGATGCAAATGAAGTAACTGTAAAAACAGTTGAGGTAAGCCCTTTATGTAAGGCTGTTGCAACTGGCAACTTAGATGAAGTGAATAAGCTTATTAAAGCAGGTGCAGATGTTAACACTAAATCCAATGGTATGTTGCCAATTCATTATGCAGCAAAATATAATCGTGTAGATATGATTAAAATATTAATCACTGCAGGATCTAAAATTCATGAGACATGCGATTTGGGATATACAGCTTTAACTCATGCAAAAAAAACAAAAGCAAAAGAAGCAGAATTATTCTTAAAACGTTTTAAAAAGAAAAATGCTTAGGAGTAGATAATTATTTAAGTTAGTTAGAAAACGCAACTTTATTAAGTTGCGTTTTTGTATTTTTTAATAGCTTCTCTAATTTTTTCAATTCGGTTTTCTGGATCTGGATGTGAGCTCTGAAATTCAGGAACACGATTTGGGCCAGCAGCAGTTTTTAAGATTTCCATAACTCCTATCATTTCTTCAGGATTATAACCTGCGTCTAACATAAACATAACTCCAAGTTCATCACTTTCTAATTCGTCTTCTCTTCCGTTTTTAAGTAACGTGCCTTGCCCAATTTGCTGAGCGACAGATCCCATATCTATAGCTCCGGCACCCATAACAAGGGTCTGCCAATATTTAGAATCTGTGATACGCTCATTAGAGTGTTTACCTAAAACATGACCAATTTCATGCCCAAGAACACCTGCGAGCTGATCTTGATTTTCAAGCTTAGAAAATAGTGCATAGGTAATAAATATTTGCCCTCCAGGTAAGGCAAATGCATTAATAGTGTTTTCATCTGCTAAGAGGTGAAACTCATATTTATAAGGTGTTTGTTTAGCTAAACTATTGCTTACAAGTTTATTACCTACATTGTCAACGAGTGCTTGGTAACGATTATCTGGGTGGAGTCCACCATGCTGTTGAGCCATACCAGGTGCACTTTGTAAACCAATGGCAATCTCTTGTTTTGGTGATAGTGATATGGCTTGATTTCTCCCAGTATAAGGGTTGGTTTCTTGCTGGCTACAGCGACGTATAAAAGCAAAAGTTACGATAGCTAAACCTATTAAAATTCTAACTTTAAAATTTCTTCTTCTCATAATAATTGTCTTACTGCTTTCAATTTACAAAAGTTTGACACAAACTTTATTTAAAAGTCATGAGTTTTGTAACAAAAGTCTAAGTTTTTTGCATTTAATAATTATGAGGAACAGATCAAAAGATTTACTTTTATAACTGTAAAAATAATATATGGACTACCAATTTAGAATTATTTCGAATGATGATTTATATCAAATCATCCCTTTAGTGTATGCACTAAATGAGGGTAAAGTTTCTTTGAGTTTGCTTAAATCTCGCTTTGATGAAATGAAACATGAAAACTATGAGTGTGCTGCCATTTTTGATGCTAATAAAGATATTGTAGGTGTTTCTGGGTTATGGTTTTGTACACGTCACTATGTTGGTAAATCGGTTGAGTTAGACCATGTCTATATTAAACCCGAATGTCGTGGTGAAGGTCTTGGAAAGCAATTTATGAGTTGGATTAATCACTATGTAAAAGCAAAAGGGTGTAATTCTATAGAGTTAAATACGTATGTACAGAATTATCCGTCGCATAAATTTTACTATAACGAAGGCTATGAAATTTGGGGCTACCACTTCTTTAAAAACATTTAAACGTTACTTTAAAAAGCCCAAATCTGAATTGGTGGCAATTTCATAAGAAGCTTTGCTATGTTCAAAAATTCTAGCCTCTAAGGTGCCTTTTAAAGTGATAGTGTCATCTTTTACATCTATCCAACTTCCTTCGCGTAAGCCAATTACAGGTTGTGTGTTATACGCATGAAACTCTTTAATCCGTGTTTCTCTAGTTTCTCCCATGTGCGTGCTACCAGTAATTGGGTCTAAATAATGCGGATTTATACAAAATGGTACTAATCCTAAAGTTTTAAAGCTTGGAGGATAGACAATAGGCATATCATTAGTCGTATTCATAGTTAAACCACAAATATTACTACCAGCACTAGTACCCAAATAAGGGATGCCATTATTAACAGCATTTTTAATAGCTACTAAAACATCGTTTTTATACAATTGAGAAACTAATACAAATGTATTTCCTCCACCAACAAAAATACCTTGAGCCTTATCAATAGCATCTTTAGGGTTTTCGAATTCGTGAATACCTCTTACAGATTTACCAATACTGTTAAAGGCTTTAGATGCTGTTTTCGTATAATCATTATGAGAAATACCGCCTGGCCTGGCATATGGAATAAAAAGAATCTCATCTGCATATTTAAAATGTAGCTTCAATTCATCTAATAAATATTCTAAATAACCACTGCCATGAATGGTAGATGTGCTTGCAATTATAATTGATTTCAAAATTTGATGTTTTAGATTCTTACGTTTACAAAGAAAGTTAAACTTTTTAAAAGTCTGCTTTATGTTTTAACAAACATTTATCAACAAATTCCTATGAGAATTGAAGAATATGTCCGAAATTTATTACTCTTAAAAATAGTATAGATATATGAAACAGATATTACTCCTATTATTTAGTTTTTTTACGATATCAGCTCTGAGTCAAGATGTTGATAGAATATTAATCAATGGAAAAATCATTGTGTCAACCGAAGATAAAGAAGGTGTGACAGTTTACAATACATCTTCTAATAAAGGAACTACTACGGATAAAGAAGGTTATTTTAAAATTAAAGTTGCAATTAATGATATTGTAGAGTTTGGGGCACTTCAATTTAAAGACTTTACAGCTACCATAACAGAAAAAATTATTACTTCTAAGCGCTTAACTGTAATCTTGGTAGAAGAAGTTAATAAACTAGATGAAGTAGTAGTGTTACCATTTGATCTTACAGGTAACTTAAATGCAGATTTGGAGAATGTAAGAACCTATAATGTAAGTTTAGATGATGTTTATCTTGGTTTAAATCATATTACTCATTTTGAGTTTTCCCCAGATTACAAAACCAAAGCAGATAATTTGGCATTTAACGAATATAACCCTAGAGTTGATAACATGCTTAATGTTGTCAATCTTGCAGGCTTTTTATTAAGCCAAGTTGTAGATATGGATGGAGATAAGCCTAAAACAAAGGAAGAAAAAGAAATAGCTAAAACACCTTTTAAAGAAGCTCTAGACCAGTATAGTGTTAATTATATTCACTCTAATTTCAATATTCCTATAAATGAGGTGGATGCTTTTATCAATTATGTTGAAAAAGAAGGAGTTGATAAAGAATTGTTAAAGGAAAATAAAGAGTTACAGTTTTTAGAACGCATCACACAGCTGAGTAAAGCTTTCATAAAACTTAAGAGTGAAAAAGATTAGTGGACTTTGTTTTTTTATTGTATTTATCACGACTTTGTTTCTAAACGCACAGCACAAAGAATTGAAAGGTCAACTTATCGCGAACCACGAGGTAGAAGGTATTCATATAATAAATAAGACAGCCTCTAAATTCGCTATTTCCGATGAAAAAGGGAATTTTATAATTATAGCGAAAGCATCAGATACATTATATATTTCGGGTATAAGATACCAAGCTCAGAGTTTTGTAGTTACAGAATCTATTAAGATTTTAGGTTATTTTAGTGTACAGCTCGTTGAAAAAATAATCGAGTTAAACGAAGTTGTAGTTGGCAAAATATTAACAGGAAGCTTAAAGTCTGATGTTGAAAATTCTGATGCAAAAGCTGAAATTAACTTCTACGACTTGGGTATTCCCGGTAATACTAATTTACCTTTAACTCAAAACGAACAACGTTTATATGATGCAGACCATGGTAAATTTGTGTATTACTATGGTCTAGGAATCACAATAAATGTCCATAAAATATTAAATAGAATTAATGGTGATACTAATGAATACAAGGAAAGAATAGAAACAGAGTTTAAAGAAAAGTGTTTAAATCAATTAAAAGCAGAATATTCAAAAACTATTTTTGAGGCTATAATTATTTCTAAAGATTATAAAGAAGAATTTTTTCAATTTTGTTTAGAGGACAATCAATTTAAGTCTGTATGCGAAGATGAAAATAAATTGAATGCTGTTGGTTTTCTTTTAGATAAATTAAAAGCATTCAAAACCAACTTTAATGAAGAAAACTAAAACCACATTTTTTTTTGCACTTTTTCTTTTGTGTTTTTGTTCTCAAGCTCAAACTAAAGACCTCGATGGTAAACTTATTGCAGATGACGAGGTAGAAGGTATCCATATCCTAAATAAAACAGCATCTAAATATACAATATCTAACGAAGATGGTAGCTTTATTATTTTGGCAAAAGCGTCCGATACACTATTTATTTCGGGTCTAAAATACCAAGTCAGAGAGTTTATAATAACGCAAACTATAATAGATTTAGGTAGTTTTAGTATCCAATTAGTAGAAAAAATTAATGAGTTAGATGAAGTTGTTGTTGGTAAGATTTTAACAGGAAGCTTACAGTCTGATTTAGAAAATTCTGATGCAAAAACAGAGATTAATTTTTATGATTTAGGCATTCCAGGTTATACAGGTAAACCATTGACACAGAACGAACGGAAACTTCATGATGCAGATGCTGGCCCAATTGGATATATTGGATTTGGTGCTGGTGTTAATTTGCATAAACTACTAAATAAAATAAGTGGTAGAACCAAAAAATTGAAAGAAATAGTCGCATTAGACGATAAGGAAAGATGTATTAAACGCTTAAGGCGAGACTATGAAGAGGCCATTTTTAAAATAGATAGTTTAGCAAATAATCTAAAAAATGAATATTTCTATTTTTGTCAAGAAGATGAAGGTTTTAAAGATTTGTGCGATGTGAATAATGATCTAAAATCTATTGAGTTTTTGCAATCTAAGTTAAAAGCATACAAGAAAAATAGAGAATCCGTTACTAAAGATTAACTTTGGAATACTTTTTGGATTTAACATAAAAACCATAAATTAAGCATGAAATCATTACAACTTATATTAGCTTTTTTAATAGTTCCTGTACTTGTCTCTAGTAGTACAAAACACGATTATTACGTTAGTGTCACAAAAATTGAATACGTTAAGGCGCAACAATCGCTTCAAATTATAAATCAGATTTTTATAAATGATTTTGAAAAGTTATTACGTCAACGTTATGATGAGAGTATTACTCTTGATACTGAAAATGAATCAGAAGTAGTAGAAACTTATATGCAACGATATTTATCAGATAAGTTAAAAATCAATGTAAATGGAGCTTCTGTAAGCTTCAAATTTATTGGAAAAGAATACAAGGATGATATCACCTACTGCTACCTCGAAATTGAAAATGTCTCAGAAATAAAATCATTAGAGGTTACCAATAGAATTTTGTTCGATATTTTTCCAGAGCAGCAGAACATTGTGAGATTGAAACTCTTAAATAAAAACAAGAGTTTTTTATTGCTTCCAGACAAAGACAGTTTCGTGTTAAACTTTGATTAAAAATCTGTTAAAGACATCTTAAATAGCTACATTAGGCATCATTTTTTAATAACACTAATATTTATATGAAAATTTTAAAGTATTTCTTATGCTCCTTTCTTTTTGTTTCTGCGAGCACATTTGCACAAAACGAAATAAAGCCAAAGCGTAAACCTGGGCATACTAACCAGAACAAATTCAAACAGTTATACGATGAATTTGCAACGCCTAACATGTTTAGAACAGGTTCTGGTGCACCTGGCCCAGCATATTACCAACAACAAGCAGATTACAAAATGGATATCGAAATCGATGATGTAAATGCAAAATTATATGGTAACGAAACTATTACTTACACTAATAATTCTCCAGACGAGTTAAAATATCTTTGGGTACAGTTAGATCAAAATATGCGTGCTAAAGATTCTAAGACTCCATTAATAAGTGGTTCAGGAGTGTCACCTGCAACAACATCTGCGAGAGCAGTTAAATCTTATTTAAAAGAACGGTTTGACGGTGGTTTTAACATAGAACATGTTAAGGATGTTAATGGTAAAGATTTAGCTCACATGATTAATCGTACGATGATGCGTGTTGAGTTACCAGCAGTAATGAAGACAGGAGATAAGTTTTCTTTTAAAATAAAATGGTGGTACAAAATTAATGATCACGTTAAAGATGGTGGACGCTCTGGTTACGAGTATTTCGAAGAGAATGACAATAAAATCTATGTTATGGCTCAGTTTTACCCTCGTATGGCTGTTTATAACGATACAGAAGGGTGGCAAAATTCACAATTTTGGGGACGCGACGAGTTTGCATTACCATTTGGTGATTTTGATGTAAATATTACGGTTCCTGCAGATCATATTCTTGACGGGACAGGTTATTTAGTTAACAGAGAAGATGTGTTTACTAAAGATATGATGAAGCGTTTCAATCAAGCAAAAAAATCTTACGATAAACCTGTTATGATTGTGACACAGGCTGAAGCCGAAAAAACAGAGAAGTCTAAAAGTAATAAGAAAAAAACTTGGAAACTTTCTGCTCAGATGGTTCGTGATTTTGGTTTTGCAACATCACGTAAATTTTTATGGGATATGATGGCTGTTAAAATTGGTGACAAAGATGTAATGGCAGTATCATTATATTCTAAAGAAGGAAATCCATTATGGGAGCAATGGTCAACAAGAACTGTTGCTAGTACTTTAAAGTCTTATTCTCGTATGACCTTTGATTATCCATATCATAAAGCAATTTCTGTACATGCACCAATGGGAATGGAATACCCTATGATTTGTTATAATTTTGGTCGCCCAGATAAAGAAGGAAAGTATTCTGACAGAACTAAATACGGAATGATAAGTGTAATCATACATGAAGTTGGTCATAATTTCTTCCCAATGATTGTAAATAGTGATGAGCGTCAATGGACATGGATGGACGAGGGTTTAAATACATTTGTTCAGTATGTTGCAGAACAAGATTTTGGAGAGTGGAATCCTACTGCTTTATCTTCAATACATAATGCTTATCCATCACGTAGAGGACCTGCTAAAAATATTGTAAGATACATGGGAGGTAATCAAGATTTTATTGCGCCAATTATGACCAAAGGTTTAAATACCTATCAGTTTGGTAGCAACGCTTATAGTAAGCCAGCTACAGGGTTAAACATGTTAAGAGAAACGATTATGGGTCGCGACCTTTTTGATTATTCATTTAGAGAGTATGCTCACCGTTGGATGTTTAAGCACCCAACACCAGAAGATTTTTTCCGTACGATGGAAGATGCTTCTGCAATAGACCTAGATTGGTTTTGGAGAGGTTGGTTCTATACAACTGATTATACGGATATTGGTGTAAAAGAAGTAAAGAAATTTGCCGTAACTGCCAACCCAAATGATAATGGAAAAAGATTGGCAGATCGTTACAACATGGATCCGAATGACTTAGTATATTTTGTTGAAGAGGGTACCGAAGGTTATGATGAGGCAATGAAAACTGCTGCATCAATTGACGATATTCCTACTGTAAAAGAATACATCATGGATAACTTCACGCCTGAAGAGCAAAAAGCAATGAAAAATGCTCCGAAATATTTCTATCAGGTTACTTTTAATAAGCCAGGTGGTTTAGTAATGCCTCTTATTGTGCAATATGAATATGCCGATGGTTCTAAAGAGAAAGTTACTTATCCAGCGCAAATCTGGAGATTTAATGATAATGAAGTAAGTAGAGCTGTTGCTAGTGAAAAGGAGATTGTGTCTATTACGGTAGATCCAGATTTAGAAACTGCAGATGTAGATACTTCAAATAATTCTTGGCCAAAAGAAGTTAAAGACAGTGATTTCGATAAGTTTAAGAATAAAGTAAAAAATTAAATAGTTAATTCTATACTATTAAGCCGACTTTAACCAGTCGGTTTTTTTTTATTACATAAAGTCACTCTATATTTGCAATGTGATACAACAAGCAATATTATTATTCATAGGAGGCACAGAAATCGTATTTGTACTATTTATAGTGGTATTGGTATTTGGTGCCGATAAACTACCAGAAATTGCAAGAGGTATGGGTAAAGGTATGCGGACTTTAAGAGATGCAACCAATGATATTAAACACGAAGTAACTAAAAGTGCAAAGGAAAATAATATCATAGATACAGATGTTGCCAAGGATATCCAAGAAGAAATAACTAAAATTAAAGACGACCTAAGTGATTTTACAGGCTCTGTAAAAAGAAAACTTTAGTTTACCTTTTCCTACTAATAGTTAATCCATCTCTGATCGGTAACATTACGGTTTCAATACGTTCGTCATATTTAAGCAAAGTGTTGTAATCTAAAACGGCCTTGGTAGATTTGTCTTTTGGTTCCAAGGGTTCAACCACTTTTCCATGCCATAATACATTGTCCGAAAGTATAATCCCTCCTTTATTCAATTTATCGATAATTGAATGAAAATAATTGCAATAATTAGGTTTATCTGCATCGATAAAAACTAAATCAAAAGTAAAATTTAATTGTGGTATAATATCTAGAGCACTTCCTGTATGTTGAATTATTTGATGACCAAAATTTGATTTGTCAAAATACTTACGTTGAAAATCAGTTAACTCTTCATTAATATCTATAGTGTGTAGTTCTCCATCATTTTGTAACCCTTCTGCTAAGCATAATGTAGAATAACCAGTAAAGGTGCCTATTTCTAGAATAGATTTAGGGTTTATTAATTTTGATACTATACTTAGTACTCTTCCTTGATATGGACCACTAAGCATAATGGGTTGTAGTACTTTCTGATAAGTTTCTCGAGTTAATTGTTGTAATAACTTTGGTTCTTGTTCAGAATGTGCAACAACATAATCATCCAATTTTTCTGGTAAAAAATACATT
>Ga0316208_1002900_pt1 | contig 13145 bp, 14 predicted proteins | sample 3monopyrite_MG_FD_204944 | JGI IMG/M metagenome (GOLD analysis project Ga0316208, IMG submission 204944) | Microbial mat bacterial communities from mineral coupon in-situ incubated in ocean water Damariscotta River, Maine, United States -... | ecosystem: Environmental > Aquatic > Marine >... | reverse complement strand
GCTTTACTTCTCGGAACCCTGTCGCTTGCGGGTTGTGGCACGATCACCGATTTTCGCGCCGGGCTGGGCAATACGTTTTCACGTCCCGCCGCCGCGACACCCGCCGTGGCCCCCGCACCCATCGCATCCGCAGGACCCGTTCTGACCGCCAAAGAACGGCTTATGGTCGCGATCGAAGGGCAGGGTTGTGAATTGAATAGTGCAAATGTCGGCGCCATTCTGGTTGCGGCCACCGCAACGGCGGGCGACCTTGAAAGACTGGTGCCCGTGCTCGAGCAAGAAGGCCGGATTGTTGTGTCCGGTAACGATTCGATCCGCTCGACGTCAACCAATTGTATTTAACGCCAAAGTGACCGGAAGAACCTGATGCTGCGCAGACTATATCACGACCAGCCCGAGACTTTTGCGTTTACACCCGCAAACCAGACCTGGGCCGAAGCTCAAATCACCAAATATCCGCAAGGGCGTCAGGCCTCGGCGATCATTCCGCTGTTGTGGCGCGCCCAAGAGCAGGAAAGCTGGCTGACCCGCCCTGCCATTGAATATGTCGCGACGATGCTCGACATGGCCTATATCCGTGCATTGGAAGTGGCCTCGTTCTACTTTATGTTCCAACTGCAACCCGTTGGTACTGTGGCACATATTCAGGTTTGCGGCACTTTGTCGTGCATGATTTGCGGCGCCGAAGACCTGATCGGGGTCTGCAAGGATAAAATCGCGGACAAGGCCCATGCGCTGTCGGCTGATGGCCGGTTTTCCTGGGAAGAGGTCGAATGCCTCGGCTCTTGCGCCAACGCGCCTATGGCCCAGATCGGCAAGGACTATTACGAAGACCTGACCGCCGCGCGCCTGTCGGAGATCATCGACGAATTGGCCGCAGGACGCGTGCCCGTGCCCGGCCCGCAAAATGGCCGCTACGCCGCCGAGCCTCTCAAAGGGCTGACCAGCTTGAAAGAGTATGACAGCGGCAAGACCCAGTATAATGCTTCCGTGCAACTGGCCATCGATTTGGGCGATACCGTTAAACGCATCGACGGCACCGAAGTGCCTTTGCTGACCCCGTGGCTGGGCCAAACGGCGGCTGTCAAAAAGCCAACCGCCAAAAAGCCGACAGCAAAACCCACGGCCAAGGCCAAAACAGCTACAGAAAAACCCACTGTCGCAGCACCCGCTGAGAAAAAGCCGCGCCTGATGAGCGCGCCGCGCAAATCGGGTGCCGACGACCTGAAACTGATCAGCGGTGTCGGACCAAAACTGGAAGGCGTGCTCAACGATCTGGGCTTCTGGCACTTCGACCAAGTGGCAAAATGGACCGACGCTGAGATCGCATGGGTCGATAGCCGCCTGAAATTCAAGGGCCGGATCGCGCGTGACAATTGGGTGGCGCAGGCCACCAAGCTTGCCAAAGGAGACTAACGCGGGGCCTGTCTGCCACAGGCCCCGTAAAATAAGGGAACTCGTGCCAAAACCAGTCGATTGGCGCGCATCGGGACGTTAACAAGGAACTGCGAGAATGCGCCGCGGCTGTCACTGCGGTGGAATGATCGTAAAACACGTGGGCCAAGCGCCATCTTAAAAAGCGCGCCCCGAGGGAGATTGAAAACGATGAACGATACTTCACCTAATACATCGCGGATTGCATTTGTTTCCGCACTTTTCGGCATTCTGGCGCTGGTTGTCGCACTTTGGGCTTTGGGCTTTGGGTTTTTTGGCGCGCTTGTGATTGGCGTCATCGTGGCGGCTATCGTCTGGGCGATTTTGTGGATGGGGTGGACCGCGCCGCAGGACGATGCGGCTGATACGCCGGCCAGCACGCCGGCCGCTGTCGCGACGCCGACTGCGACGATTGCACCAACTGCGGCATCTGCTGCCCCCGCAGCCGTGTCCACGGCGCCTGTAGCGGCGGAAAAGCCAGTGGCGTCCGAGAAAGCCCCTGTAAAACCTGCGGCCAAGCCTGCTGCGGTAAAACCAGTCGCGAAACCTGCGGCCAAGCCTGCTGCGGTAAAACCAGTCGCGAAACCTGCGGCGAAAAAAGCGCCGGCGAAACCCGCCACTGCAAAAGTAAAAAAAGCCGACGACAAACCTGTGGTTTTGAAAAAGGCGCGTGATGGCGGCCCTGATGACCTCAAAATGATCAAAGGCGTCGGCCCCGTTTTGGAAAAGGCACTGCACGCATCGGGCGTGTTCCACTTTGACCAAGTCGCGGCATGGAAAAAAGCGGACGCGACATGGTTTGACGATAACGTCAAAGGCGCAAATGGCCGCGTCATTCGTGACGAATGGGTCAGCCAAGCGAAAATTCTGGCAAAAGGCGGGACAACCGAATTTGCCAGCAAAGTAAAGAAAGGCGGCGTTTACTAAACGCCGACATGGGATAGATGCCGCAGAACCAAGGTAAATCGTCACTAAGGCAGCGTGCAGGTTTGGTCATGGCAGGGTCAGGCTTGTTCTGGATCATTGCCAACTATGCCGGTCAAAAATTTGGGTTGCCAATGCGCACGCGGGCCTTCTTCGACATTATCGCGCTTGTCGGTTTCGGCTTTGCGCTATATTTGGCGTTTCAACTCTGGCGGGACCGCCAGCACGACAAGGATGAGGGCTAATGCTCAAGGACCAAGACCGGATTTTTACCAACCTCTACGGGATGCACGACCGCTCGCTGAAAGGCGCACAAGCACGTGGGCACTGGGATGGCACTGCGGCGATCATCAAAAAGGGCCGCGACTGGATCGTGAACGAGATGAAAGCTTCGGGTCTGCGTGGCCGTGGTGGTGCTGGGTTCCCGACCGGTTTGAAATGGTCGTTCATGCCCAAAGAAAGCGATGGCCGCCCATCCTATCTTGTGGTCAATGCCGACGAATCCGAGCCGGGCACATGCAAAGACCGCGAAATCATGCGCCATGATCCGCATACTTTGGTCGAAGGCTGCCTGATCGCGTCTTTCGCGATGAATGCCAACGCCTGCTACATCTACATTCGTGGCGAATATATCCGCGAACGCGAAGCCTTGCAGCACGCGATTGACGAGGCCTATGCGGCAGGTCTGGTGGGCAAAAATGCCTGCAAATCGGGTTGGGACTTCGACATCTATCTGGCCCACGGTGCGGGCGCCTATATTTGCGGCGAGGAAACCGCCTTGCTGGAAAGCCTCGAGGGCAAAAAAGGAATGCCGCGCATGAAGCCGCCATTCCCCGCGGGTGCCGGTCTTTATGGCTGTCCGACAACTGTGAACAACGTGGAATCCATCGCCGTTGTGCCGACAATTCTGCGCCGCGGCGGCAGCTGGTTCTCGGGCATCGGGCGGGCCAATAACGCGGGCACCAAACTGTTTGCGATCTCGGGTCACGTCAACACCCCTTGCGTTGTCGAAGAAGAAATGGGCATCCCGTTTGAAGAACTGATCGAGAAACACTGCGGCGGTATTCGCGGCGGCTGGGACAATCTCAAGGCGGTTATTCCGGGCGGATCGTCGGTGCCAAACGTGCGCGGGGAAGATATGCGCGACGCGATCATGGACTTTGACGGGCTCAAGGAAAAAGGCTCGTCTCTGGGCACCGCAGCCGTGATCGTGATGGATAATTCCACCGATATGATCAAGGCGGTCTGGCGGCTGTCCAAGTTCTACAAGCACGAATCTTGCGGCCAATGCACGCCCTGCCGCGAAGGCACCGGCTGGATGATGCGCGTCATGGCGCGGCTGGTCGAAGGCAACGCCTCGGTCGATGAAATCGACATGCTTTTGTCGGTGACCAAACAGGTCGAGGGGCACACAATCTGTGCACTTGGCGATGCGGCCGCTTGGCCGATCCAAGCGTTGATCAAGAACTTCCGTGGCGACATCGAAGCCCGTATCGCGCATAAGCGCGGCGCAATCGCGGCGGAGTAAAGTAGCAGGTGGCATCTTCAACGCCCTGCAATTGCCGCAGCATTCATACCTGCAACCACCCGATGTTGGGCGGGGGCGCTATCGTGATCAACCCCCGCGAAGGGCGGCAGTGATGGGTCAAGACCCATCCTACGCGCACGCCCCTGTCCAACATCTGGCAGAGCTCAACATCGGACGCTTACTCGCCCCCAAAGATGACCCGCGTGTGGCGGATTTTATGGATAACCTGGACCTGATCAACGGGCTGGGCAAACGGATGCCGGGCTTTGTGTGGATCATGGAAGGGGCGGCGGGCGAGGGCAATACTGCCGCGGCCATTGACGGTGATCCAAACTATATCCCGAACCTGACTGTCTGGGAAAATGCAGCGGCACTAGAGACGTTTGTTTTCAAGACATTACATGCCAAGTTTATGTCGCGCCGCGCCGAATGGTTTGCGGTGTTGGAACAGATGCATTTTGTCATGTGGTGGGTGCCTGCGGGGCATAGGCCTACCTTGGAAGACGCGCTTTTGCGCCTTGAAACACTGCGCCGCGATGGCGACACTGCGCAGGCTTTCGGCTGGGACTATCTGCGGGCCAACCCTGCACCACCTGCTGCGTAAATCCGCTGAATAACCGGCACTCCGGCGCTTGATATTGCATAACAACCCGATCCAACCGACATAGGTCTCAAGTTGGCGTCACCTCCGACGACCAGACAGGAGACCAGCCCCGTGACCAAGACCCCCATCATGGTATTTGCCGTGGCCTTCAGCGTGATTGCCACCGCAGGCGCAGCACAGACAAAGCCCGCGCTCAAGGACGTGACATATGTGCGCGAAGGCCTGATCACCACTGGCATCGCCATCGAGATCGGCAAGAAATGCACCACGATCAGCCCGCGCTATTTTCGCGGCATCAGCTATTTGAATGCTTTGAAAAATCACGCAGCAGGTTTGGGCTATAGCGCGGCCGAGATCGACGCCTATACAAGCGACAAAGCCGAAGAAAACCGCTTGAAAGAGGTGGCGCGCGCGCGGTTGGCCGAAATGGGCGCGATAGCGGGCGAAGGTGCGTCATATTGCGCAGTAGGGCAGGCCGAAATTGCGAAAAATAGCCCCGTCGGGCGGCTTTTACGCTAGGCTGCAAGCCGTTAATGATCCGTTTCCATAGGAGCAGTCGTGAAAGATACAACTTTCGCGGCTGTTTTTTTATCAATCCGGCTGGCATCGCCGCCCATGTCGGGTTAGAACGCCTCAACGCCACTGCGCCGTTTGATAGCGCGGGGGACCACGGAACATAAAGGCTCGCCATGTCTGATCTGAAAAAAGTCGTGATTGATGGGAATGAGGTCGAAGTGGATGGGGCGATGACCCTCATTCAGGCTTGCGAACAGGCGGGCGTCGAAATTCCGCGTTTCTGCTACCATGAACGTCTTTCCATCGCGGGCAATTGCCGCATGTGTTTGGTCGAAGTCGTGGGCGGTCCGCCAAAGCCCGCCGCCTCATGTGCCATGCAAGTCCGCGACCTGCGCCCCGGCCCCGAAGGGCAGGCGCCCGTGGTCAAGACAAACTCGCCGATGGTCAAAAAGGCCCGCGAAGGTGTGATGGAGTTCCTCCTGATCAACCACCCGCTGGATTGCCCGATTTGTGATCAAGGCGGCGAATGCGACTTGCAAGATCAGGCGATGGCTTACGGCGTTGATTTCTCGCGTTTCCGCGAACCCAAACGCGCCACTGACGATCTGGATCTCGGCCCGTTGGTCGAAACCCACATGACGCGCTGCATTTCCTGCACCCGCTGCGTGCGCTTCACCACCGAGGTCGCAGGCATCCACCAGATGGGCCAGACAGGGCGCGGCGAAGACGCCGAGATCACCTCCTATTTGGGCGAAACCCTCGACAGTAACTTGCAAGGCAATATCATCGATCTGTGCCCCGTCGGCGCGCTGGTGTCCAAGCCGTATTCGTTCACCGCCCGCCCGTGGGAATTGACCAAGACCGAATCGATTGATGTGATGGACGCGCTAGGGTCGAACATCCGCGTCGACACCAAAGGCCGCGAAGTCATGCGCATGTTGCCGCGCAACCATGACGGCGTGAACGAGGAATGGATTTCCGACAAGACGCGTTTCGTCTGGGACGGGCTACGCCGCCAACGCCTTGATACACCCTATATCCGTGAAAACGGCAAACTGCGCAAAGCAACATGGAATGAGGCCCTGACCGCCGCCGCCGCCGCGATGAAAGGCAAAAAGGTCGCCGGTCTTGTGGGTGATCTGGTCCCCGTCGAGGCGGCCTTCGCGCTCAAACAGTTGATCGAAGCGCAGGGCGGTTCCGTTGAGTGCCGCACCGATGGTGCCAAACTGCCTGCGGGGAACCGCGCGGGCTATGTCGGCACCGGCTGCATTGAGGATATCGACACCGCCGAGGCGATCATGGTCATCGGCAGCAATCCAAAAGTTGAAATGCCCGTGTTGAACGCGCGCCTGCGCAAGGCGTGGTCGCGTGGCGCTGGCATCGGTGTGATCGGCCCCAAGGTTGATTTGACATTCGAGACGATGCATCTGGGCGATAGCCCCGAGGTCATGACCGACCTTCTGGGCGGTGATCACAGCGAAGTGCTGACAAAGCCATCTTTGATCATCCTTGGTGCGGGCGCTTTGGCGCGCAGTGACGGCGAGGCGATCCTTGGCACCGCCATGGCGCTGGCCGAGGCAACGGGCTCCAAATTCATGATCCTGCACACAGCTGCGGGCCGCGTGGGCGCGATGGACGTGAATGCCGTGACAGACGGTGGGCTGACCGCCGCGCTGGACGGTGCCGAGGTGATCTACAACCTTGGCGTGGACGAAGGCGACATTCCCGCAGGCCCCGTTGTGATCTATCAAGGCTCGCATGGCGACCGCGGTGCGCACCGCGCCGACATCATCTTGCCGGGTGCGGCCTATACCGAAGAAAACGGCCTGTTTGTGAACACCGAAGGCCGCCCGCAACTCGCCATGCGCGCAGGGTTTGCACCCGGTGACGCGAAAGAAAACTGGGCGATTTTGCGCGCGCTGTCGGCAGAGCTGAACGCGACATTGCCATTCGACAGCCTCAGCGCATTGCGCAGCGCCATCGTGACAGCCCACCCGCATTTGGGCGATATCGATGTGGTGGCACAAAACACATGGACCCTTGAAAAGGCGAAAAAACCCAACAAAGCGCCCTTTGTCTATGCGATCAACGACTTTTACCTCACCAACCCCATCGCGCGGGCCAGCCAGTTAATGGCTGAGCTGTCGGCCAACGCAAAAGCGCGGGCAAACCCCGCCGTGGCAGCGGAGTGATGGGTTTGGAGGGCATTCTCAAAAAGTCAGTTTTACTAGTTGTGTTTCTTTTATCAGCTTGCGCGACGCAAGTGATGCAGGGCTATGTTGGAAAATCAATCACAGAGCCTATGCTGGACTATGGACGCCCCACTGATGTTTTTGAACTTGGTCAAGGTCGGCGGGCGTTTCAATGGGAAATAACTTCATCTGGTGCTATTCCGATTACGACTCCTACGACCTCTACGATCTACGGAAGTGGCGGTTGGGCTAACATTACGACAAACTCAACGAGCTATTCTCCTTATTCACAGACTTGCCGTTACACTTTAACTGCAAAGGCATCTGGTGAAGATTGGATCGTTGATGGCTATCGTGAACCAACATTTATGTGTAATTGAATTGAAACGCCTCGCGATCATATCCTTCGTGGCCCTTGGCGCCTGCGCCCAGACATCCGCGCAAGTGTCGCAAGCGGTGGTTGCACCGGCCTATCAGGGGATCGAGACGCGTCTGCTTGACGGCGATCTGGTCAACTTTCGGGTGCGCATGACAGGGGCTGCCTCGCCGCAAGAGGTGACAAAATACGCGCAATGCGCCGCCGCCCAATACACGCTCATTCGGGGCTACGGGTTCTTGCGGCACGTGCGCACCACAACCGCTAAGGACAACGGGCTTTGGTCCGCCGACGCGGTTTACACAATCTCGCCTTCGCTTCCGCGTGGGCTCAAGACAATTGACGCCGAAGTGGCTGTCGCCGATTGCGGCGCAGCCGGCATTCCAACGGTGTAAGGGGCAGAACTATGGTTGAATTTTTCACCACCACCAATCTGGGCATCATTCTGGTGATCCTTGCGCAATCTCTTCTGGTGCTGGTCCCACTTTTGGTGGCGCTGGCATTCTTGATGTATGCAGACCGCAAAATCTGGGCCACCGTGCAAATGCGCAAAGGCCCCAATGTGGTGGGCCCCTTTGGTCTGCTGCAATCTTTCGCGGATTTCCTGAAATACATCGTCAAGGAAATCGTCGTGCCCGCGGGCGCAGATAAGGTTGTGTTTTTCCTCGCACCGATGATTACCTTTGTGCTGGCGGTCGTGGCTTGGGCGGTGATCCCGTTCAACGATGGCTGGATCTTGGCCGATATCAACGTCGCTGTCCTGTTTATATTCGCGGTCTCGTCACTGGAAGTCTACGGCGTGATCATGGGGGGCTGGGCGTCAAACTCCAAATACCCGTTCTTGGGCTCGCTCCGCTCTGCCGCGCAGATGATCTCTTATGAAGTCTCGCTTGGCCTGATCATTATTGGCATCATTATCTCGACCGGATCCTTGAGCTTTGGCGATATCGTCGAGGCGCAGCGCGGCAATGCAGGGCTGTTCAACTGGTATTGGGTCGCGCATTTCCCGATGCTGTTCCTGTTCTTTATCAGTGCTTTGGCCGAAACAAACCGGCCCCCGTTTGACCTGCCAGAAGCCGAATCAGAGCTGGTCGCGGGTTTCCAAGTTGAATATTCCTCAACCCCGTTCCTTTTGTTCATGATCGGCGAGCTGATGGCCGTGGTGCTGATGTGCGCATTGGTCGCCCTGTTGTTCTTGGGCGGTTGGCTGTCGCCCATTCCGGGCCTGCCGGACGGTATCTTCTGGCTGCTGCTGAAAATGAGCGCGGTGTTCTTCATGTTCGCGATGGTCAAGGCAATCACGCCGCGCTACCGCTACGACCAGTTGATGCGCATCGGCTGGAAAGTGTTCCTGCCGCTCTCGCTGTTCTGGGTCGTGCTGGTCTCGTTTTTGGCAAAATACGAAGTGTTGGGCGGCTTTTGGGCGCGCTGGACAATGGGAGGTTAAGCGATGAACGAACCAATGGACTATACCCGCGCCGCGAAATATTTCCTGCTGATGGATTTCTGGAAAGGCTTTGGCCTTGCGATGAAATATGTCTTTCGGCCCAAGGCCACGCTGAACTACCCGCATGAAAAAGGCCCCCTGTCCCCGCGTTTCCGCGGCGAACATGCGCTGCGCCGCTACGCCAACGGCGAAGAACGCTGCATCGCGTGCAAACTTTGCGAAGCGGTCTGTCCCGCACAAGCGATCACCATCGACGCAGAACCGCGCGACGACGGATCACGGCGCACCACGCGCTACGACATCGACATGACCAAATGCATCTACTGCGGCTTCTGCCAAGAGGCCTGCCCGGTGGATGCAATCGTTGAAGGCCCGAATTTCGAATTCTCCACCGAGACCCGCGAAGAACTGTTCTACGACAAAGAAAAGCTCCTCGATAACGGCGACCGCTGGGAGGCCGAGATCGCGCGCAACCTCGAATTGGATGCACCCTACCGATGACTGATAAAAACCCCTTTGAAGCGATGATGGCCATGGGTCAGGATTGGGCGAAACAGCTTAATCCCGGGATGGAGGCGTTCACGACCAAAGGGTTCGAGGACCTTTTCCCCACCATGTCCAAAGAGATGATGGAACAGTTTTTCGGCAAAGGCATGAACCCCGAGGGGTTGGATGCAAAAACCAAGCTTTTGCTGACCCTCAACGCGCTGACAGTGACAGGTGCCTTGGCCGAGGCCCAGATCAAACTGACCGTGCGCCACCTTGTGGCGGCGGGTGCCACTAAACAGGAAATCGCCGAGACAATCGCGCAGGCCGCGATGTTTGGTGGTGTGCCTGCAATGACAAAGGCGATGGAACTCGCCACCGACGTGATGGAAAAGGACGCAGGCCAATGACCGTTGCCATATTCACATTCTACTTCTTTGCCCTGACCACCGTGATGGGCGGGCTGATGACCGTAATCAGCCGCAATCCGGTGCATTCGGTGCTGTGGCTGATCCTCGCATTCCTGTCCTCGGCGGGGCTATTTGTGCTGCTGGGCGCCGAATTCGTCGCCATGCTGCTGATCATCGTCTATGTCGGTGCAGTCGCGGTGCTGTTCCTGTTTGTGGTCATGATGCTTGATGTGGACTTCGCCGGTCTCAAGGCCGAGATGGCCAAATATATTCCGCTGGCCCTGCTGATCGGCACGGTGATCCTGATGCAACTGGGCATGGCTCTGGGCGCGTGGAACTTCTCGGATGTGGCCGCTCAAAACATCGCGGCCCCCAAAGGCGACGCACAAAACACCGCAGCCCTTGGCCTGCTGATCTACGACAAATACATCATCCTGTTCCAACTGGCAGGGCTGATTCTGCTGGTCGCGATGATCGGGGCGATCTTGCTGACACTGCGGCACCGCACCGATATCAAGCGCCAGAACGTCATGCAGCAAATGCACCGCGATCCGGCCAAGGCGATGGAACTCAAAGACGTCAAACCAGGGCAGGGGCTATAATCATGATTGGTGTAGAACATTATCTCGCGGTGGCCGCGGCGCTCTTTGTCATCGGCATCTTCGGGCTTTTCCTGAACCGCAAAAACGTGATCATCCTGCTGATGAGCATCGAATTGATGCTGCTGGCAGTGAACATCAACTTTGTTGCTTTCTCCAGCGAGCTGGGCGATTTGACGGGCCAGGTTTTTACACTTTTCGTGCTCACCGTCGCCGCCGCAGAGGCCGCCATCGGCCTTGCGATCCTTGTTTGTTTCTTCCGCAACCGCGGCACCATCGACGTTGAAGACGTCAACGTGATGAAGGGCTAATCCACATGGAAAAGATCATCCTGTTTGCACCATTGGTCGGCGCACTTATCTCCGGTTTCGGCTGGAAATTGATCGGCGAAAAAGCCGCGCAATGGACCTCAACATCTTTGCTGTTCCTCGCGGCCATCCTGTCTTGGATCGCATTCGCAAGCTTTGACGGTGTAACCGAAAACATCCAGATCATGCGCTGGATCGAAAGTGGCACGTTGTCCACCGACTGGGCCATCCGCATGGACCGGCTGACCGCCATCATGTTGATCGTCATCACCACCGTCTCGGCGTTGGTGCATCTCTATTCCTTTGGCTACATGGCGCATGACGAAAATTTCAAAGACAACGAACCCTACCGCGCGCGGTTCTTTGCCTATCTGTCGTTTTTCACCTTCGCGATGTTGATGCTGGTGACCTCTGACAACCTTGTGCAGCTGTTTTTCGGCTGGGAAGGGGTCGGCGTCGCATCCTACCTGCTGATCGGGTTCTACTATAAAAAACCATCCGCCAATGCCGCCGCGATCAAGGCGTTTGTGGTCAACCGCGTTGGTGACTTCGGCTTTGCCTTGGGCATTTTCGCGCTTTACCTGATGACCGACAGCATCCGCTTCATTGACATCTTTGCCGCCATGCCGGTCTTGGCCGAGCAAACCATGACCTTCCTTTGGGCCGACTGGAGCGCGACCAATGTGATCGCGATCCTGCTGTTCATCGGGGCGATGGGCAAATCGGCCCAGTTGTTCTTGCACACATGGTTGCCTGACGCGATGGAAGGGCCGACACCTGTGTCCGCGCTGATCCACGCCGCCACCATGGTCACCGCAGGCGTGTTTCTTGTGGCGCGCATGTCGCCGCTTTACGAATTCGCGCCAGAGGCCAAACAGTTCATCGTCTTTTTGGGCGCCACAACCGCGTTTTTCGCGGCCTCTGTGGCCCTTGTGCAAACCGATATCAAACGCGTGATCGCCTATTCAACCTGTAGCCAGCTTGGCTATATGTTTGTGGCGGCGGGCGTTGGTGCTTACGGCGTAGCCATCTTCCACCTGCTGACACATGCGTTTTTCAAGGCGCTGTTGTTCTTGGGTGCAGGCTCGGTAATCGCTGCCAACCACCACGAGCAGGACATGCGCAACTATGGCGGGCTGCGCAAAAAAATCCCCTATACATTCTGGGGCATGATGTTTGGCACACTGGCCATCACCGGCGTGGGCATTCCGCTGACAACAATCGGCTTTGCAGGTTTCTTGTCAAAAGATGCCATCATCGAAAGCGCCTATGCGGGCGGCACATCCTATGCCTTCTGGATGCTGGTCATCGCAGCCTTCATGACCAGTTTCTATAGCTGGCGTTTGATGTTCATGACATTCTACGGCACCGCGCGCGGCGACAAACACACCTATGACCACGCGCACGAGAGCCCGCTGACAATGCTGGTTCCCTTGGGGGTTTTGTCGCTCGGCGCGATCTTCTCGGGCATGGTGTTCTACAACAGCTTCTTTGGCGACACCACCACCATGAAGGTTTTCTTCGGGATCGAGCAAGAAGAACAGGTCGCGAATGCCGACATGGGCTTCTCGCTTGTCGCACCGGCCTACGCAGAGGTCACCTCCGACACGGGCGAGGGCGAGGCGAAATCCAATGTCAGCAGCCACAACACCGAAAAATCGGAACACGAAGCCGCCCAAGTGCCCGGGCAGGGTGCCATCTTTATGGGGCCTGAAAACACCGTGATCGATGATGCGCACTACGTTCCTGACTGGGTCAAGGTCTCGCCGTTTGTCGCCATGGTTCTGGGCTTCAGCCTCGCGTGGCTGTTCTACATCAAGAACACATCGCTTCCCGTGCGCTTGGCTACACAACAGGCGCCGCTCTATAACTTCCTGTTGAACAAGTGGTATTTCGACGAGCTTTACAGCTACATCTTTGTCAAACCGGCTTTCTGGATCGGGCGTTTCTTGTGGAAACGGGGTGATACCAAAACCATCGACGGGACCATCAACGGGATCGCGCTGGGGATCATTCCGTTCTTCACGCGCCTGACCAGTAAGGCCCAGTCGGGCTATATCTTCACCTACGCCTTCGCCATGGTTCTTGGCATCGCAGCCATGATCACATGGGTTACTATGACCGGAGGGGCCAAATAATGGGCAACCTACTCTCGCTCACCACGTTCATCCCTTTGCTGGGGGCGGCGATTTTGGCGCTGTTCCTGCGCGGCAATGACGCGGCCGCACAAAACAACGCCAAATGGGTTGCGATGGCCACCACCGTGGCGACATTTGTTGTGTCACTGTTCATCCTGTTTGGTTTTGATCCGTCCAATACCG
>Ga0316208_1002897_pt1 | contig 13159 bp, 9 predicted proteins | sample 3monopyrite_MG_FD_204944 | JGI IMG/M metagenome (GOLD analysis project Ga0316208, IMG submission 204944) | Microbial mat bacterial communities from mineral coupon in-situ incubated in ocean water Damariscotta River, Maine, United States -... | ecosystem: Environmental > Aquatic > Marine > Coastal... | reverse complement strand
AGGTATTATTGAAATTGGAACTAAAGTTTTGGGTGCATTTAAAATTTTAATCACAGTAATGACTAATGTTTTATTTCCATTTTTAAACAGAAACCAATCACAGCTAAAAACTACAAGGCACATATTTCTGGGATTTGGTTTGTTATTGTCATTGGTAATGTACTTTCTTTCAGGCTTTTTAATTGAATTGTGGCTCGGTATTGACGATAACTCAATTGAAGTCATTAAAGTTGTAAAACTGTTAAGCCCATGCCCATTTTTATCATCGGTTGTTGCAGCATTCGGGATTAATGGATTAATGATTCTTAAAAAAGACAGTCTGTATTCTCGATTAATATTTATTGGTGCTTTTTTAGGCCTAATAGTAGCTCTTATTTTAATTCCTAATTACCATTATATTGGTGGGGCAATTGCAATTGTAACAGCTTTAACAATTATAGCTTCATTAGTAAGTGTCTATTTTAGAAAAGTAATGAAACAAATTTAGCATGAAATTCAGCGATTATATATGGGCTATTTACCTAATAGTGTTCCCATTCTACCTTTTTGAGTCTGGAAACCCTCAGTTAGCTGACTTTTTTGGAGCAATAATAATTGGCCTAAACATAAAATCAATTTTAACGAGCATCAAAACAAATAGGTTTACTAAAAATCTATTCCTTTTTGTAATCTACACCATTTTAGTAAATACTTCTTGGATGCTAATTGTAGGTGATTTTGCAATATTATTAAGTAGTGTTTTTTATTTCTATAGTTTTCTCATGGTCTTATTTTTAATTAATAAATTAAAGGATAAATCTTTTTTAAATTTAACCTTTAAAGCAATTGCTATAGCACTAATAGTACAAACCTTGCTATGGCCATTTGTGCAATCTGAGGGCGTTAGAAATCAAATGTTTTTTAACAACCCTAACCAATTAGGCCTTTGGGCATTATGTTTATTAATTATTCTAAGTGTAATTACTCGTATTCAAAAGACAAAGGCCATTTACGCCATACCTCTATTATTGCTTTGCTCGTTATTTATCATAATATCTGCATCAAGAGCAGCTTTAGCTGGATGTATTATTTTTTGGATGTTTTATATTATAAAATCTCCTAAGCATATTTTTATTTTTATAACAATCTCAATAATTTCATTTTTATTTATTAGCAATAATTTTGATTTGAAACTAAATAATTTTACAGCCTTAGAATATAATTTTGAAAGGCTTAAAAGCGACGACCTTTCTGGAGACCGGAGTTTTGGAGGACGTGGATACGATAGAATAGCAAACTTTCCGCAATATTTACTTTTTGGTGCTGGTGAAGGGCCCTCAGAGCGTTTTAATGAGGACATTGAATTGCACTCCGTATTTGCCAATATCTTTTTTAGCTATGGTATAATTGGAATGGCACTATTTATATCTGCTTTTGCCTCCTTCACAAAAAACATATCAAAAGAAGTTATTGTTTTAGCTCTTGCTCTTGCACTTTTTGGTGCAGTACACATGTCTTTAAGAGTGCCTCTTTTTTGGATTACATCTTTATTTATCATTTATTTACATGAATTTAAAAGTAAAAACTTAGACAGTTTCTTAAAATAGTAACTATTGATATAACTTCCTAAGAACTATCAATTTTAAGCTAACATGAAAAAAATAATACGTATTACAACTGTTCCTATTTCATTAAAAAACTTATTAAAGGGACAGCTTAAATACATGAGTGCATTTTATAATGTTGTAGGCATATCTAGCTCTGGCAATGCTCAAAGGGACATTAAAGATGATGAAGGTGTTGACGTTATTACGATTGAAATGACAAGAACTATTGCCCCTTTTAAAGACTTAAAATCTTTATATAAACTCTACAAAGTCTTAAAAAAAGAAAAGCCCTTTATTGTGCACTCCCATACCCCAAAGGCTGGTACTTTGGGTATGATGGCAGCTAAATTTGCTGGAGTTCCGCATAGATTACACACTATTGCTGGTTTACCATTAATAGAGGCATCTGGCCCCAAAAGATGGCTTTTAGATACTGTTGAAAAAATCACTTATGCTTGTGCTACTAAGATTTATCCCAACTCTTATGGCCTTAAAGAAATTGTTTTAAAAAATAAATACACAAAAAGTAATAAGCTAAAAGTAATTGGTAGTGGGAGCTCAAACGGTATAGATGTCACCCATTTTTCTCTTGATAACTTAAGCCAAGAAGATGTTAATGTGCTACAGAACAAATTGAATTTACAAAATAAAGATATAGTTTTTACCTTTGTAGGGCGACTTGTTGCAGACAAAGGCATAAACGAACTCATTTCTGCTTTTAAAAAAGTATGTGCAACATATAATAATATAAAACTCTTGTTAGTTGGCACTTTTGAAAGCGAATTGGATCCTTTACATAAAGAAACACTAGAGGAGATTGAAGCAAACAATAATATTATTTCTGTAGGATGGCAAACAGATGTACGACCATATTTTGCGGTTTCAGACGCCTTAGTTTTCCCGAGTTATAGAGAAGGATTTCCAAATGTGGTTATGCAAGCTGGAGCAATGAGTTTACCAAGTATTGTAACCGATATTAATGGTTGTAACGAAATCATTACTAATAATATTAATGGCATTATAATTCCAACAAAAAATGAAGACAAGCTTTATACAGCAATATTAGAAATGATTGAGAATTCAGAAAAACGAGAACAAATGGCAAGCAAATCTAGAGACGTTATTTGCAAAAGCTACAAACGCGAAGTCATTTGGGAAGCCCTATTACAAGAATATAAAGATTTAGAGTCATAATGTACACAAACATACTAAAACCCTTATTTGATCTATTTACAGCAATTGTTGGCTTAATAATACTATCACCAATTTTTATAACGCTAATTCTAATATTGCTTATTGATAATAAAGGGAAGCCATTTTTCTATCAACGCCGAGCTGGAAAAAATGGGAAAGTCTTTAAAATAATAAAAATTAAGACCATGAACGATAAAAAGGATGCTCATGGTGAGTTTTTGCCTTTTGAACAAAGAGTAACCAAACTTGGAAAATTTATTAGAAAATACTCTCTTGATGAGATTCCGCAACTCTTCAATATCATAAAAAGAGACATGAATCTCATTGGCCCAAGGCCTTTGCACCCAGAGTATTTACCATTATATAACAAAGTACAAGCAAGGCGTCATGATGTTATGCCAGGTATAACGGGTTGGGCACAAATTAATGGGAGAAATACCATAAGCTGGGAGCAAAAATTTGAATATGATGTTTGGTATGTCGACAATCAATCGTTCAAATTAGATTTAAAAATCCTCTGGCTTACATTCTATAAAGTAATTAAGAAAAAAGATATTAATAGTTCTCAAACTACAAATATGCCTGCCTTTAAAAATGCAAAAGTTGAATAGAGATATTGGTTCTAGTTTTTATACACTTCATGACGATGACCAAGAGTTAATTGCATTAAGTCAAAATAAAATTAACTTTAATCTGAATTTTAGTTACTATTATTCTGGTAGAAATGCAATTTTGGCAATTCTTAAAAAAATAACAAAAAGCCAAGTTATTGGCACCATTTGGTTGCCCGAATATTATTGTGACACTGTTGTAAATATGGTTTGTAGTAATTTTGACAGTGTAAAATATTACCTGATTAATCCTTTTAAATTTGACGAAGATATTGACATATACAAGTTTTCAAAACGGGGTGATATTGTTTTATTAAATAACTTTTGGGGATTATCTTCATTTAGCTATCAAAGAAGCCATGCAGAACAGCCTATTATAATTGAAGACCATTCACATGGATGGCAAAGCAAACAAAGCTTACAGAGTCATGCCGATTATTGTATATGTGCTTTAAGAAAAACCTATCCAATTCCTTTAGGTGCTGTTGTTTGGAAGCCCAATTCGGTCGAGAATATAGATTTTTACGAGAGCCTTGATGACAATGCCATTATTAACGCTCTAAAAAAGTTTAGTACATCCATGGATTTAAAACGTAATTTCATCAAAAAAAATGATGAAGATGTTAAAGAAAAATATCTAATGGCTTTTAATGAGGGCGAAGATTTATTGAATGTATCAAATAATTTCATTATGCCTAGTAGTGAATTTGTAAAGTCTGTAGAAAAATACATTTATTTAAGCCCCAACACTATTAAGCAAAAACATCTAAATTATATCTCTAAGCATTTAAAGAAATCACAAAATTTTAAAATTATTAGCCGTAAAGGGTTTACCCCTTTTGGGCTATTGCTACTTTTTAAAGACGTAAGAACATTTAAGTCCTTCAAAACTTTTTTAATATCAAACCAAATATACCCTGCTCATTTATGGCCATATAGCAAATTGGATACACAATGGAAATATTTATTCAATATCCATATAGATTTTAGATATGATATAGAAGATATGAGTTACTTGGTCGAAAAAATTAATGTTTGGATTAAAAACAACGTATAATTGTTCTACTTGAAGAATTGCTATGATTAAAGAAATTACTTCTAAACAAGAATGGAGAGCGGTGTTGCAACAAGTTGATAGTTTCGATTTTTATCACACGTTCGACTACCATAATATATCCCACAATCCAGATATTGAGCAGCCAATTCTTTTAACATACACCAGCAACGATGTCATTATTGCACTTCCTTTATTACTAAGAGTTATTCCAAATACAAAGTATTTTGACTTTACCTCCATTTATGGTTATGCTGGACCCCTTAGTAAAAATGTAACTTCGTCGTTTGATAATGATAACTATATTTCTGCGCTACAGTCATATTTTTACATGAAAAACGTAGTTTCCGTTTTCTCAAGGCTTCATCCCTACTTTAATTTGCAGAATAATATATTGTCGCATTTTGGAGAAATAGTACCACTTGGAAAAGTTGTAAATATTGATATTACTTTAACTCTTGATGAATCTAGAAGCTTGTATCAAAAATCTCTTAAAAATCAAGTTAATAAACTGCGTAAAAGCTGTAAAGTAAGAAAAGCCAAGAATGAGGAAGATATTTCAGAATTTGTTGAAATTTACAATGAAAACATGAAACGCCTTAATGCTGAAGAAAATTATTTCTTTAAAACAGAATATTTTACTAACTTCACTAAACAATCTGATTTTAAAACAGATATATTATTAGTTGAAGAACTTGAAAGTGGTAAAATAATAGCAGGCTCTATGTTTGTAAAGACCAATGGTTTTGTACAATTTCATCTTTCAGGAACTAGAACAGATTATTTAAGGCTAGGACCTTCAAAATTATTTTTAGACGAAATGCGCAACGAAGCAACCACAGAAAAATTTAAATATTTTAATTTAGGTGGTGGAAAAGGTAGTAGTAATGATACTCTTTTTGAATTTAAGGCGTCTTTTTCAAAAGATTTTAGGGTATTTAATATATGGAAGTATATTGTAAACAAGAACATATATAACGAGTTGGTTTCTAAAGCAAAAAGTGAAAACAAAGATTTTTTTCCATCATATAGAGCTAATTAGAAATGAACGACTGTAATACAGGACATTTTGTTATTTCACTAGACTATGAACTGCATTGGGGTTTTTTTGATCACAAATCTGTTGATAATTATATAGAGAATCTTCAAAATGTAAACCGGGTAATAGATAGATTACTAAAGCTAAGTGATGCATACAATATAAAGCTAACATTTTCTACGGTTGGGTTCTTATTTGCAAAAAACAAAGCGGAACTTATTAAGTACTCGCCAATTGATAAGCCAAAATATACCAAGCACAAGTTGAATCCTTATGCAATATTTGATGAGATTGGAGACAATGAAATTGAAGACCCCTTTCATTATGCCAATAGTACAATACAAAAAATAAAGAAGCATAAAAACCATGAAATAGGGACACATACTTTTAGCCATTATTATGTAAAGGAGTCTGGTCAAACGTTACAAGATTTTGAAAATGATATTACATCTGCAAAGAAAATTGCAGCTGCCAATGGTGTTCTTATAAAGAGTATTGTTTTTCCTAGAAATATGGTGAACAAAGCATATTTAGATATTTGTTTTAATAATGGTATAGCATCATATAGAGGCACAGAAAAATCATATGTATATCATATTCATCCTTCAAAAAGTAAATACTACCACTTGTTTTTGAGACTATTAAGACTCCCAGATAGTTATATTAATATTAGTGGAAGCAATACGTACAAATTGGGTTCTTTATTTAAAAAAAACGAAATCATGAATCTGCCTTCAAGCAGATTTTTAAGACCATATGAGTCTGCTCTAAAGTATTTGGAACCTCTAAAAATCAGAAGAATAAAGAAAGGAATGAAAAGAGCCGCTAAAAACAATGAGTTATACCATTTATGGTGGCACCCTCACAATTTTGGTAAGAATATTGATGAAAATTTTAAAAACCTTGAAGATATATTTAAAGAATACAAACGATTAAATAATAAATTCCAATTTACTAGCGAAACAATGTCTTCACTCGCAAACAAAATCTAAACAGCACAGAATTAAAACGAAGCAAAATGCTTTTTATCCGTTAATTTTGTGGTTAACTAAATATTGATAGATATTTATCTATAGAAATAATATTAAGGTAACTTCATATTATTTGCTCCTAGTTATTTTTTAAATCTAAATTTTATGCACTTAACTACATACTAATGTCTATAAAACCAAAAATTTGGATGTCTTCACCACATATGAGTGGCAAAGAGCAGCAATTTATTAATGAAGCATTTAGCACAAACTGGATAGCACCATTAGGGCCAAATGTGGGTGGTTTTGAAGATGATGTTCAACAATATTTAGCTCAAGACATTTATGTAACCGCCCTTAACTCTGGTACTGCAGCAATACATTTAGCTCTAATAATGCTTGAAGTTAAATCTGGAGACGAAGTTATTTGCCAAACCAAAACCTTTTCTGCATCTGCAAACCCTATTTTATATCAAGGCGCAACACCTGTTTTTGTTGATAGTGAACCTGAAACTTGGAACATCTGCCCTACGCAATTAGAAATTGCTATAAAAGACAGAATTGCAAAAGGCAAAAAGCCAAAGGCGATTATTGCCGTTCATTTATACGGTATGCCATATAAGGTTGATGAGATTAATGCAATTTCTAAAAAGTATAATATTCCAGTAATTGAAGATAGTGCAGAAGCACTTGGAAGCTCTTACAAAAACAGAAAGTGTGGAACTTTTGGGGATATTTCAATTTTATCATTTAATGGAAATAAGATTATAACTACCTCTGGAGGTGGTGCTTTAGTATCCAATAGCAAATCTTTAAAAGAAAAAGCCATTTTTCTTTCTACACAAGCTAGAGATAAATCGATAGCATATTTACATTCACAAATTGGGTATAACTACAGGATGTCTAATATACTTGCTGGTATTGGCAGAGGTCAAATGACAATTCTAGACAGTCATGTTTCCAAAAGAAGAGACAATCATCGCTTCTATAAAAACTTATTAAAAGAGATTTCGACCGTTCAATTTTTAGAAGAACCTAACCATCATTTTTCAAACCGTTGGTTATCTTGTATTTTACTGGACTCTCATAAAACTCGAGAAGAGTTACGAATATTATTTGAAAGTGAAAATATAGAAACTAGACCGCTCTGGAAACCTATGCATCAACAGCCAATTTTTATAGATTGCCCTAGTTATACAAATGGTATTTCAGACGATTTGTTTAATAGAGGCTTATGTTTACCTAGTGGGTCAAATTTAACCAAAGATGAACTATCAAGAATCTCAGAAATTTTTAAGACTTATTTTGGTTAATTTAGGTGATTTCACTTATATCAAAATATTGATTATCTTTAGCCAACTTTTTTAAACTTAAATCTTATCTCGATTTCTATATAAGATGAGTATATATTCTTAAAAAACTAATTTTTTAATATTTTAAAAGAAATAATTGTTGAGGTTTTGGAGGTGCTATAGCTTAAAATTCTTTAAAAACATGTTGGCAAACGAATTATTAGTCATAAATTTCTTGACTAGATCAAAAATTATAATGTTATGCTTTTCAACTTGCTAAAATAATCCTAATTGAGATTCTTTTTGCAACAAATTTTATAAAAAATACCAAGACATATATTTTAACTGATGAAGTGCAAACAATGTCTCCTCATTAAGATTTATTGCATTTATAAAACGGCAAAATTTGTCCTTTATCGTATTTATTTGATGAATCATTTTTAAAAATTGATATTTACTCTATAAAAAATTTGCATATCTTTAGTTTACAGTTTTTGACTAATTGTAGTATCCCTAAAAATAAAGAATAAGACGATTTTATATAAAAATTCACTTTTTTTCTTTATTAATCTTAGAATTTGATTACCTATAGCAATTTGATTTTTAGCAAAAAACCGCTTAAAATAATATTTTAAGTTATAAATTGATATTGTTAATACGTAAAGCACCTATTTTGAGTAATGTTTAAAAGTAAATTACATAAGATATCGCAAAAGTATGCGTCTAAATGGCTTGTACTCCTATTTGATGTAGGTATAGTTATATTTACTTTTTTTCTAGCTTATATAATACGCTATAATTTTAAGTTTGATTTTGATTTCCTAGAATTTTTCAAGCAAATTCCCTTTGTAGCAGTTTCTGCTATTGTTAGTTTTTTAATTGTAGGAACACACAAAGGCGTTGTTCGTTATATTGGTATAAATGATGTAATAAACATCATTATCGGGGTTAACATTCTGGCGACTATGTTGTTGCTTGGAACTTTTCTTACGCGACAATTCAATTTTTATATCTCTTGCAACATTTCTGGGTCAATAATTTATATACATTTATTATTAAATATATTGTTTATAATAGGTGCCAAATTTTTTATAAAGGCAAGTTATAAGGCCATTATATCTGGATTTAAATCAAAAACCAATATTCTAATTTATGGAGCTGGAAGTTCAGGTAATATTACTTATGACGTTATAGCAAATGATCCTAAAGCAAATATAGAACCTGTAGGTTTTATTGATGATGACGAACGCAAAATTGGAAAGAAAATTAATTTGCTCACTGTATATAGCTCAGAGAGAATTGACGAAGCATTTATTGAAAAACATAACATCGATGAGATTATAATTTCAATACAAAGTATAAGTTATCATCGCTTACTAGAAATATCGAGTAACTTTTTAGAAAAATCTGTAAAAGTAAAGATAGTACCTCCAGCCCAGCAATGGATTGATGGCGATCTTAAGGCAAGTCAGATTAAAGATGTCAAGATTGAAGATTTGCTGGGTAGAGAGCCCATTAGTTTTGAAAACCCTGTATTAGTAGATGAATATGATAATAAGGTGGTTTTAATATCAGGAGCGGCAGGATCTATTGGTAGTGAAATTGCGAGAAACCTCTGCAATTTCAATTATAAAAAGTTGATACTTGTAGATGTTGCAGAATCTCAGTTATATGATATTCAGCAAGAGTTTATTCAAAATAAAATTAAAAATTTTAAAGCTATCATAGCTGATGTTAGATGCCCAATCAGAATGGATCAAATTCTAACTGATTATAGACCAGAAATAATTTTTCATGCCGCTGCTTATAAGCATGTGCCATTAATGGAAAACAATCCTCAAGAAGCGATTAGGGTAAATATTGGAGGTACTATAAATATTGCAGATTTAGCAGTGAAACATGGTGTAACTAAATTTGTGATGATTTCTACAGATAAAGCTGTTAACCCTACCAATGTTATGGGAGCTACAAAACGAGTTGCCGAGCTTTATATAAGCTGTTTGAAAGGGAAAGGGAAAACAAAATTTATTACTACACGATTTGGAAATGTCTTAGGATCAAGCGGTTCTGTAATTCCTTTATTTAAAAGACAAATTGATAAAGGTGGGCCGCTAACTGTTACACATAGAGATATTACACGATACTTTATGACTATTCCAGAAGCCTGTTCCCTAGTATTAGAGGCAGCTGCAATGGGGAATGGTGGAGAAATTTTTGTTTTTGATATGGGGAGATCGGTCAAAATATTTGACCTAGCCATAAATATGATTAAACTTTCTGGTTTAAAGTATCCAACCGATATTGATATTAAGATTATTGGGTTAAGACCAGGCGAAAAAATATATGAAGAGCTTTTAGCAGATGGAGAGAATACTAAGCAAACTTATCATGAAAAGATAATGATAGCCAAAACTATACCCTTAGATAGTAAGATTACTCAAAATAAAATATTAGATTTATATGATTCAAATCTTAACTGTCAAACAATAGAAATAGTTTCTAAACTAAAAGATATTGTTCCAGAGTACATTTCTAACAACTCAAAGTTTGAAGTTTTAGATGCTTCTAAAATAAAATAAAAACACAAACATGAAATCAAAAATTAAAACTTCTCGCATTTTTAAAGTATTCGGCTTATTTGCACTAGCCATATTAAGTGCTTGTGCATCTCGGCAAAATGTTGTTTATTTTCAAGACGAAAGCATAACATCAGCTTTAGAAAATCAAAACTCAAATTTTGAATTACGCTATAAAACAGATGACTTATTGACAATAAACGTGTCTTCATCGCAAGCATTTGATGCAGAAGGCCTAGATGTTACAAAGCCTTTTAATTTGCCAGCGGTATCCTATAACTCTACAGTGATAGATGCTCAAGGAACTTTAAAAATGCAAACTTATTTAGTTGATGCCAACGGTTATATTGAATTTCCTGTTTTAGGAAAATTAAAACTTGGAGGTCTTTCAAGAATCGAAGCAAATAGTTTATTAAAATCTAAGTTAAGCACATATATAAAAAGCCCTTTAGTAAATATTAGGCTGGCTAATTTTTCGGTTTCCGTTTTGGGTGAAGTTAAAAACCCAGGAACCTTTACAATTCAAGATGAAAGAGTTTCATTGCCAGAAGCGCTTGGCTTAGCAGGTGACTTAACCATTTATGGAAGACGTGACAATGTAATACTGATTAGAGAAGTAAATGGTGAAAAGCAATACGCCAAATTAGACCTTAGATCTATTAATTTAATGAATTCTTCAAATTATTATTTAACTCAAAATGATATAATTTATGTTGAACCAAATAGTGCAAGAGTAAGATCTTCTAGTTATAATCAAAACAACGGGATTATTATTTCTGCAATCGGGACACTAGCAACTATAGTCGCAATTTTAATAAGATAATTCTACTTTATACTTACAATGAGCTTACAATCAAAAAACAATTCTAACTTAAGAGAACAATTAGATAAATATATAATTAAATGGAAATGGTTTCTTGTTAGTTTATTTATTTGTGTTGCTTTTACTTTTCTGTATTTAAGATATGCTACAAATACTTATAAAGTAAGCGCTACCATAAAAATTGCTGACAGCAATGAAAAAGGCATGCTTATGCAAGCAAACCAACAAAATGATTACAGCCTATTTAAAAAAGACTTTAATAGTGTACAAGACGAAATACAAATTTTAAGCTCAAGAGCTATTATTAGCAAAGTAGTAAATGAATTAAATCTTAAAGTAAGATACTATATTCAAGGATCTATCAAGGAATTAGAAATTTATGAAAACCCTCCATTAACAATAAATTTTATTGAAAATGACAGTTTATTAACAAATGTAGACACCACACTTACATTAACTGTTGCTTCAAAATCACGATTTAGTTTTAAAGGTTCTGAGCGCATGTTGAATTTTGGTGATAAGGTTAATATGCCATTTGGAGGCATCATCTTAACGCCAAATTTTGATCAAGAAGAAATGAAGGTAGGAAAGGATGTTACTGTTAAAATATCTCCGCTTTCAGATATTACTTCTTATTATAACAACCAAATTAAAATAATGCCGTCTGGCTTAAATTCAAGCATTATAAATATTACACTCGAAGAATCTGTAATAGAAAAGGGAAAAGATATCATTAATGGGCTTATTAACACTTATAATCAATATATAATTGATAATAAAAATGAAGTTTTAAAAGTTACTTCAGATTTCATTAATAACCGTTTAAAAGATGTTACATCAGAATTAGCCGAAGTAAATTCAAATTCTGAAGCTATTAAACAAAGTAATAGATTAACAGATTTATCTTCACAATCTAGTATATTTCTTCAAGCCGAAAGGGAAATAGAGTCTCAACAAGACGCCACTTCTACAGAGTTACAATTAATTGACTATATGTCTAACTATTTAAATGAGAATAGAGGCAACGACGAAATTATTCCTGATGCTATGTCGTTTCAAAACAACTCTACCAACGAGATGTTAAAAAAACATAATGATTTAGTAATTCAGCGAAATAAAACCTTAAAAAATTCTAGCAATAAAAATCCAGTAGTAGTTAATCTTGATGCACAAATTATAAGCTTGAAGCAAAATTTACAATCAAACTTAAATAACCTAAAATCATCAAATCAAATAAAATTAAACAATCTAAATAGGCAAAATTCACGAATTTCTTCTCAAATTTATTCGGCTCCAGTAAAAGAAGGTAAGATTAAAGCCATTGAACGTCAACAAGGGATAAAAGAATCTATTGTTGGGTATTTGCTACAGAAACGTGAAGAGTCAGCAATTTCCCATGGAGTATCTTCGCCAAATGCAATAATTGTTGACGAAGCTTATGCAAGCACCCTGCCAATATGGCCAAAGAAGAGTGTTTTATTCTTAGGATCAATTATTTTGGGCCTATTAGTCCCTCTAATAACCATATATATAACGGATTTATTAGACACTAAAGTAAGAACAAAATCTGATTTAAGTAGAGAACTACCCATTCCATATATTGGTGATGTACCTAGGGCAAGCTCTAAACAATTGTTTATAGAAAAAATGGATTATTCTCCTAAAGCTGAGGCATTTAGACTGGTTAGAACAAATATAGATTTTATGCTTTCTAATGTTAGCAAAAGCAAAGGAAAAACAATTTTTGTAACATCTACTACTAGTAAAGAAGGCAAATCTCATACTGCAGTAAACCTTTCTAAATCATTATCATATTCTAATAAAAAGATTTTATTGATTGAAACAGATATACGGGTGCCAAAGCTAAATAAATATCTGGGCGTAGAAAATAAAACAGGAATTGGACTAACAAACTACATTATAGATGATAAAATTAACTTTGCCGATATTATTAACCGTGTAAGTGAAAACCTTGATTTAATTAGCTGCGGTTCCATACCACCAAATCCTGCA
>Ga0316208_1002896_pt1 | contig 13165 bp, 12 predicted proteins | sample 3monopyrite_MG_FD_204944 | JGI IMG/M metagenome (GOLD analysis project Ga0316208, IMG submission 204944) | Microbial mat bacterial communities from mineral coupon in-situ incubated in ocean water Damariscotta River, Maine, United States -... | ecosystem: Environmental > Aquatic > Marine >... | reverse complement strand
TTTATTATGAAAGTAACATTAAGACAGCGCAAAAAAAATGATAATATTAGTTTGTATTTAGACTACTATCATAAGGGAAAAAGGAAAACAGAATATTTGAGGTTATACCTTACTGCTAATCCTAAAACTAAAACGGAAAGAGAAGTAAATAAGAAAACCAAGCAACTTGCTGAAACTATTTGTGCTCAACGACAAATAGAAATTCAAAATGGTATTTACGGATTTAAAGACATAGAGAAACTAAAGGGTAGTTTTATTACTTACATAACAACGTTAGCAGAAAAGAAAAACACAAGTGCAGGTAATTATGGGAATTGGAATAGTATGCTAAAGCATTTAAAAATCTTTTGCCCTACGGATGTTAGTTTCCAAGATATAGATAAATCATTTGTAGAGCGGTTTAAAGAGTATTTAGATAAGGATGCTATTGGAAGAGCTGGAAAAAAATTATCTCAAAACTCTAAATATTCATACTATGGTAAGTTTTCAGCAGCACTAAAACAAGCTGTTAAAGATGGTATTCTAAAAGTAAATCCTGCCAACGGTGTTGAGTATTTCAAACAAGGGGAACCTCAACGAGAATTTTTAACACTTGATGAATTACAAAGAGCAGCAAATACAGAATGTGAACTTCCTTTATTAAAAAAAGCTTTTATATTTTCAGCAATTACCGGATTAAGATGGTCAGACATTGAAAAGTTAGTCTGGTCAGAAATACAGCATTCAAAAGAAATGGGATATTACATCCGCTTTAGACAAAAGAAAACCAAAGGAGCTGAAACTTTACCCATTTCTGAACAAGCAAGAGAACTATTAGGTGAAGAAGGAAAGCCGACAGATAAAATTTTCAAAGATTTGCATTATAGTGCCTGGTCTAATTTAAAATTACAACAATGGATGATGAAAGCAGGTATTACTAAAACTATTACCTTCCATTGTGCACGTCATACCTACGCTACCTTACAATTAACTTTGGGTACAGACATATATACAGTATCAAAATTATTAGGTCATAAAGAGTTACGCACTACACAGATATATGCCAAAGTAATTGACGATAAAAAGAAAGAGGCTGCTAACCGTATTCAATTGGATTTATAATGAAAGGAAGTATATTTTCAAGTTTGGTTTCTATAACCAATGGCTTACATAGAGATGATAGACAAGAAAAGGATTTTAAATACTTACTGTCTGATTTTAAATTGAATCCAAAAGCCAATAACGCAGTTTTTAAAGTAAACTTTAAAAAGCCTTTAAATGCCAAAAAAGAATACTATCAAAAGCTAATATTTAATGAAACTCAAAATACAGTAGCTTCATTTGTAAAGGAATTTCCCAAAAATGCAACTACACCAGAAAATAAATACAGCTTTACTATTCTACTTAATAAATTTGATAAGTACTTAAATGACATTGCAACTTATATCAATAAAAGAGGAATAACAGCAGATTTCAACAATGATGACAATTATATCATAAACTACTTAAAAGTATCTGTAATAAGGTTGTATGCTGAACTACAAGAGCAATACGGACAGTTTTCCGAAAACACAAAATTCTCTATTTCAGAAATTGCTGAAAAATACTTTAATGATGAAACTTTTGATATTAGCCTAATAGAAAAGAGCACTACTAAAAAAGTTGCTACCAAAAAAACATCAAAAACGAAAGCAAAACCAAAGACTTCTTTTGGATATAAAAGTAATGACACTTCAGCTTTGCTATCTGTGCTCAAACTGGTAAATCTAAAAATAGATTTGTTAGATAACCGTACAACTGTAGAACAGTTGCACCAATTATTATTAGCAAAAGATTTTACCAATACAGAATCGCAAATTTATCTTCAATGCGAGACGACACAGTTTAGTTACCTCGTAACAAAACTAAAACCATTTTTCAATGGTTTCAATCCTACATCAATAGAACGTTCGGCAAAATTTGTTACTAAAACAGGTACGCTATTAAAGGCGAATAATCTTCACAAAAACAAAGTTCACAACCCAAAAGAAAAGGAAGAAATTGATAAAATTATCCAACAACTGCAATAAAAAACAGTAAGAATAGTAAGAAATCTTACTGTTGTCTTACCCTTGTTTTACACTCTTACTAAAATCACGAAGCCAATTTTAAACCTTTGTCCTGTTCTTGAAAAACAAGAATGACATTTGGCCAGATGTCCATTTACTATAAACTAAAATTTTATTAGTTATGGACGAAATATTAGAACGTCTCAAAATTATCGAACAGCACGTTTTAGACAGAAACATTATTGTAAAAAACGTATTGAGTTTTAACGAAGCGTGTAAGTTTTTGGAATTATCACAATCCCATTTATATAAACTTACAAGCACAGGAACCATTCCGCATTACAAACCGAATGGTAAGAAAATTTATTTTAACAGAGTTGAATTAGAACAATGGTTATTAAGTAACCGTGTAGATTCACAAGACGAAATCGAACAGCAAGCTGCCGATTACCTCATTAAGAAAGGAGCGGTGAAGTTATGACTGAAATAATCGATTTACTCTTAACGCTCTCGCAAGATGTTAAGGACTTAAAAGCACGTATCGAATTGTTGCGACAATCGAGAGCAGAAGTATTAAAAGATACGTGGATAGACAATCAAGATGTATTACAGACCTTACATATAAGTAAGCGAACACTACAAACTTTAAGAACCAATGGCACTTTGCCTTACAGCAAAGTAAAAGGTAAATTTTACTATAGAGTTGCTGACATTGAGCAATTGCTTCAAGACAACTACTACAACCATAATTTCAAGCGAGATGGAAATAAGTAGAGAAGCAATTTTAGACAAAACACATTATGGTTTAAAAATCTATGCCTATGTGTTGAGACAGTATTATCCTAATCAAACGGTCCTTTCTGTAAAAGGAAGGGACTGTGGGATAACTCGAAATCCATTTAATGGTGGTAAAGAAACCTTACGGATTCATATTGATGGTGTAATAGCAACACATCGAGATACAGAATTAGAAGCCTTTAAAGGTGATGTATTTGATTTTGCACAATACCATTTTAGAATAACCGATGAAGAAGATTTGTACCAGAAGATAAATCAAGAGCTACATCTAAATTTAGAAATAAAAGAGAAAGACGAATTAGAATGGCTTAATGAACCAGACGATACCTGGTATGCCAACTGTAGCTTTTTTAAAGGACCTGTTCGCAATGTATTTCCTTCGGAAACTCTGCGATTGCATCAAGTATTTGCATTAATCACAAGTGATAAATACAAAAGCATTACTAAAGAATTAAGAGCATTTACCAATGTAAAAGAAGCACGTAAATTCAAAGCGAATCGCTTTGATTACGTAACACTTTCAGGAACATTTGAAAAACGAAGCGATAACAATTTGATAAATCACTCTAATTTATTAACCATAGATTTTGACCATTTAGAGAATCTACAAAAGTTAAGAACACAGCTCTTAAATGATGAGTATTTTGAAACCGAAATGCTCTTTATTTCACCATCTGGTGATGGTTTAAAATGGATTATTAGAATAGATATTTCAGAAGTATCACATTCAGAATATTTCACAGCAGTAGCAAATTACATTAAACACAATTATAACATTGAGGTTGACCAGTCAGGTAAAGACGTTTCCAGAGCGTGTTTTTTACCATACGACCCAACAGCCTTTTTACATAAAAGACATCAAGCATTATGAATAAAATATTTAACCCAAAAGATTGGTTGAACGTTCCGAAAGAGCAACAAAAACCAACAAGCAACACAGCAACAACAAATGTTGTTGCTGTTGCTGACAACGATATTGAATCTTATATCAAGATAATCGAGCAATCAGGTACAGACATAACAGGAAGTTATGCCACTTGGAGAGATTTAGGCTTTGCTTTAGCAGAAGAATACGGAGAAACAGGAAGAGATTATTTCCACCGAATAAGTAAAAATTATGCAGGTTACGATACCAAAGAATGTGATGCACAATTTGATAAATGTCTAAACGCAAAAGGACACGGAATTACAATTGCTACCTTTTACCATTATGCACATCAGTCAGGTATCAAACCAACTAAACAACAAAACAACAACGAGGTTGCAACAAACGTTGCAACTGTTGTTGATGCACCCAACCAAGCAATGCCAACAATACCAGAAACGGTATATGAGAATTTGCCACAGTTTTTACAACAAGTTGTAAATCCTGCTAATGGACAGGAAGAAAAGGACATTTTGTTATTAGGTGCATTAACAGCATTTAGTGCGTGTTTTCCTAAACTTTTTGGTATCTATGACCAACGTAAAGTATTCAGCAACTTATATTTATTTGTAACCGCACCTGCATCTGCAGGTAAAGGAAGACTTAACCAAATTAAAAATTTGGTAGAGCCTGTTCATAAATTAAAACGAGAACAAGCCAAAGTATTAAAGCAGCAATTTCAAGCAGAAACCGCTACTTATAATATGAACAAAGGCAAAGATGAAAACTTGGAAAAACCGAGTAAACCACCAGAACGAATGTTATTTATTCCTGCTAACAATAGTGTAACAGGCGTATATCAATTAATTTCTGATAATGAAGGTAGAGGGTTAATTTTTGAAACCGAAGGAGATACATTAGCACAAGCATTTAAAAGCGATTATGGCAATTATTCCGATGGATTCCGTAAAGCCTTTCATCACGAAACCATAAGCTATTATCGTAGAACCGATAGAGAATATGTTGATATTGAGAAACCCTGTTTGTCAACAGTATTATCTGGTACACCTAAACAAGTGGCAACCTTAATACCCAATGCAGAAAATGGTTTGTTTAGTCGCTTTATGTTCTACTATATGAATATAAAACCAACTTGGAAAAACGTGTTTCAAAACAGCGATAAAGTAGGTTTAGATGATTACTATAACCAATTAGGTAGTGAGTTTTTAGAATTGTACAAAACGCTAAAAAACAACCCAGAGATTGAAATACGATTAACCACAACCCAACAACAGCAATTCAATACGTATTTTGAATCCTTACAGACCAAATACATCCACCTACAACCCGAAGAGTACATCGCAACAATAAGGCGATTAGGCTTAATTGCGTTTAGGATAATGATGCTATTCACAGCATTTCGTATTATGGAAGATGGTGATGTAAATGCAACTAAAGAATGTGAGGATGTAGATTTTGAAAATGCACTAACCATAATTTCAATTTTAGTAAAACACAGTAGTAAAGTATTTAATGATTTACCAATTGAGCAAAAAGCAACAAAACGCTTGAATAGAAAAGAACGCTTTTTAGAAAGTTTGCCAAAGCAATTTAGCAGACAAGATTATTTAGATTTAGCCACAAAACAGAGCATCCCACCTAAAACCGCAGAAGGCTATATTACCAAATTTGTTGATGCAGGTTTAATACATAGAGAAGCACACAATAACTATTCAAATCCCGCAAAGACATAGTTAAGGATTTCGAGGATTTAAGGAAATGATTAAATGGACTTCCTCAAATCCTTAATATCCTCATTACCTGTTAATAACTGTTTATATCTTTTTACTTTCCTTTTGTTTCCTTTTCTTAAATTAGACAAATATTGACAAGTCAAAATATCTCTAAAATGACATTTGGTAATTATATAAGGAAGTTAAGGGAAGAAAAGCAACTTTTACTGCGTGAGGTTGCCTCTCAAATGAATATCGATACCGCCTTATTAAGTAAGATTGAACGTGGTACACGTATGGCCAGAAAGGAACAAGTAGAAGATTTAGCAAAGGCTTTAAACAAAAGTAAAAATGAGTTACTAAACTTTTGGATGGCTGATAAAATTGTCAATATGCTTAAAGATGAATCCAACAGTACGGAAATCCTCAAAAAAGTAGAAGAAGAAATTAAGAACTTAACCAACAAAAAACAGCAGCTTTAAATGGCATTATTTCAAACATCAGTAATAAAAACATATCTGGCGCAACAAGATAATTCAGTTGTAGAGCGTGCCTATAAGAAATACACCAAGTATTTTCACAATGCTACCATTCAAGAGAATATTAAAAACTCTAAAGAAGAACAATACCAGGCAAAGTTTCTGGACGAGCTGTTTGTAAATATCTTGGATTATACGCTGAATCCAAAGCCTGATTTCAACATTACTACCGAGTTTAAAAACCAAAAAGGCGCAGGTAAAGCAGATGGAGCTATTTTAAAGGAAGCTAAAGCAATTGGCGTAATTGAACTGAAGGGAACCAATACCAAAGATTTAGAAAGCATCCGTAAACAGGCATTCGACTATAAAGCCAATCAAAAAGGCTGTGTGTATGTCATTACATCCAATTTTGAGAAGTTGCGATTTTATATCAACGATGCCACCGAGTTTTTAGAGTTCAATTTGTTTCAATTAGCACCAGAAGAATTTGCCTTATTACATCTGTGCTTACACAAAGACAATATTCTAAACAATCTTCCTTTAACCATTAAAGAAGCCTCTTTAGTAGAAGAAGACAAAATTACCAAACAGTTTTACAACGATTACTCGGTATTTAAAAGAGAACTCTTTAGAGACTTGGTAAAACGCAACGCCAAACGCATTAAAATGGATGCTGTCATTGCGAGCGAAGCGCGGCAATCTAATAATGAAGGCGATAGTAACGACCAAAAAGCCCTCGAAAAAAACGTCAAACTATCCCTATTCAAAAAATCTCAAAAGTTAATAGACCGTTTTCTGTTCATTTTCTTTGCTGAAGATAGAGATCTATTACCACCAAACTCAACCATACAGATTTTAGACAAGTGGAAAGCCGACATCGATTTTGGTGACGAACGTCCATTGTATAACCTCTTTAAACAATACTTTCATTTTTTAGACGAAGGCAGAAAAGGCACAACATCAAGAGCTGAAATTTATGCCTATAATGGAGGTCTCTTTAAACCGGATGCCATTTTAGATAGTTTGGAGATTGATGATGAATTGCTGTACAAACACGCCTACAAACTCGCTAAATACGATTTTAGCTCACAAGTAGATGTCAACATTTTAGGACACATCTTTGAAAACTCACTCAACGAGATTGAAAGCGTTAATGCCGAAATTGAAGGTGGCGAATTCGATAAGCAAAAGAGCAAACGTAAAAAAGATGGCGTGTTCTACACACCAAAATACATTACCAAATACATTGTAGAAAATACCATTGGTAAACTCTGCCAAGAGAAAAAAGACCAATTAGATTTTAAAGAAGAAGCCTATTTCGAGATAAAAAAGGGAACACACCAAAACACCAAAAAGCAACTATTAGAAGTTTTAGATAATTACAGAGCGTGGTTACTGCAAATAACTATTTGCGACCCAGCTTGTGGCTCTGGAGCATTTCTAAACCAAGCGTTAGATTTTCTTATTAAAGAACACCGCTACATCGATGAGCTAAAAGCAAAAGTATTAGGTGGTGGCCTTATATTAAGCGATATAGAAAACACCATTTTAGAAAACAATATTTATGGCGTAGACCTTAATGAAGAATCTGTAGAAATTGCCAAACTATCGCTTTGGTTACGTACAGCACAACCACGACGAAAACTCAACGATTTAAGCAACAATATTAAATGTGGTAACTCATTAATTGACAGTAAAACCGTTGCAGGCGATAAAGCCTTTAATTGGCAACAAGAATTTCCACAGATTTTCGATAAAGGTGGTTTTGATGTAATTATTGGAAATCCGCCTTATGTAGATATTAAAGCATTAGATAATGTTATAGTTAAACAATTATTTAAGGACTACAAGACTGCTGAAAATAGAATAAATTTATACTCGATTTTCATTGAAAAAGGATTCGAATTAATTAAAGATGGTGGGTTTCTTTCTTATATAAACCCTAACTCAATCTTGGTGAATTCTTCTTATACTAAAATAAGAAAGCTATTGATTGACCATATGACAACTATTGTCAAACTTCCTGATGGTGTATTTAAAGATGCAATTGTTGAAACCATAATATTTGAATTGAGAAAAAACAATAATGAACAGTTTATAAAAACAATTGTTTATCCTAAAAAAGAATCAATCTCTTTTGTTGATAATAACTTATCTAATGATGTGAATAGATTGTCTTGGAAAAATACAGAAAATTGTAATTACAACATTTTTGTATCACAAGAACAACAAAACATTTTAAATAAAGTCGAAAATGATACGGAGCAATTAGGTGATATTGCTGACTTTACATTAGGAATAACGCCTTATGATAAATATAAGGGGCATTCCCAAGAACTTATAAAGAGTAGAGGTTTTCATTCTGAAACCAAGTTGAATGAAAATTATAAGCCTTTAATATCCGGTGCTAATATTATAAGATATTTAGTTACATCTAATATTGATGAATATATACAGTATGGTGATTGGCTTGGTGCACCACGAGAAGAAAGGTTTTTTACAAAACCAAGAATTATTGTACGTCAAATAGTTTCTGGTAATCCGCCAAGAATTTACGCTGGCTATACAGAAGAGCCATTATACTTTACTCAAATAGGATTTTCCATTATACCAAATCCAAAGACAATTAATGTAAAAGTATTATTGGCTTTAATAAATTCAAAGCTTTTGAACTTCTATCATAAATATTCTTATTTGGATTTGGAGAAAGAGTTATTTCAAAAAATTTTAATAGCTAATTGTAAAAAGTTTCCAATCTCAAAAAAGTTAATTGAGACAGAAAATGTTGATATGATTTCTTTAGTAAATGAAGTTATTAAATTGACTTTAAATGAATCAGAAACTTTATTAAAGTTCAATAAATATGTTGAGCAAACTTTAAATATTATACTGACCCGTAAGCTACAAAACTGGCACGAGCTGGACTTTGCAGTCTTTATAAAAGAACTCAACAAAGCCATAAAAAATGCAAGTGGCACACCACTCACTAAAAAAGACGAGTTTGAGTGGTTAGAACTCTTCGAGGATAACAAACAAAAAGCCCAAGAGTTACAAACCCAAATCACCCAAACAGAAAAAATAATTGACACGATGGTGTACGATTTATATGGTTTAACAGAAGAAGAACGAGAGATTGTAGAAAATAGTTAAGTATGGGAAAATCAGAAAAGGAAATAGAAGAGTGGAAAGAATACCGTCTATCAGTATTAGAGCAAAAAAGCAAAAGTGATGATGACTTTGAAAAGTATATAACTTTTATTGCATCAGGCGCGCTTGGATTGACAATCACGTTTATTGATAAAATAAGTCCTTTGAAAGAGTCTATTGTTATTTGGGTAATTGCATTAGGCTGGGTGTTATTGGCATTTACACTATTTATAAACTTACTATCTCATTTTTTGTCAAGTAAATACAATGAACAAACAATTCAAGATATAGACGATGAAATAGAATACGACAATTTGATAGACAGAATTGACAACCGAAATAGAATCATCTCTCGATTGAATTTATCATCCATAATCCTTTTAGGTTTAGGTATCATTTCAATATTAATTTATACAATCGTTAACGCATATCAATAATGGCTAAACAAAACAATCCAAGACCAAAACCAAGTCAAAAACCATCTGAACCTCGACACGGAGGTAATAAAGGACGTACAACGCCAAAACCACCTGTAAGACCAAAACAATCACCCTCTAAATAATGTAATTATGGCAAAGCAAAACAATTCAAGCAAAACAAAGACAGTAAAAATTGATTTAGGAAGAACTACTTCTAAACCGTCTAATTCGCTAAAACCAAAAGATAGTAAGCCGAAAAAATAATGAAAAAGTGTCATTGCGAGAAGCGTAGCGACGTGGCAATCTTTATAATAGAAAACAAAAAATATGGTAAAAAGTAGTAAAATATGGTATAAAGTTTGTACTTTTGCAGTAACAGTACACACCACGCTACCCATTAGAACAGCGTCCCAGGGTGTGTCTTTTGCTTTATATACCTTCCTTTTGTTAAACAATAATACAACCTTCAATGTTTAGCAAAAAGCCAATTACCATACAACAACAGATTGCTCAATTACAAAAAAGAGGTTTGCAAATCTCTAATGTGCCATTGGCAGAAAAATACTTGGCTAATATAAGTTACTACCGTCTCGGTGAATATTGGTATGTAATGCAAGAAGATAAAGAAAATCACACCTTTAAACCTAATAGCAGATTTAAAGACGTAATAGCATTATATAATTTTGATGCAGAATTACGCCTATTGTTATTTGATGTCATTGAAAAAATAGAAATTAGTTTACGAACCAAACTCATTTATAATCTTTCACACGAAATTGACCCTTGGTGGTTTCAGAACAAAAAGTGTTTCATAAATTATCAATATTTCAAAGAGTCATTAGAATCTATTCAAAAAGAAGTTAAGCGTTCTCAAAGAAAGGATGTTACACTTAAAAAGCATTTTAAAAAATATACCAATAAAAAACTACCACCTGCTTGGAAAACCGTCGAACATACAAGTATTGGTAATTTATCAAAAATGTATAGAAATTTAAATAACAATTTAAAATCCAAAGATAGTATTGCCCAAGAATTTGGTGCAGTTAATCATACCTATTTACCAAGTTGGTTGCAATCTATTGCACAGATACGCAACTTTTGTGCGCATCACTCACGTCTTTGGAATCGTAATCTTCCAGGTACGGTAAAGCTGTTGCCAAAACCACCTAATCCTTGGATTACAGATATAGATAATGTACCTAAACAGCACGAGTTTAGTAAGCTGTATGTACATATGTGTTTAATGAAATATCTATTAAATACCATACAGCCTAACAACCAATTTACAACCCGTTTAAATGATTTATTTATAAAATATCCTAATGTAGACCCAAACGCATTGGGAATGAAACTTAATTGGCAAAAAGAACCTTTATGGCAATAATTTAAATACGAATACTAATGCAAGAACACCTCAAAACTAACATACTCAACTTTAAATGGCCTAATAGTGCACCAACCTTTTATTTTTCATTAGAAGATATGGAAGGTAGTCACCCCATTCACAAATCAAAGTTTTCAAAGCAGATTAAAGAGGTGTTTCCAGATGCAGACCTATCAAACAAAGACAAAATATTTACCACCTTTACACAACAAATACCTGATGCACCAAGTATAAAAATTAAGTTAGTAGATGGTAGAGAATTGAGAATTTACAAGCAATTCCTTAAACTTCAATTAAAAAACTACTTTTTAGAAAAAGGTTATATCGTAGTAAAAAACTTTGTGAGGGATGTACAAGTATGGATGCCTTCAAAAAAAGGGAATACAGCAGACTATAACCTCTACTATAAGTTTTCATTTAAAATACAATTCGCAAAACTCACCGATTTACCAGAACTCATAGTATCGTATGATGGTACATCAAAAGTCCTTACAAAGTCTGTTAAAGATATTGAGGAAACAGAGTATATAAAACGTTGCGTATATGGCCAAAAAACGGTCAATCATCAAATGAAACGCGATACAGAAGATAAAGAAGAGTTTTATAATAGTATTGTGTTTGATAAAGCCTTCCCTATATTCAATTTACAACTCGCAAGAGCATTAAACATTCCAATTGAAGAACCTACAAGACCTACCAATAAATATCAAAAGTATGTAGCACTCATCAATAAATTTGCAACCTCTTATCTATTTACAGAAGAATTTAAAGCCATATTTCCTTTTAAAATAGACGAATTTATAGATGTACCAGGTAATCGCATCAACCACATCAATCCAGAAGTAGGTTTATTGGAGTTTGGTAAAGATCAATATGGGAATAAGAAAACGCATTTAGTGCCTAAAAAGGCTATGAATATGTTTACACCTTACAGACGTCCAAAAGGTCCAAATATTAAATTCTTTTTTATATACCACACCTCACATAAAGAAGCCATAAAAAGTTTTTATAACAATTTAAAATTTGGTGTCACAGCACAAAAGAAATATTTTAAAGGGATAGAAGATTATGTAAACATAAAAGCATCAACATCCAAAGAACATTTTATTGAATTTACAAACGAAAATGACCCTTTACCAGACATCATCCAAAAGCTGGAAAACCTAAAATTTGACCACGACAATGTAAAGTATGCGGCTTTTTATTTAAGCCCTTTCGATAAGTTTACACCAGATCCCGAAGACCGAGAAATTTATATTCAAATAAAGGAATTGTTTTTAAATGAAGGCATTGTTACACAGGTTGTAGATTATGAAAAAATGGTAGTCAATATCGAAAATCAATACAACTTCCAGTTTTCCTTACAAAATATGGCATTGGCAATACACGCTAAATTAGGTGGTGCACCTTGGAAGTTAGCAGTAACCGATAAAAAAGAATTAGTAATTGGCGTAGGAGCCTTTACCAATCAAGGCGAAAACAGACGTTACATAGCAAGTGCTTTTAGTTTTCAAAATAACGGTCTATTCAGAAACTTTGAATATTTCAATCAAAACCAAACCAAGTTATTAGCAGGAAGCATTTTAAAAGCTATTAGAGATTTTACTTCAGTAGCTCAAGCAGATAAAGTAGTCATTCATTTTTACAAAGAAATGAAATATGAAGAATTACAGCCTATTGTTGAAGGAATGCATCAATTAGAATTAGGAGTGCCACTATATATTCTTAACATCAACAAAACAGAATCTGAAGACATTATTGCTTACGACCTTAATTGGAATAATAAATTGATGCCAGTGAGTGGTACATACATTCGTATAGACAGCAACCAATTTTTGTTATTTAATAATGCACGTTATCCAAATTCACAATACTATACAGATACAGACGGTTATCCATTTCCAATAAAAATTAAAATGAGTAGTCCAGACGACGATGCTTTTGAAGATGCTAATGTAGCATTAGAATTGTTAACCCAAGTATATCAATTCAGTAGATTGTATTGGAAATCCTTACGACAGCAAAATGTACCAATTACAATCAAATATCCCGAAATGGTAGCACAAATAGCACCACGATTCAATAATGGTGTTCCAGAGGATGCAAAAAACAAATTGTGGTTTTTGTAGTTTAGAAGTACACTTTTCGAGCCATCATCTTTCTATTTATTAGTTAATTATTAGTTAATGTATTTAAGTATTTGCTTAAATACATAATTAATTATATATTTGCACCTATAAAACATAACTTATGAAACTTGAAATAACCTGTACAAGAGCAGAAGCCAACCATAAACAGTTATTAAACTGTATG
>Ga0316208_1002895_pt1 | contig 13166 bp, 8 predicted proteins | sample 3monopyrite_MG_FD_204944 | JGI IMG/M metagenome (GOLD analysis project Ga0316208, IMG submission 204944) | Microbial mat bacterial communities from mineral coupon in-situ incubated in ocean water Damariscotta River, Maine, United States -... | ecosystem: Environmental > Aquatic > Marine > Coastal... | reverse complement strand
TATTAATGATAATAATATATTTTTAAATGCTGAAGTTGATAATTATTCTGTATTGGGTGATGGTAATAAAAATCTTGACAAAGCCGAGATAGATTTTTTTATTCTATCTAAAGACTTTGATAATTCCTTAATCAATAAATTTATCGATGGTATAATCTTGTCTAAGAATGAAGATTTGGAAATCATAATAAATGGAACAGTAAAAGAACTAAATATTGGTAAATTTAATATCAGATCTGATGCGTTTGAATTTAATATAGCTGGGAATGTTAACGACTTATTAGACAATCCAAAAATTGATTTGAATATTGAGAATACTTATTTCATTAAATCAAAAATGTTGAAAATGCTTAAGGGAATGGACCTTAGTTTTTTGCCACAATTCAAAAAAATTGATTTAAAAAATATCAATTTAAAGGGTGGACTTGATTCGATTATTGCAGAGATTGATATAAAGAGTGATTTTGCAAATTTAAAGGGTATGGCAAGTAAAATTGGCAACAACCATTTATTAAATATTGATTTTTCTAATGTTAAAACTGAAAAATTGTTGAAAAACAAAAAATTAAAAAGTGATATTAATGGAAATATAACATTAAATACTAATATTGATAGTTTATTTAATGTTGATGGTGATATAAAATTGAGTTTGGTTAACTCACGTTTTCAAGATAATGAATTAACTAAAATGTCTCTTGTTGCTTCGATTAAGGATAAATTTATCCAATTAGATGAATTATTAATTGACTTGAAAGATATTTCTGATTCATATTCTAATTATAATGTATTGGCAAATGGTAGTATTGATTTGAAAAGTGTAAACCCTAAATTTAAATTAGATGTAAATCTTAATGAATTAGAATTAGCAAAAATTTTGAATTTACCGATACTTCCCACTACAATTAGTTCCAATATTGATATTGATATGGAAGGACTTGAGTTAGACAGTTTGAATGGAAGTGTGATGGCAAAAGTGAATGGTATTGGATTTGACAAAATGTACCTTGAACCATTCGATTTTAATGTAAATATTGAGCGAGAAAATTTGGTTAGAGATATTAACATTGATACAGATTTTTTTAATTTGAATATTGCTGGTGATTTTCCCTTTGATGCCCTGATTAGTGATATTGTAACTCAGTCATCCTATTTGGTTAATCATATTAAATCAAATCTTTTTACGATAATAAAAGACAGTACAGTTCTGACTAACGAACTTAAAGATTTGACTTATGAAAAGTATAAATGTAATATAAACGGATACCTAAAAGATATTTCTATTGTGAGTAACTTCACAAAAGGTCTATCATTAAATGCAAACTCTAGTATTGATTTGGAAGTGCATTCGGATAGTCTTCATTCTACTTGGGATTTGAAGTCGTTAGGACTATCAAGTTTTGAGTTAAGTAAAGATAATTTAAAAATATCAATTGATTCCTTAGATATAAAAACTCTTGTGGAGTTTGATAATATAAAAAAAGGACGCTTGGATACTGATATAGATTTTTATTTACGACAGATATATATTAATGACTTATTAATAAATGAAACTAAGCTTAGTTACATCGGAAGAGATAAGAATGCAAAAGTCGATATCAATACAAATATGATGGATTTGGTCGATTTGGAAATTAAAAATATCATAGATTTTAGCGATGATAAAATTAGTTTGATTGTCGATAATTTCGATGTAGATTTTACTAATGGATATTTTTTAAACTCCAATAAGAAGTTCCGTGCGTCGATGACAAGCAATGCAATAAGTTTAAAAGATTTGAGCTTTATTGGTCCAAAAGATGAAGTCATAAAATTCAATGGCAAATTTGACTATTTGGATAAAAAATTTAAAGACTGCAATTTGTTTTTAGAAAAATATAATTTAACAGACTTAGTTTCTTTTTTAAAATCAGAACAAAGAGATCAATTATCATCATTAAAAGGACATTTGGAAGAGTTTAATTTGACGATTAATGGCAGTTTGGATAAGCCCATTATAAATTTTAAAACCTTTTCTGACGAAATATATTTTAACAATATAAAAGTGGGAGATATAGAAACAGATATTAATTATGAAGACAAGAATTTGACTGGTAAGTTTTTGCTTGATAAGGGTGTCAATAATAGTTCATTGAAGGTTAATGCCTATAAGTTTCCAATTGACTTATCCTTTGCCGATGTAAAAGATAGGTTAAAAAGCAAAAAAGATTATAAAGTGATTGTTAATCTTAATAGATTCCCATTTGGTGTGGCAGAACCTTTTATACCAAACCTTTCGAACTTAGAAGGACACTTGAATTCTAAAATTAAATTTGAAGGAAATTACAAAGATGGTTTACAATACACAGGTAGTGTTAGAATACCAAATGCAAAATTATTGCTTGATAATACTAATGTTCCTTACTCTGCTGTGGCAAATATAAAAATTAATACTGATAGTATTCATGTTAATTATATCAAAATTAAGAACAATAATACAGACCTTGAAGACGGAGAGGCAACAGTAAACGGTTACATAAAATTAAAAGACTTCTATCCTGATTATATTGATTTAAGTATAAATACAAATAAAATAAAATTACTACGCTCTCAGACAAAATATGCTATGCCAGATATATTTGGTGATTTTATTATTTCTACAGGCAATAATCCATTACATTTTTTCGGAACATTAGACAAGCCAAATATTGAAGGCGATGTAAATGTTTTAGAAGCAGATTTGAAAATGCCAGATGTTAATAATTCGATTGTAATAAAATCGAGATATAATTATATAATAAAGGGTGAAAAATATGAAGCCACGATAGAAATGATCGGTCAACCTAATTCAAATAATAATGATTTGAATATCATAGAACATTCTCAAAAAGACTTTATGGATTTAATGAATATAAATGTAAGTGTTGGTTTCACAGGAAAATTTGCTATGGATATTGAGATTGCTACGGGTACGGATTTGAAAGCTGAAATTGGAACAAAGAATCGAGATAGGTTAGTATATAAAAAAAATAGAGATGAAAAAGACCCTCAATTGCTTGGCAAAGTTTTAATAAAAGAGAATTCAAAGATGACTGTGTTTGGCAAGTCAATTAAAACAAAAGGCGAAGTTAGTTTCCCCACCGGAAATATAGCTAACCCATATTTAGATATGGAAGCAAGTTATATTGGCAAAACTAAAAGCAAGATAAAATTTATAGTGAATATAATATTAAAAGGTTTTAAAGAGAACCTAACACCTATATTTGAATATACTTATGATAATAATAAAGGTGCTGGAGCACCTGAAGAAATACAAAGAAACGCTATTTCACTTTTAGTATTTAATTCTTTGAAGAATAAAGCTGCTGGTGGAGGACTGAATTTAGATGATGTAAGTTCATACAGCGAGTCTTTAATATCCAATCTGGCATCACAATCTTTGAATGCGGCATTGAGCCAATACGATATAAATACAGAGCTTGAGTTTGAAGATAAGATTGATTTTACTAAGGCAAAAGTTACTATCAAAAAGCAATTAGGCAATGGTATTGAAGTTTCTTATGGCTCATCATTATCTGATTTGCAAAATAATGTTATCACCTTTGATGTGCCTGCCTCTGTTTTCTCGGATTCAAAATTTTTGGAATCGTTAATTATACAAGTTACCAAATCTAATGCAGAAAACTTAGTTACTAAGGAACAAGAAATTTGGGGTGTAAAAATTAAGATTTGGTAAAATTAATTAACTTGATTCGGTATAAATACCAATCACTTTAGCTTACTAATTTATATTTAAAAATAAAATAGATTTAAATGTTCTATTATGATGTAAATCATTTTTCTGGTACATCTAAAGCTTTTATGCCTGGAAGTACTTTGCCCTCCATAAATTCTAATGAAGCACCACCACCAGTAGATAAGTGAGAAACCTTATCAACTAAATTTAATTTTTTAATTGCCGATGCTGAGTCGCCTCCGCCTACAATAGTTATTGCACCCTTTTCAGTTGCTCTTACCATAGATTTTGCAATTTCGAACGTTCCTCGAGCAAAGTTATCCATTTCAAATACTCCCATTGGACCGTTCCATATTACAGTTTTTGCTTTGAGTATCACATTGGAAAATAAGTCTTGGGTTTTATAGCCAATATCCATCCCAATGTCATGACGCTGTATCATTTCGCAACTTACAGTTTTAAATTGCGCATCATTTCTAAATGAATTTGCTACAACAACATCTAATGGTAAAACAATATTTTTGCCCAGTTCATCTGCAATTTTTAATATTTTTGTGGCAAGCTCCACATGCTGAACTTCAAGAATTGAACCACCAATTTCATAACCCAAAGCTTTATAGAATGTGAACATCATACCGCCACCAAGTAAAATAGTATCACATATTTTAAATAAATTTTCAATTATATTAATTTTCCCAGATATTTTTGCCCCTCCAATAATTGCTACTACAGGCGGTTTAGGGTTTTCGAGAGTTCTGCCGAGGAATTCAATTTCTTTTTCTAATAAATAACCGCAAAATCTATTTTCAAATAGACTTGCTACACCATAAGTTGAGGCATGTGCTCTGTGGGCTGTACCAAATGCATCATTAACATAAACATCAGCTAATTTTGCTAATGATTTGCAAAAATCTGCGTCATTATTTCTTTCTTCAATATTATATCTAAGGTTTTCTAATAAAACAATATCACCTACCTTAGCACTATTTACTGCATTTTCAGCTTCTTCTCCTATGCTCTGATAACCATAAACAACACTGTAACCAAGGTCTTCGAGAAAATTTGCAACTGGTCTTAAAGAATATTTGGGTTTTATCATTCCATTAGGTCTGCCAAGGTGCGAAATAATAATTGGTATTCCACCATCTCGTACAATTTTGTCTATTGTAGGGCGAGCCTTATGAATTCTTCTTCCATCAGTAATCTCGTTTCGATGATTCATTGGCACATTAAAATCAACTCTAACTAAGGCTTTTTTATTTTTAAAATTATAGTCATCAATGTTTTTTATCATAGTATAGAACAGTATATTATTTTTAAAAATTGAAAATAATTAATCATCTAACAATTCTCTATTATTAGATGATTATAAATGATTAGAATTCTTTTAGATTGATTTGCCAAGTATTGAAACCAAATCAGCAGTTCGATTGGAATAGCCAAACTCGTTATCGTACCATCCAACTATTTTTACTAAACTTCCATTTACATCAGTTAGTTTTGAGTCAAAAATACAAGAATATGGATTGCCAACTATATCACTTGATACGAGTGGTTCTTCCGAATATTCCATTATTCCCTTCAAATACGTGTTAGCAGCATCATTCATAACACTATTAATTTCTTCTATACTTACCTCTTTATCCAATACAACACTCAAATCTGTTAGTGATCCATCAGGCACTGGAACTCTAACCGCATAACCTTGCAATTTTCCTTTCAGCTCAGGAAGTACTAAGCCTACAGCTTTTGCTGCACCAGTAGAAGTAGGGATTGCATTTACAGCTGCTGCTCTGGCACGTCTCAAATCAGAATGAGGCATATCAAGTAATGCCTGATCATTTGTATAAGCGTGAATAGTGGTCATAAAGCCACTCTTTAAACCAAAATTATCATTTAGTACTTTCGCCATAGGAGCAAGGCAATTGGTAGTACACGAAGCATTAGAAACTAATTTTTCGTTTCCTGTTAGAATATTATCATTTACTCCGATTACAACTGTGGCATCTAATTCACCTTTTGCAGGAGCCGAAAGAATCACTTTCTTAGCTCCATTATTTATATGCTTTGTCATCCCAGCTCTATCACGGAAAATACCCGTAGACTCGACTACAATATCAACATCACCCCAAGGAATATTCTCAGGGTTCTTTTCCGCAGATACTGATACTTTATTGCCATTAATTAGCAAATTATTTCCTTCTACAGAAATATCATCTTTAAATATACCATGTACAGAATCATATTTGAATAAATGTGCTAATGTACTAACATTTGTTAAATCATTGATTCCAACAAGTTCTATATCATTATCTCTTGTTATCAATTCTCGGAAAACTAATCTTCCGATTCTGCCAAATCCATTAATAGCGACTTTTAAAGCCATTCTTAACTCCAGGAATTGTTTTAAAAAATTGTATAAAGTTTGAATGCAAAATTAATAAAATATTGTTTTATAAAAACAGTATTAATTTCATTATTTTATTACTAACAATTCCAAACTAATTTAAAATATTAAAATAATATTTTTTAAATTGAAGAAATTTAAAAACGAAAAGAAATAAAATATATATATGCAATCTACAAAAACAGAAAGAATTGGGTGGTATATGTACGACTGGGCAAATTCAGCCTTTTATACAACTGTAATTACTGTATTTTTAGGACCATATCTTTCTACTATTGCTGAAAACGCAGCTGATCCAAATGGTTTTATATCGTTTTTCGGAATATCTATAAAAGATGGCTCTTTTTTCTCATATTGTATTTCATTTTCTGTTTTCCTACAGATTTTTTTCCTGCCAATATTTTCTTCAATTGCAGATAGAACTGGCAGAAAAAAAGAGATTCTTGGTGGTTTTGCATTCCTTGGTTCTTTTGCGGCAATGGGTATGTATTTCTTAGAAGGAACAAATTATCTTTATGGTGGCGGATTATTAATATTATCGAATGTTGCTTTTGGCATAGCAGCTGTGGTCTATAACTCTTACTTAAATGATTTGTCTAATGAAGAGGAAAGAGATAAAATATCCTCAATTGGTTGGGCAATTGGTTTTTTAGGTGGTGGTCTATTGTTGGCATTAAACCTTGCTTTGTATTCTATGGCGAGCAATGGTCAAATAGAAGGAATAGACGGGGGATATGCTGTTAGAATATGTCTAGCTTCGGCGGGTGTATGGTGGGCATTTTTCACAATTATTCCAATGATAACTTTAAAGTTCAGAAAGCCAAAAGATCAAAGCAAACGAGATGGAAATGTTTTAGTATCAGGGTTTAAAAATTTCTTTAAAACACTTAAAGAAATGAGAAGATACCCTAAATCATTAGCTTTTTTGATAGCTTTTCTACTCTATAATGATGGAGTTCAGACGGTGATAGTAATGGCATCAATATTTGGAGAGAAAGAATTAGGATTTGATAAGTCGGTATTAATAACAACAATTTTGATGGTACAATTTGTTGCCTTTTTTGGAGCTTTGTTATTTAATCAAGTAGCAAGTCGTTACGGTGCAAAAAATACTATTCTTGTTTCATTAATAATTTGGACTATTTGCCTATTTGTAGCATTTGGGCTTGTGCATTCAGTATTTTCTTTTTATATTTTGGGTGCATTTATCGCATTAGTTTTGGGTGGAACGCAGGCAATCTCTCGTTCATTGTTCTCAAAGCTAATCCCAAAAGGCAAAGAAGCCCAGTATTTCTCGTTTTATGAGATTTCTGATAGAGGCACAAGTTGGCTTGGACCATTATTATTTGGACTTGCATATCAATTCACCGACTCATATAGATTAGCAATTTTGTCTTTAATAATATTTTTTGTCTTAGGTGGATTACTCCTTAAGAGTATTGATATAAAACAAGCTATTTTAGATGTAAACAAAGGGTTAAAATGAAAGATTCTTCAAAAAAAAGAATATTGATAGTTGATGATGAAAAAGTAAATCTCAAATTGTCGCAAAGAATATTAATAGCTAAAGGTTATGAAATAGCTTTGGCTGAAAGTGGGAAAATAGCACTTCAACTTGTGCATACATTTAGACCGGATTTAATATTACTTGACATAAGAATGCCTTTGATGAATGGCATTGAAGTATGTAAAACATTAAAAAATGATAACAATACAAATCATATACCTGTTATTATACTATCCACAAATCATAATTCAGAAGATGTTCAATTAGGACAGAATGCCGGTGCCAATGGTTACCTCTTTAAACCGATTGATCCTGATGTTCTTATTTCTGAATTGAATAAGTATTTATAAATTTAATAAGGTAATATTATGGAAAAAAATATATATAAAATATTGATAGCAGAAGATAATACATTAGAATTAGAGCTACTAAAAAGAATCCTTGAAAAAGAAGGGTTTGATATTTTGCTAACAAAAAATGGAAAAGAGATGTTAGAAAATGTAGATAGCTATAATCCTGATTTAATCATACTTGACGTTAATATGCCTATTATGAATGGATATGATGCTTGCAAAATGCTTAAAAAAGATCTAAAAACTACTGATATCCCAGTTTTATTTTTAACAACTAACCAAAATTCTGAGCAAGTTATGGAAGGATTTGATGCAGGAGCTGTTGATTACATTTTTAAGCCATTTACTAAAGAAAAGCTAATAAGTAGAATAGAAAAATACTTAGATTGATGAAGTTGCTAAATGAGGGAAAAAGGAAAAGACTTTAACATCTATTTTAAACAGTTATCAAATAATATTTCCCATACCATAAGCTATCAACAAATTACTCTTTTTTTGTCTAAGTAATTTTTTGAAAGTTTGAATTTTTTTTGACTACGAGAGTTTGGTTAAAATTTTTTAGTATTTCAGAGAAGTTTCTTTGTGAATTTCACCTCCTTTCTACAAGTAGATTTTAATTAAATAATGAAACTACAAATTATTAGATATGTTATAAACTAAAATTAAATTAACATATTAATTATAAATAATATTAATAAGTGAATACAAAAAGAACATTTACAATTAATTACCAATTATTAATATTTCACTACTATTAATAATCTGATAATCTTTAAATTTGCACTTAGCAAAAAAGTAATTAGTTAAGGAATTGAGAATGGCAAATGTATTGATAACAGGTGGAGCAGGTTTTTTGGGTTCACATCTTTGCGATAGGTTTATCGCCGAGGGCAACCATGTAATCTGTATGGATAACTTTATAACTGGTTCTCCAGATAATATTGCCCACTTGATGGGGAATGTTAAATTTAAATTTATTAAGCACGACGTTACAAATTTCATTTATTTAAAAGAAGATTTGGATTATATACTTCATTTTGCCTCCCCTGCAAGTCCTATTGATTATTTGAAATTGCCAATTCAAACTCTTAAAGTTGGTTCATTAGGAACTCATAACACTCTTGGACTGGCTCACGCTAAAAAGGCTAGATATTTAATCGCATCAACGAGTGAAGTTTATGGAGATCCATTGATTCATCCTCAGAAAGAAGATTATTGGGGGAATGTTAATCCTATTGGTCTTCGAGGTGTTTATGACGAAGCAAAACGTTTCTCGGAAGCTATGACAATGGCTTATCATCGCTATCACGGAGTAGATACAAGGATACTTCGTATATTTAATACTTATGGACCCCGAATGAGGCTTAATGACGGCAGAGCTATTCCAAACTTTATACACCAAGCATTAAAAAATGAACCAATAACTGTTTATGGTGATGGGTCTCAAACTCGATCTGTTTGTTTTGTTGATGATTTGGTTGAAGGAATTTACCGATTATTAATGTCTGAGGAAAATAATCCTGTCAATATTGGAAACCCTGATGAAATTACAATGTTGGATTTGGCAAAAGAAATAGTTGATATTATAAAACCAAATTCAGATATAGTATTTGAAGATTTGCCAAGTGATGACCCTAAGGTAAGGCAGCCTGATGCATCAAAGGCGAAAGAATTGTTGGATTGGGAAGCAAAAGTTGGTAGACGAGAAGGGCTGGAAAAAACAATATCAGATTTCAAAATGAGATTAGGGGTTTAAAAGGTATGGATAAAACACAGGTATTGCTTGATGAAGTAGAAAGGTTAAAAAATCAATTATCATGGTATAAATCATTTTTTGATAACGCAACAGATGCAGTTTTTATAGTACAACCAGAAACTTGGAGCATTCTTGATTTAAATGAATATGCGTCTGAATTATTAGGAATTGAAAAAGATGAATTGCTTGGCTCTACCTTGCCACAATTTAGAAGAATATTCAAACTATTAAAGAAAACAAACTCTCCTATCGTATTGAGTGAATTAACACTTGAGACTCCATTAGGGTCTCTAATGGTAGAAGTATCAGCCAGATTTGTCGCTCACGATGATATGACTTTGATTCATGCAATAGCGAGAGATGTAAGTGAACAACATGCACTTACCGATAAGATGGTGCAAGCAGATAAATTAGTTTTGCTCGGGCAACTTTCTGCTGGTGTAGCCCATGAAATAAGAAACCCACTCGCAGCAGTAAACCTAAATCTTCAATTGCTAAAACGGCAAGTTGAGAAAACACATCCACTCTATTCATATATTGATATTGCAATGCAAGGAGTAGATAGAATAACGAGGATAGTGGAAGTTACACTTAATTTTTCACGCCCTGCTGTTCCAGACATAAAAGGTTTAAATATAAATGATATTATCCATAATTCATTAGAAATGGTTACCACAGTTTTAAAAAGAAAAGACATACAAATTGAAATTGATTTTGATGAGCAACTTCCAAAAGTGCCAGCCGATGCGAAACAATTACAGCAAGTATTTATTAATTTAATTACGAATGCATCTGATGCTATAAAATCGAAAGGTATAATAAGATTAATGACTTATTTAGAAGAATCAAGTAAGATGAATGAAGGATCTTTTGTAGTAGCAGAAGTAAAAGATGATGGTATTGGTATATCACCTGAGGAGCTAAAGAAAATATTTAATCCATTTTTTACAAGAAAAGCGGAGGGTACTGGATTGGGACTACCTATAACTCAAAGGATTATGCACCAACACAACGGTATAATTGATGTTGAGAGTAAGATTGACGAAGGAACAAGGTTTTATATTAAGCTTCCATTTCCTAAAAATTAAAAAAATATAAGCATTTATTGATAAAATTTCATTATATTTAGAATTATAATACAAAACATATTTAATTATCTTAATTTATGGCAAAACAAAACTATACTATACTTGTAATCGAAGATGATCCATTGGTCAATAGCACGGTCAATGATATAATGCAATCCAAATACTCACGAACATTCACCTATACTGATGCACAAAAAGCTTTAGACGAAATACACATTGTTAACCCAGATTTAATATTACTCGATATTTTTTTAGGGCATCATAATGGCTTAGAAATTCTTGATTTATTGAGAAAGCAGGGCTTTAATATGCCTGTAATAATGATGACTGCGTTTTCAGATATTAAAATGGCTGTAAAAGCTATGAAGTTAGGAGCTGAAGATTTTATTGTTAAGCCATTAGACCTTGAACAATTAGAGTTGGCGACTGAAAGGTCATTGCAAAATTATGATTTAAGAAGGCAAGTTAATCTTCTTTCTGAGCAATTAAAAGATGAAAAGCCAAGTGAAATGATTGGTAATTCAGCTTTTTTGAAAAGGGCTCTTGATATGGGGAAAATAATAGCAGGAGCTGGAGACACTACTGCTCTTATTTTGGGCGAGTCTGGAACTGGCAAGGAGCTTATGGCTAAGTATATCCATGAAAACTCACCAAGAAAGAAAGGACCATTTATAACTATCAACTGTGGTGCTATTCCAAGGGAATTGGCAGAAAATGAATTGTTTGGATACGAAAAAGGCGCATTTACAGGGGCGACTGAAAAAATGAGAGCAGGCAGGTTCGAACAAGCACAACATGGAACAATTTTGTTAGATGAAATTGGAGAATTGAGTCTTGAACTGCAGGTAAAATTATTAAGAGTACTACAAGAAAGACGGTTTTATAGGCTTGGGGGTACAAAAGAGATTTCAGTAGATGTCAGAGTAATTGCTTCAACAAACCAAGATTTGGAAAAAATGGTAGAAAAGGGTGATTTTAGACAAGATTTGTTTTACAGGTTAAATGTGGCATTGATACAGCTACCATCGTTAAGAGATAGAGAAGATGATGTAATGCTATTAGCTGCTTCATTTATAGATAAATTTAATAAAAAGTTCTCAAAAAAAGTTGCTGGATTTTCTCCAGAAGCTGCAGAAATAATTAGAAAGCATTCATGGAAAGGAAATATTCGAGAGCTTTTAAACGTTATTGAAAGGGTTGTATTGCTTGAAGCTGATAATATAATTACTAAAGAATCTCTAAGTTTTATTAAGGTTGTAGAAAATAAAGGTGTAATTATACAAAACCATAATACTTCAATTATAAACTTAGATGATGGTCAGCATTTACTGAAAATATCAAAAACTGGAGCTTTTATGGGAAATATTGTTAAGGATTTAATTCTTCAAACACTAACAATAACAAATGGTAACCAAATACAAGCAGCAAAATTATTAGGAATTTCTAGGGCTAAATTAAGATACAGAGTAGAACAATTAGGTATCAATATTGTTAATAAGACCATTTCTTGATTAAAAAAAGAGAAAATTATGGAAAAAAGACTTGAAATTGAAAAATTAATTGAAAAAGGTAAATTAAGCAACGAAGATATATCCGAGTTAATTAGTGGCTTGTCTAGTAATGACATTGGAATAGTGGATATATGCAAGTTAGCACTATGCAACCTTAAAGAGGAAAGAGCTATTTCTGCCTCAAAAGAATTAGTTAAGCTAATAGAAAGTGAAGATATAGTGCTTAGGGGCTTTGCATCAGAAATACTTATAAACTATTCTTCCTATTCCATAGAGGCACTTTTACCATATCTTAAGTCAAATAATTTAGAGACAGTTAAATATACAATTGATTTATTAGGTTTATTAGGTAATGAGTCTGCTTTTCCTCCCCTAATTAGTTTATTAAACTCTCCCGATATAAATATTGTAGCAAGTGTAATTGAAGCAATTGGGAATTTAAATTCAAAGGAAGCTGTTAGTGATATTATTTCATTATTTTCTAATTCTAAAGACTTGCAACCAGTAATAATTGAAACTATGGGTAAACTTGGTGGTGAAAAGGCAGAGCAGTTTTTGATAAAAATAATAGATAATGAAGACTTGTTTTTAAGAGTATTGGCGATTGATGCTATAGGAATTTGTTCTGAAAATATTGAAATTAGCAAAACATTGTTGAAAAATATTAATAATTATCCTGAGGAATTGCAATTAATTTTATTAAAATCAATTTTTGCTATTTCTTATAGGTGTAATTATGATTTGGATTTACCATTAAAGAATCGAATTATTGCATATAAAGCTATAGATAATGTTGATGACGATATAAAGATGTCAGGTCTTGCAGCTTTGG
>Ga0316208_1002893_pt1 | contig 13175 bp, 20 predicted proteins | sample 3monopyrite_MG_FD_204944 | JGI IMG/M metagenome (GOLD analysis project Ga0316208, IMG submission 204944) | Microbial mat bacterial communities from mineral coupon in-situ incubated in ocean water Damariscotta River, Maine, United States -... | ecosystem: Environmental > Aquatic > Marine >... | reverse complement strand
CGCCGAAGGAAATGCACATGTCTAGCATTCTTACAAACCAGAGCGCCATGGTTGCGCTGCAAACCCTGCAAAGCATCAACAAAAATCTGGCCACCAACCAAAGCCAGATTTCAACCGGCCGGAAGGTAGATACCGCACGCGATAATGCGTCTATCTGGGCGATTTCGCAGACCATGCAATCGGATGTAGATGGTTTTAGGGGTATCTCCGATGCGCTGGCCACCGGCTCCGCATCTGTTGCGGTAGCGCGGACGGCCTCTGAATCGATCACCGGCCTGCTTGGCCAGATCAAAGCCAAAATCGTTGCGGCACAGGATCCTTCCGCCGATCAGGGTAAACTGCAAACCGATATTTCGGAATTGCGCAATCAGGTCGGCTCGGTGGTGAATGCGGCCCAGTTTAACGGGCTGAACCTGGTCGATGGCAGCAACGCATCTGTTAACGTGCTGGCCTCGCTCGACCGGGATGCAAGCGGCAGCGTAACCGCCTCCAATATCTCGGTTGCCGGGCAAAACCTCTCGACCTCGGCGGGTGCTGTAAAAGCCGCGCTGGCTGGTTCTGACGGTGTGGGTGGCGATAGCGCAACTGCCGCTACTTTCATTGATGCCGCCGGCTCGGCAGATATTACGGTGGTGAACGCCGGGCTTGCCGCAGGCGATACCTTTAATATCAGTATCGGTGAAGAAACCGTTTCTTATGTGGTGACAGCAGAAGACGTGGCCGCCGGCGCAACTGAAGAAGTGGTTGCCAATGGTATCCGCACCGCCATCAACAGCATGGATAACGCCAATATCAGCGCAGATGTTGCGACCGACACTGTCACGGTCACTAACGCTGCCGGTGATACGCTGAACATGACAACCGAGATCGTGACAGCCGGCACCGGTGGGCTTGCCGGCCTCGCGGGGATCAATGTTGATGACGGTGCCGGTGGGAACTCCGCTCAGGCGCTGGCAGATATCGAAGGCCTGATCCAGACCTCGATTGACGCGGCGGCGGCCTTTGGCTCCAGCCAGGCGCGCATCGATACCCAGACCGAATTTGTGGGCAAGCTCACCGATTCGCTTAAAATCGGTATCGGCGCCTTGGTTGACGCCAACATGGAAGAAGCCTCGGCGCGCATGCAGGCGCTGCAGGTGCAGCAGCAGCTGGCAACCCAGTCGCTTTCTATCGCCAATCAGGCCCCGCAGAACATTCTGTCTCTGTTCCGGTAAGCTGATCAAACAGGCGGGGGGCAACCTCCGCCTGATTTGCCGCCACATTATCATGTTAACTCGCCGGGAATTCCGGTCAGGGTGGGAGGATACACCCCATGAACACCGCTGTATTAGCGCAATCGCTATATGCTAAGCCAACCCGGGAACTCGGGACGGCGCGGGGCATCGAATACAAGGCCTTTTCCAAAGTCACGGCCCGCATGGCAAGCTGGAATGAAGAAAAGGACAGTTTTGCCAGCCTCGCCGAGGCGCTCTGTGAAAACCAGTTGTTATGGACCGTGCTTGGCGCCGATGTCGCCGGTCAGGACAACGGCTTGCCGGCCCAGCTTAGGGCCCAGCTCTTTTATCTCACCGAATTTACCAACCACCAGACAAAGCGGATTATGGCCGGTGAGGCCAAACCCGCCATATTGGTTGAGATCAATACCAGCATCATGCGCGGCTTGCGCGATTGTGCGGATGGCGCCAGCGAGGCAGTGCAATGAGCGGCCTTGTTCTGAAACTGCGCCCGGCCGAGCGGATCATGATAAATGGTGCCGTGATCGAAAACGGCGACCGGCGCACCCGCCTCAATGTGCTGACCCCGAAAGCCAATGTGCTGCGCTTGCGAGATGCGATTCACCCCGATGAAGCCACAACACCGGTGCGCCGTGTGTGCTATATTGCCCAGCTTTTATTGGCCGGAGAGGCAGAGCCTGTAAAGGCACGCCAACAATTGGCGCTGGGAATCAGCCAGCTTGCACAGGTGTTCAAAAACACCGAATGCTCGGTTTTTTTGCAGGAGGCGCAAGCCAATTTGCAGCAGGAAAACGACTATCAGGCGCTGAAATTCCTGCGCTTTTTGCTGCCCTATGAAAGCAAGCTCATGGACGCCGCGCCATGACCCCCACAGCCCCGATTGGCGGCATTGCCGGCTGGCGTTTTATGCAGCGCACCCAGGAAAGCCAGATGGCCGCCTTTGCCGCCACCCCGGCGCTTGACCGTGAAATCAGCTATTTCAAGGAAAATATTGCCAAAGTGGGCTCGGTGGATGATCTGCTGAAGGATTTCACCCTGTTCAAGGTGGCGCTCGGGGCTTTTGGTATGGAAGAAAAGGTGGCTGACAAGTTTTTCTTCAAAAAAGTGCTGGCAGAGGGCAGCGAGGCAGAGGGCGCTTTTGCCCTGCGCCTCACCGACACCGCCTATCGCGAAATGTCGGAGGCCTTTGGCTTTGGCAATGCGGGTGGTGCGCGGGTGGGCGAATCAGATTTCGCCCAGAAGATCACCGACGCTTATCAGGTGCGGCAATTTGAAAAGGCGGTCGGCGAAAGCGACAGCTCGATGCGCCTTGCCCTGACGCTGGAGCGCGAAATCGGCAAATTCGCAAACGGGCCCAATCCCGATACGGTGGGCTGGTTTCAGCTTATGGCCAACCCGCCGCTGCGCGATGTGTTTGAAACGGCGCTGGGCCTGCCGGAGAGCATCGGCTCGCTTGATGTGGACCGGCAGCGCGCATTATTTCGGGAGGCAAACGAGCGCCTGTTTGGCAGCAGCTCGATGGAGGTGTTCAAAGACCCCGAAAATATTGACAAGCTGCTGCGCAATTTCTTTGCCCGCGAGCAAATCAACAGCGGCCCCGGCCCGCTGACAAAGGGCATGGGCGCCCTGACACTAATGCAAAATGCGGTGGCGGCGGCGGCGAATTTTGCCCAGTTTAACCGGCTTTCCTAAATCAAACCGCTAAAACCGGCTAGCGTCCGTGCGTGACACAGCGCGTGATGTCGGGCAAAGTGGGCGGGTGACCTCTGCCAAGGGCTTTGCGCCGCTGCGCCGGGCCGCGCAAGTAACCGGGATCCAGCAAAAAAAGGACAGCAAAATGTCGGAAATTGATGACCTTATCCAGAAAAACCTGAGTGAGCAGGAAGCCGAAATAGTGAAATCAACCGCGGAGCTGGGGTATTTCGCGCTCGCCATGGGCATGTTTACCGGCAAGCTCGGCTGGGTTTCATGGGTGATTATGCTCGCCCAAGCCATAATGCTCATTATCGGCGCATGGGCGGCATGGCGGTTTTTTATCGCCGAAGAAACCCTGACAGCGCTCAAATGGGGCCTGAGTGCGGCGGTGCTGCTGCTCATGGCCTCGCAGATGAAAATGAGCTTTATGCCGCAATTGCAGGCTAATCGCGTGCTGCGCGCGCTCAAGCGGGTTGAACTGCTGCTCTTGCAGCGCGGGCAAAATTAAGCGCCGTGGTGGCGGTTATATCCGTTTGGCAGGGGTGGCTGCCAACCTGAAAGCAAGCCGGGCGCGGGCTTGAACACCTGCACCAAAAGCGGGTGGCAGGTGGCGCTGTCGCTGGAGTGCTCGGACGAGCAATCACCGCCGGGGCAGGCCGAAAGCGCGCCCAAAAGCGGGATTTCGGCAAACAACTCGATGTAATCGCCCGGCCGCACCGGGCTTGCCTTCATAAAATACTGGCCGGTATCGCGGGTGAAGCCGGTGCACATAAATACGTTCAGCACATCGTGGATATGGGTTTCGGCTTCCGGCAGGGGCAGGCCGGTATGTTTGGCAAAAGCGCGGGTCAGGTTGGAGTGGCAGCAATGGTGATACTGCCCGCCACTCAGCAGGTTATGGGTGTAGGGGTCGCATCTGGTGCCGATCACATCATGCACCCCACCGCCAAATGCGTCTCTCCCGTACCAGTCAAGCGTATCTGCCACCACGGTTGCCATGGGCCGCAAAAAGGGAAAGACGCTCCACATTTGCTGGCCGGTGCTGATATGGGTGCCGTGCAGGGCGCGGGTTTTGCCCGAATAAAAGCGCTCGGCAAGGTTATCGGCGTTCCAGAGGTTGAGGTCGCCGACCTGTGGGCCCTCAAAGCAGGAAATGCGCAAGAAATGCCCGGCAGGCACGCGAAAGCAGCGCGCATCGCGGGGCGGGATGGTGGTTTCGCTCACCAGTTCAGCCGTTGCCCGCGCGCCCTTATAAAGCGCAAGGTCGGGCTTTGGCAGGGATGCCACGGGATAGCAGATCACCGGTTTTACGGCGCGGCGGGCGTTGGCGTCAGTCGGTTCCATTGAGGCAGGATAGCCGGAAAAGGCAGGCGGGCAAGCCCTATTCGCCCGGGCCGGTGTTGATGCGCACATCAAGCGCGTGCGCCGGCTCGCCTTTGGCGGCCAGTGAGCCGGTGGGGTAATCGCGCTGCCGCGCTTCCAAAACCGGGTCTTGTGGCACATGGTTTGGGTCGGCCTGCCCCATCAGGTTGGCAAATTCGATGAAACTGTCTTTGGTGCAGGCAAAGCCGCCCCGGGTAAAAAAGGCATCGAGCTTGGGCCAGTAGGCAATGGCTTCATCGACCAGCGGATCACTGCCGCGCACATAAAGCCCGGTCTGGATCATCGGGGCCGCCTTTTCATAGGCCGAAATAATGCGGCGGGCATGGTTGATCAGGGTGTTTTCGCCGGTATTGGCCACGCCGGGCAGGCAGCGAGACACCGACCGGCGGACATCAACCGCCGGAAAGCGCCCGCGCTCGGCAATATTGCGGTCTAGCACGATATGGCCGTCGAGCACCCCGCGGGTGATATCGGCCACCGGTTCCTCCATATCCGAGCCCGCCACCAGCACGCTAAACACCGCCGTTATATCGCCGCTGCCCTGTGGCCCGGGGCCGGCGCGCTCGGCCAGCTGCGCGATCAGGTTGGCGGTGGAGGGCGGATAGGCGCGCAGGCTCGGGGCCTCGCCCGCTGTCAGCGCGATTTCGCGGTGGGCTTCGGCAAAGCGGGTGACGGAATCGAGCAATAGCAGCACATGTTTGCCCTGATCCCGAAAGGCTTCGGCGGTGGCCATCGCCATCCAGGCGGCGCGGCGCTTGATGAGCGGAGACTGGTCAGAGGTGGCCGCAACCACAACCGCGCGCTTCATGCCCGCTTCGCCCAGGGTTTCCTCGACAAAATCCCGCAACTCGCGGCCGCGCTCCCCGATCAGGCCGATCACCACAACATCGGCCTCCAGCCCTTTGGCGAGATCACCCAACAATGTGGTTTTGCCCACGCCCGATCCGGCAAATATGCCAATACGCTGGCCGCGTGCCAGCGGCAGCATGGTATCAAACAGCCCAAGCGTGGTGTTTAGCCGTGCCCCCATGCGGCGGCGCAGGGCTGCGGGTGGCGGGGCGCGGTGCAATGGCGCGGCGTTGCCGCCCTGCGCCAGCGGTTCGCCATCAAGCGGCTGGCCAAAGGCATCCACGATCCGGCCTATCCATTTGGGGCTGGCCGCCGCGCCGCTGCTGCCCTCAAGGCAGACCATATCCCCGATGGCCACCCCTTGCGGCGAATCGTAAGCCATGGCGCGCACCTCCTCGGGGGCCAGCGCCACTATTTCGCCGCCGCGGGTGCCACCGGCATTGGCAGCGATCGAAATTTGGTCACCGACCCGCGCCTGCAGGCTAAGGCCCTTGATGCGGATAGAGCCGCTATCGACACCAATAACCTGCCCATAGCGCTGCACAGGGCGAATCGTCGAGAGGCTGCTGGTGAGGGCGGTGAAATCAAAAAGCATAAAACTGTATCCATTTTCGGTGTTGGTTACCCTTTATTCACCACGACTGGTTAATTCTTGGTTCAACGAAATCGGAGGAGAAGCCCCGAATGATAGAAAACATGACAATTTTTCAGCTGGCCAGCGGGCTGACCCGCTATGCGGCCGATCGTCAGGCGATCACCACACAAAACACCGCCAACGCTGATACCCCGGGCTATAAGGCGCGGGATCTCGTGCCATTTTCACAAAGCTTCGCCGCTGAAAGCGCGCTCGGGATGCGCAGCACCCGTGACGGCCATATTAGCAGGCCCACCAAAACCGTATTGGTCAGCCCGTTCGGGGCCGAATCGCCTAACGGCAATACGGTATCGCTTGAAAACGAAATGATCCGCGCCGCCGAAATTCGCCAACAGCATGATCTGGCCGTCGGTGTTTACCAGAAGTCTTTACTAATATTGCGCACCAGTATGGGCCGCAAATAATACATAAGGGAGAACCCCGATGAGTGACCTGATTTCGAGCATGAACGCTTCCGCCTCCGGCATGGCGGCGCAGGCTTCGCGGCTTCGGCTGGTGTCGGAAAACATTGCCAATGCCGATACCCCGGGCTTTCGGCGCAAAACCGTGAGCTTTCAGGCGGTGCAGGACAGGTTTGACGATTCCAGCCGGGTAGAGACCGGCCGGGTGCAGCTCAGCAGGGCCGAACTGCCGCAGGTTTTTGACCCGGGCCACCCGTTGGCAAACGAAAATGGCTATTATCAGGGCTCCAATGTCGACCTGATGGTCGAAATTGCCGATGCCCGCGAGGCGCAACGCTCCTACGAGGCCAATTTGCGGATGTTTGACCAATCCCGCCAGATGGCCAGTTCTATTCTCGATCTCCTGAAACGCTAGAAAGGCGAACCCATGGAAACCAACCCCTTTATAGCCTCCCAGCTATACACCAACGCCCAGAATATTGCCCGCCCGGACGGCCCTGAAAGCAGCGGCAGCAGCCTGTTTGCCGAAATGGCCAACGATTTTATGGCCACCATGCAGGCGGGCGAAACCGCCGCCATTGCGGGCCTGACCGGCAAAGCCGATGCCCAAACCGTGGTTGAGGCCCTCGCCGCTTCGGAAATCGCGATCCAGACAGCGGTAAGTGTGCGCGACCGGGTGGTGGAAGCCTATCAGGAAATTTTACGGATGCCGGTATAATGACTGAAGGAGAAATTATCGATGTGCTGCGGGAGGCGCTGTGGGTGGCGGTTCTGGCATCCACCCCGGTGCTTGCGGTGGCGCTGGTGGCGGGCCTTGTGATTGGCCTTTTTCAGGCGCTTACCTCGGTGCAGGAAGTTACCCTTACTTTTACGCCCAAAATCGCGGCTATCGTGGCTGTTTTCTGGATTTCAATGAGCTATTCAGGCGCGCTGCTGGTGAACTTTTTTACTGACCAGCTCATCCCCCGCATCGCCGCACCATAAGGAGAGACCATGGAAACCGCCGGATACGTAACCCTTTCGCGCCAAACCGGGCTTTGGAAAGAAATGCAGGTTGTTGCCAATAATGTGGCCAATATATCGACCACCGGCTTTCGCCGTGAAGGCGTGGTATTTACCGAAATGCTGCAAGCCCTGCCCAATGAGGGCGGAGGGGTAGCTATGGCCGCGGCGCGCGCCCGCTTTTCAGACCCGAGCCAGGGCGCCGTGACCCAAACCGGCAACCAGTTGGATGTTGCCATTCAGGGCAACGGTTACTTTTTGCTCGAAACCGGTGAAGGCAACCGGCTGACCCGGGCCGGGGCCTTTGCGCTCAATACCGAAGGCGAAATCGTGAACCCCGACGGGCTGCGCTTGCTCGATAGCGGCGGTGCACCAATATTTATTCCACCCGATGCCGCCAATCTGACCATCGCGCAAGATGGCACGGTATCGGCCGACGGAAACCCCTTGGCTCAGATCGGGGTTTACGAGGTTAACGATAATACCGCCCTTTCCCGCCAGCAAGGCACCTTGTTTGACCCGGGGGAAGATGAACCCGTAGCCATGGAAGCCCCCGTGGTTTTGCAAGGCTTCATCGAAGGCTCGAATGTGAGCCCGGTGACTGAAATGGCGCGCATGATCGAGGTGCAGCGCACCTATGAAATGGGCATGAAATTTCTTGAAAACGAACATCAGCGGATTCGGGACGTGACCCGCACCCTTGGACAACGCGCATAGGAGATAGCAATGAATGCACTGCAAATAGCCGCCACCGGCATGGCCGCCCAGCAAATGCGGGTGGAAGTGATTTCCAACAACCTCGCCAATATGAACACCACCGCCTTTAACGCAAGGCGGGCTGAATTTGCCGATTTGATGTATCGGCAGGTGGAAGCGCCCGGCTCGGTCAGTGCTGCCTCCGGGGCTGTGCTGCCTGTGGGTGTGCAGCTTGGTATGGGGGTGCGGCCCTCGGCCGTGATGATGAATGTGCAGCAAGGCGCCAGCAGCCAGACCGGCGGCGAGCTCGATGTCGCTATCGAGGGCAAAGGCTACATCGAAATCGGCCTGCCTTCCGGCATATCCGGCTTCACCCGTGATGGCTCTCTGAAAATGACCGGCGACGGGCTGTTGGTAACCGCCGAAGGCTTTCCGGTAGTGCCAAGCATCACCATACCCGACGGGGCGCGCGGCGTAACCGTCAGCCCCGAGGGCGAGGTTTATGCGATGTTCGAAGATCAGATAGACCCCGAATTGCTTGGCCAGATCACGCTGGCCACCTTTACCAATGAAGCAGGGCTGGAAGCCACCGGCAATAATTATTACCGCGAAACCAACGCTTCGGGCGCGCCGCAAGTGGGCGTGGCCGGTGAAGACGGGCGCGGCACATTGCGCCAGGGCTATCTTGAGGCCTCCTCCGTGGATTCGGTGCGCGAAATAACCGAGTTGATCGAGGCGCAGCGCGGTTATGAGCTCAATGCCAAAGTGATCACCGCTGCCGACCAGATGCTCAGCGCAACCACGCAGATTCGCTGATGCGGGGCCTCTTGTTCCTGATGATGCTGGCGGCGGCGCCGGGCTGGGCGCAAAGCGTGGTCGCGCTTTCCGGCATTCGGGCGCAAAGCCGGATAACGCCTGAAATGGTGGCGCTTTCCGAGGTGGAAACCATCGGTGCTTTTGCTGATCTGGAAGCGGTGATCGGGATGGAAGCGCGGGTGAACATCTACCCCGGCCGCCCCATCATGCTGGATGCGCTGGGCGCGCCCGCCATTCTGGAGCGCAACCAGTCGGTGCGAATGCGGTTTCAGCGCGGCTCGCTGACGATTTATTCCGAAGGCCGCGTGCTGGACCGCGCCGGGGTGGGCGAACGTGTGCGGGTTATGAATTTGGATTCAAAAACCGTTATTTTCGGGCGCGTTGGCGCGGATGGCACAATCGAGGTGGGTTTATGATACGAATTGCCCTGTTACTTTCTTTGCTTACGCTGCTCCCGGGCTGCCTTGAGCGGCTTGGCGAGGTGGGCCGCGGCCCGCAACTGAGCGCGGTCGATAACGGCATTGCGGCCAATATCGCGGCCGAGCGGGCGGCAATGGCGGTGCCGCCACCGGCGCCGAACCGCGAAAACTATGAGCAGGGCTCGCTATGGCGCTCTGGCCCTGCCTCGCTATTCGGCGATCGGCGCGCCGCACGGCTGGGGGATATTCTGACAGTGGTGATCAATATTGACGATCAGGCCCAGCTGCAAAATTCCACCACCCGCTCGCGTGCGGCCGGCGAGAATATGGCGATCGCCGAGCTCTTGGGCATTCCGCGTCTGATCGAAAACAAGGTCGGCGGCAATATAACCGACCCGGCGGTGGGCCTGAACTCGAGCTCGAACACCTCTGGTTCGGGTTCTATTAACCGCAACGAGCAAATCATGTTGCGGGTGGCCGCGACCGTGGTGCAAGAGTTGCCCAACGGGCATTTGGTGGTGCGCGGCACGCAGGAGGTTCGGGTAAACACCGAATTGCGCGATTTGCAGATCACCGGCATCATCCGGCCCGAAGATATTTCGCGGCAAAACACGATTACCTACGATAAAATGGCCGGAGCAAGGATTTATTATGGTGGGCGCGGTATGGTCTCTGACGTGCAGCAGCCCCGTTACGGGCAGCAAATTCTTGAAGTTCTGGCACCATTTTAGAAGGGCGAAATAGATGAAAAAACTATTGCCGGTAATATTGCTGATATTGGGCGCCGGTGGCGGAATCGGGGCGGGGCTATTTTTGCGGCCCGCCCCGATCGAAGCGGGAATGACCCTGGCCGCCGCCTGCGCCGAGGGCGATGCCGGTTGCGCCGAGCCGGGTGCCGGTGAAACGGGTGGCGCGGCCAACCCGGCGGCGGCAGCCGCGGCTGATAGTGCCGCGGATGGCAGCGATCATATGGTGGACGCAGAAAGCGTAAGCCTTGAATATGTGGCGCTTCAGCGGCAAATGATCGTGCCCATTGTCAGCGATGATCAGGTTATCTCGCTGGTTGTATTATCGCTTTCGATCGAGGTGCAGCCCGGATTTACCACCCAAGTATATGACCGCGAGCCAAAACTGCGCGATGCGTTTTTGCAGGTTTTGTTCCGCCATGCCAATTCCGGCGGCTTTGGCGGCGATTTTACTTCGGGCGAAAAAATGTCGGATTTGCGCCGTGCGCTCAACGGGGCGGCGCAGCAAGTGCTGGGGCCGGTGGCGATTCAGGTTCTGGTGACCGATATTCTGCGTCAGGAAACCTGAGACAAGCCGAGCGCCTCGAGATCTTCCTCGACCTCGTCCAGAAAATCGGCGGGGAAAAACCCGAAACTTTCCATCCAGAGGCTGGCGTCGCGCAGGGCATTTGGCTCGAGTTGGCAAATTTTCTCGCGGCCGCTTTTTACCTGCCGCACCAATCCGGCCTTGCTCAGCACATGCAGGTGCTTGGAAACCGCGGCAAGTGACATATCATAGCTTTCAGCCACTTGCTTGACCGTAAGGTCTTGCGCCAAAAGCTGGCCAAGAATGGCGCGGCGGGTTTGGTCCGCCAGTGCGGCAAATACCAGATCGAGCGGATTTTTAGGAGAGTCAACCATATGATTGACTATCACGGGGGCGATGAAATGGTCAACCAAGGGGTTTATTATCCTGCACGCCAACACATGAAAAAACTTTCGGGCGCGCCGCCGCATCCGGGTTGATGAGCCATAATAATATATAAAAATCATACGGTTACAAGGTTATCGGCGTGAAAAAAGCTTTCTTGACTTGCGCCTTCCACCCACATAATGTGCGGCCAAATCCCGTGCATGGGGAATCTTGTGCTGTGAAGCGGAAAGGGGCGAGGCGCCATGAGCGAAAATCCTGACCCCGACCGCCTGAAGGCCCTGGCCGAGAAGCTGGAAGCCGCGCAAACAGAGCCGCCGCGCAAGAAACACGATGCCGGGAAATATGGCGGGGCTGGCCCGGTTTGGCAAATGGTTGTCGAGCTCACAACGGGCATGGCGATCGGGGTCATACTGGGCTTGGCACTGGACAACTGGACAGGGCTGGCGCCGTTGTTTGTGGTTGTGTTTACATTGCTGGGTTTTGCGGCGGGTGTGCGGGTGATGATCCAAACAGCCAAAGCCTACCAGAAAAAGGCCGATGCCGAGGCGTTGGAAAAAAGAGATAAATAGCCCTTAAGTCGGGGCAGGACGGACAAAAGAGGACATATCGTGGCTGCTGATGAAATCGCAACAGGCCCAAAGCTGAAAATCGAACCGATGGAACAGTTTGTGGTCTCTCCTATTTTTGGTGATGGGCCCGTCAACTGGTATACGCCCACCAATGTGACGCTTTGGTTGTTTATCGCCATTGTGTCGATTGTGTTGCTAATGGTGCTGACCACGCGCGGGCGCGCCATTGTGCCAACCCGCGGGCAATCTATCGCCGAGGTGATCTATAGCTTTGTGCGCGGCATGATTGTCGATATCACCGGCGAGGGCGGGCTGAAATACTTCCCCTATATCATGACCCTGTTTTTGGTGATTTTGTTTACCAATGTGCTCGGGCTTGTGCCTTACAGCTTTACCGTAACCTCGCAAATCGCCGTAACCGGCCTGTTGGCCATGGCGGTTTTTATCTCGGTTACCGTGCTTGGTTTTGTCAAAAACGGCACCAAGTTCCTCAAAATATTCTGGATAACCGAAGCGCCGCTGGCGCTGCGGCCCATTCTGGCACTCATCGAAGTCATCTCTTACTTTGTGCGCCCCGTTAGCCACTCCATTCGTTTGGCAGGCAATATGATGGCGGGCCATGCGGTGATCAAGGTGTTTGCCGGCTTTGCGGCCGTGCTGGCTGCGGGCACTCCGCTGGGTATTGGCCTTATCGCCCCGGTCGGCGCGATCATGGCGGTTATCGGGCTCGAGGTGCTGGTGGTGGTTATTCAGGCATATGTTTTCACTATTCTTACTTGTGTATATCTCAACGATGCGCTGCATCCGGGGCACTAAGTAGAACCCTATCCAACTATTCTTAAAAGGAGAAACCAAATGGAAAATGCAATCGCGGGAGCGGATCTGATTAAAATGGGCGCATTGATCGGTGCAGGCCTGTCGGCCACCGGTATGGGCGGCGCCGCTATCGGTGTGGGCCATGTTGTGGGCAACTATCTTTCGGGCGCATTGCGCAATCCGGCAGCTGCCGGCGGCCAGACAGCCACCATGTTTATCGGTATTGCGTTTGCCGAAGCGCTGGGGATCTTCTCGTTCCTCATTGCTTTGCTGCTGATGTACGCACAGTAGGCTGGGTAAACCGAAAAGTAACGGGTGGCCTGATGGCCGCCCAAGGTTTGCCGGGCCGCTACACGCGGCTCACCTAGCTTATGGAGGATGCAATGGCATCTGATACAACAACTGACGCAGGGCAAATAGCGGAAGCTGCCGGCGAGGCTGCCGAAAAATCTATAGGCATGCCGCAGCTGGATTTTTCAACCTATCCAAACCAGATTTTCTGGTTGGTGCTGGCTCTGATCGTGGTTTTCTTTATCGTTTCAAAAGTAATTTTGCCGCGTATCGGCGGCGTGCTTGAAGAGCGCCACTCGGTGATCAGTGATTACATCAGCCAAGCCGGTGACTTTAAAAAGCAGGCGGAACAGGCCGAGGCCGATTACGAAGCCGCGCTAAAAGTAGCCCGGGCCGAGGCGCAAGCCATTTCGGCCCAAACCAAGGCCGAAATTCAAAAAGAGCTGGATAAGGCCGTGGCCAAAGCCGATGCCGAAATCGGCGCAAAAACCGCCGAATCCGAAAAGGCTATTTCGGCTATTCGCGAGAGCGCGGTCGAGAATGTGCGTGAGGTTGCCTTGGCGACCGCGGGCGAAATTGTGGCGGCGCTGATGCCGTCTCTGGCTGACGATGCGGCGGTTACCAAAGCCGTTAGCGCTCGGATGAAGGGGTAAGATCATGAGAAATCACACTCTTTTAGCTGCGGGCCT
>Ga0316208_1002891_pt1 | contig 13178 bp, 10 predicted proteins | sample 3monopyrite_MG_FD_204944 | JGI IMG/M metagenome (GOLD analysis project Ga0316208, IMG submission 204944) | Microbial mat bacterial communities from mineral coupon in-situ incubated in ocean water Damariscotta River, Maine, United States -... | ecosystem: Environmental > Aquatic > Marine >... | reverse complement strand
GCCACATTTCAGCTATAAGAACACCTATGCAACCCATGAACACGACCCAACCTTCAAAGTCATGCAAGAAACCATCAGCCATTTCTGGTCCCCAATATTCAACTGTCACACCAATTACACCTATCCTGAAGCTATTTAAAAATATAGTGATGGGAATTGAAGACAAGAATATTATGGCTTTTTTCCAGAAAGCTCCTGTAAAGAAATAAGCAGAAATAAAGGCAAGAGTCATTAAAGGAAATAAATAATTCAGACCGCTACAGGCTTCAACCACCTGTAATTTATATACACCCAAATCGATTACATTACCTTCAAGAAACACACTGATATCAAATAGACGAATAACTGCTACACCAATTTCGGATGAAATAAGCTGTAACTGAGATGATAAATTATTAAAGATAAAATTTGGCAGAGGGATCATGAAAAACAACATGATCAATGGTACAAGTATAATTCCAAATCCTTGTCGCCCCATAAGTGATAAAGCAACACCAAAAACAGCTACAACAAAACCATATTGAATAATTGTGTAAAGAGAGCTTAATTCACCCGCATAATACAAAAACAAACCAAATAGTGTTAACGCAACACCTAACCATGAGCCATTGAATTTTATTGACTCCAGCTTGTCGCTCTTTTGCCAGATTAGAAATAGAGTAATGAAAGGAATAATATAACCATGGCCATACTCTTCTCTAGTACTCCACAATTCAACCATATATTCAAGGCCTTCGTAATATACAAAAACAAGCATTACAGCAGCTACGGCTATTCCTAACCATAAAAAAACAGACTCCTTCCAGACACTTTCTCCATTATTTGTTGCTACTTGCATAAATCCTCACGACACCTATTCAAAAACACAGCTTAATAACCAGAACATTTTAACAAATGTTACCTTCATAAGAACATGAACGAACATATCCTAGCATAGATACTTTTAATTCTTTAAGTTCAATTACTTGCACGAGCTTTGATCAAGCCAGGTACATTAAAAGTTAATAATATAGCAATTAACGAATAAAAACAGGAATTGAAAATTGACTGTAAACCATCGTAACTTACGCAGAATTAAAGCGACAATACCACAACAAAATTGCAATACAACTGTTGATAGTTCAATCACTTAAAAAACGAATATTTTATTGACCGTCTTTCGCTGAACCATGTTACAAAAACAATGCAACATCGAACAATAACATTAAAAAACTAGCAAAATGGACGGGGAAAGGAAACAAATTAAATGGCTCTTAATTTAATATTAAATTAAGAGCCATTTAATCAACAATTGATTAAGACCTGGACTTACGAGCAAAGTTAAATAATACAAATAAACCACTGGTAAATAGGTAAACAGAGAGTGGAATTGGAACCGCCGTTATAACACGAAGCTGATCCGAACGAAGCGGTAAAGCAGCAGAACTAACCATTGTTAAACTATACCCATCTTCACTGATAGTTACGAAATCCTGAGTTCCATTACCTGCATAAAAAGCATCTATTTCATAGCCTCTGCCTAAGCCACCTGTAGGATAAATCGTTCCAGAAGCCCCTAAATAATCACTAGCATCGAGGAACATACTAGAAGAAGGGCAATTATCACATGCAGTACCGCTCCAAATAATACCCAAAATACGGCTATCGAAACTTATAGTACCAGACATGCTAATCACATCTGCTGGTTCTGTACTACCCCCTAATGGATCTGCATGCAAGAAATAGCTGTTAACTGTAGATCCCGCAGAAACTGTACCCGCAGCCGACGTGCCAGCCAACTCATCAACAAACAAATCAGTAGTTAACGTATATTGTTGTTTTTCATCAAAAGCCCATATTGTAGATGAGCTTTCTAACATACCCGGAGCGACAGAAGCAGGAGAAGATATCTGCGTCATATCGCCACTAACAGATACAATCGCAGCCCAACTATTTACAGATACAAGGACTGTAATACAACCACATAAAATCGATGATATTTTGTTCATTTCAATGCCTTATTAATGAGAAAGTAAACCGTCTTCATTAAAAAGCAAATTTCACACCAAGAGAAAAAATTCTTTAGTTATCAGTGGGATGATATAAGGCAAAAGCAAACTAAAGCAATTACAGATAGCATTTGTTAAAAATATCGACAGTTACAATTAGCCAATATAACTTCCCCCTGCCTACTTAAACTTATCTTTAAAAACCATCCACAAAAAGACAGGGGAAGAAATAAAGTTTCTACGAAAAAGCCGTTTAGGTTCACGCAAGAGCCTTGGCAACCACTCTAGCCCCATATTACAAACCCAATCGGGGGCACGTTTTTTTGACCCTGCATAAAAATCGAACACCGCACCTATAGCACCTAGCAATGCAACATCGAGTTTGTCTTTATTTTGATAAATCCACTTTTCCTGTTTAGGGGCTGTCATACCCACCCAAACGACATCAGGTTTGGCAGCATTTATTTGCTGAATCATTAACTGGTTATCCTTCTCAGTAAACTCCTTTTTAAACGGTGGTGAAAGCACACCGCATACTTCGACTTGAGGAAACTCCATAGACAAACGATTTGTCATTTTCTGTAACACCTCATCAGTAGAACCCAGAAAAAAATATCTTAAGCCTCCATTTTCTTGTCCTTTTTTAGTTAAGCCTTCAAAAAACTCAGACCCAGCAACTCTCTCAGTTAAATCTAAACCTAATATTTTGGCCGCCAATACAATGCCAGCCCCATCAGGTAATAAAATATCCGACTCAGCTAAAGCCTGGCTAAACAAAAAGTCTGAACGCGCCTCCACAAGAGAATGTGGATTTGTGCAAGCAACATATTTACCCTTAGCACCAGATTTAATAATATCCCATGCAACATCAACATCACCCTTCAATCCCAAAGCGCTGGTTTTATAACCCAAAATATTTACAGATTTCATAAATAGCTTTAATCGTTTAAACGATCCTCCGCCAATAGAATATATTTATCAACTAGAAAGAAAAAGTCATTGAACTTGTTTCTTATATTAAATGCCATCAACGAAGCCTCACCCCTTTATAACCTGTTTCCAATTCCGCTGCTGGTAAGTCATCACCCTGTTTTTTCTCCTGCACAGTAATCTCCGAGCGTATACATGCCAGAGACGTTGCCACACCCAATAAAGTCCAGAACATTTTATCCTGGCCAATATAAAACATTACTGCAACAGCCATTGCTGCAAAGTAAACAGTTACAACCATTGCATCCTCTGCCTTATCTGGTATACGTGCCATTTTTCTAACACCATAAAATGACCTTAAAAGTAAACTGAACATAATAATTATTGTTATCAATCCACCATGAGTAAGAAGCTGTAACCACATATTATGTATATGATCAACAATAGGACCTGCACGTTTATATGTTTCAGAATCAATGCCTAATAATGGATTCGATGAAATAGTATCCCATGCAACAGAATATTGTTGAAAACGAGACAACACAGAAGTTTTAGCATAATCTCCACCTGCACCTGCGACCGTATCTACAATATTTGAAGAATAAAATACGGTAACAAAAACTAAAGGAATAATTAAACCTATAGTTATTCCAACAAAAGCAATCGCTTTGGAATTTGCATTCATTCGACCTGCTTTCTTGAGCCCTGCAATCGCAAATAAACTAACCAGTAAAACAATAAAAATATTACGCGATTGGGTTGCCAATAAGCCCATAGCTATTGACAAAAAGAACACCCAACGTACTGTACGCAAATATTTTGCTTTCTTATTTACTACGCCTGGAGCAATAATTACCATCGCCATGGCAAAAGCAATATATTGAGCAAGATTCCCTGTTGACAAAAACAACCCTTTCGCTCTGGGTAACCAGGAAATACGATACTCTAATGGCACTGAAACAGGCAATGTAATCAAACCCATTGATACCATAAATGCTGATACACAACCTGTAATAGCAACAAAAACGACAAGCCATCCAGCACGTCTAAATACATCCATACTGTTAATAACTAAAAGCGGGACTAGAAAATATGCGATTTTATTTGCATCATCCCATATAAACTTCGCGTAGAATTCAGACCCAAAAAGAGAAATACTTTTGATCATCAGAAGGGTGACAGCAAGAAACATAAAAAAAAGAACTCGGCTTCGCCTATATTCAGAGTCTTTAAACAAGACCAAGCAGCCTATCATTATAAGAACAAGTGCCATCGCCTTATCCGGCTCAATAACTCCTGTATATGCAGTTATCTGATAACCAAATGGCAATAGTATCAACCAAAAATAAAATAACTTTATATAAACAGAAATCATATTTAACTAACATTAAACCCTAATTATTAAACGTATAAAATATTTATTAACAAACAAGTGATACTTTCATATCGATGACAAAAATCATCTGTCTCTCATCCAGATAATACCAGTCTTTACTATTTTAGCAGGATTACCGGCTAAAATGATCCCTTCACCTTCTTGTGAAAAAGTTTTCGTCACAACAGAACCTGTTGCAACAATACTATTACTTGGTATTAAAACACCTTTTAAAATAAAACAGTGCGCCGCAATCCATACATGATCTCTAATAAGTACATCTTTTGCATAATTTATTCTTTCATTTGTTTTTGAGTCAAAAATTGCATGGCTATCACCTGTTCTGATATCAATATCATATGCGAGCATGCAATCATCACCTATCTCTATCTTTGAACCTTGCTCTGTAATAGCTATATGCGCACTCTCTATTGTTGTTTTATTACCAACTTTCAATTCTCCATCCGCATCAACCAAACGGAATAACCCACCTCGATTGATTTTACATTCTCTTCCAATTTTAATTCTGTGATTATCTCCAATTATAATAATCGAAAGACCCTTGATAATACATTCAGGCTCAATATCTATGATATTATTGTTGCCATTAATATTAATCTTTACTGCAGATAAAATAGAATATTTGTAATTTATTTCATTGCCCTTGCCAGAAATCCTCTTTTTTGTATTATTAATAATTAGGCCAAAATGAACTCTTCGAATAATGTTTGCTAATAAAGGATACTTTATTCGCGCCAATTCATAAAAATCTCTCAAATTAAAATTAGTAAATAGCATATCCAAATCCATTGATAATGTAACTAATATAAATCAACAATCGTAACCTAAGCACTCAGTGTTTCTAGTCTTATATTTAAAATTTTGCAGCCACTTTTTGCCTTATTTCACTTATTGCATCTTTAAGAGCATGCATACTCATATGAGTATTAACACCAAGTTTAAACTTACAATATGCCCACATCCCCAAATTATGAGCACTTAGCCCTACAGCAACACCTAAAGCAACACCTGTAGCACCTAAGAAACCCACCAACACTGAACTGGTAACAATTCCCAATACTCCACTTACTAATGCCAACTTCATTACAATAGTTTGATGATTGGACATCATTAGAAGCACGCCCGGCGAACCTGTAAGTGCATTTACCGTTTGTGCTGCTACCAAAATGATCAATACACTAGCACCTTGTGCGTAAAATTCGCCATAGAAGAAATCTAGGATAGGCGATGCACCCAGCACAATAATCACTAGCAGAGCTATCACTGGCACCCCAGCTACAGCCGCAGTGACACGCAATACTCGTTCAACTTCGTTCATTTTTCCTTGCGCCACGAATTGCGCTACCATTGGCGGAATCACACTGTTAATAATAAGAAGCGGCACAACAATAAACTTTGCAAGACGATATGCTGCACCATAAATAGCTACTGTATCTTCATTATTAACACTGCCCAGTATCAATATATGCAATTCTGTAATACCTAAAACAACTGTACTCGACACAAATAAAGGAAGACTAATTCGAAGCATACCCCGTATATCAACACCAGTAGTCGGCATTGTCTGTTCATAAAATCTTCTTAATAAAATTAGAGCCAGTAAAATACTGAGCAAAAGTGCTCCAAGCGTAATAATTAATACATCCTGAAGTTTCAGCTGATCTTGTGTTAACCATACATAAGTTAAACCGATAATAATAAACACCCCTGTAGACGTCCCTTCAAAGAGTGTAGCAAAGCCAATACGATGAAAGCCCCGAAATATCTGTGAAAGCAGCATCTGTAGCGCAAACCCGGCAATCCATAGTGCAGTAATAATGGCCATATCACTTGCCAGCGGTGAATCAAATACAGACTTGCCTAGCCATTGCCCTATACCCAAAGCATATGGCAGTCCTATCATTAGAACACCAAAGGTAACGATTATAAATGCAGCACTGATTGATGCCCTTGACATATCCTCATGTTTTGCACCCAAACCACCAGCTAATGCACGTACGATTGCCTGATGTACACCCAACTGAGCCGCCAATCCACACATAGTCACTACACTAACTAATAAATAATATACACCGACATCTCCAGGTGCTAATAATCGTGTCAACAATATATTCAATACAAGTGCACTTGCCGCAGCCAACACTTTACCAATCATTACCAATACACTACCGGAAATGAGTCGTTGCGAAATTGAACCCGATGAATTACCCATAAGTTTTTAGCTCGCCATCAATTGCAGCAAGTCAATAGATTTATATATCATATCCGTTAACTAAATTATCAATTTCTTAATTGCTTCAATCTGGCTATTAGCATCTTCTACTAGTTCACCCTTCAGTTTAACTATTTCACTGGCAAGCTGGTCATGATTAGCTAATGCTGTACGTATACCTTCTACAATTGAGTCAGGCTGGTTATTAACATATACCGGCCTATCATGGTAAAGGCGTTTTGTTGTATTTATTTCAGAGACAATAAGCGGTACACCAAGTGATATAGCTTCTGCAGCGCCACTTGGCTGCGTGCCTTCACGTGTTGTTAACACCAATGCCGCATTGGCACTTGCATACAATGCATTAAAATCAGGCTCATCCAAAAAACCTGTAAAACAAATATTTTTAGGGGCTTTTGCTCTAAGATCAGGTGGTAACTTATCGGCAAACCAGGTGAAAACTATTTTAACGTCAGGCACTGCTTGTGCTGCTTCAAATAATTCACTTACCGGTTCATCCTCTGCCATACTACATGGAACAATTATATATTCTGTCTCTTTTATATTGATTCCAGCAACAGTATCAATATTTTGTGGAATTTCCATGTTTGGAAGTGGGTCGCGCAATATTTTTGAAGGTAAATTTAATTTATCTGAATGTGCCTGAACATCCGTATTATGAACTAATAAAACATAAGAACGACGTAGCAAAAATTGAACTAATGGCCATTTAGTAAATGGCCCGTCATAAATCATAGTATTGTGGCAATCAGAAATATAATGATTACGTGTAATGGCACAATAAAATGCAGCCGCATATAATAACGGCGCAGGTGCCAATTGAATAAAAACATATTTTGGGCGATAACGAAATAAATCTCTTAGCGTAGCTAAAAACTTACCTGTATAGGACAATGCTTTAAACAGTTTCCCACGCTCTTCCCATGGATAATGGTAATAATGCACATCAAGGTCAAAAGCCTTGGCCAGCGTTTGGGCGCGTCGCTGAAATGGACACCATACCAGAAAAAGATTTCTTCGTGATTTTTTCATCATTATCTCTAATTATTATGTTCGTTATAATATGAATTTTCTAAAAAGGATTTAAGGTATCAAAAATAATACGTAAATATGGTCTTACCCACATCAGTGGCCACAATAGACCTCCATGACGACGTACATAGATATCCCAATCCTCTTTACCATGACCTTTTATACTGTGAAGATCTTTAAGCCTTTCGCTTAACGATAAGTCTTTATCCCTCCATCGTTCTGCTTTAGGATTTGCGTCGCATTCTGCATGATAACCGGGCATAATCCAATTTTTACAGCCAAGCGATTTAGCTCTCATACCATAATCAACATCACCCCAACGATGTTTATAAATTGGGTCCATATTGCCAACAATATCTGTTACTTCTTTAGGGATCAGTACAACATTTCCACAAAAAGTATCACAAGGAATAACTTTATCTTCAGCTGGAACCAGGCTTAAGCCCAATGGATTTAATCGACTGGATTGCCTGTATCCACCATAAGTAAATTCACCGCTAACTGGATCTTTAGTAGAAGCAATAACTATACTTGCCGGGGTTTCTGTCTCACAAAGTGTCTGGTGCGTTCTCAGTAAAACATCTAGAGCATCATCATAAAGTGTAGTGTCGTCGTTCAACCATAAGTAGTAATCAAAACCAACTTTTAATGCTTCATCAAATGCTCGATGCATCCCACGATTCCAGAACAAGCTACCATCACCATTAATGACCTTTACATCAGGGTATTTTTCGCGAACCAGTTCTGCGGTGCCATCAGTGCTCCCATCATCAACTAAAAACACTTTAATATTTACATCATCGATGTTTTTCTGAGCATACAAAGCATCAAGGCACGACAATGTTATTTCTGCACGATTATGACAAGTCATAAGAACAGCAATATTTGATTCCATCAATAAACCTCTACTATTTTATTTTTTTGCTCAGGCATTTGAATATCATCTCTAATTTTGACATAAACCCTAGTAATGGAATATGGCGCGATATCGACAGCCTCTCCTTTACCGAGAACTTGTTTATTCTCAACAATTTTTTCGAAATTTGCCGAAATGGCTTTATTAGGCTTAATTTGCGTAACGTCCAGCAGTTTAATATTAACTGATTTTTTACCAGTCACCAGTGACTTAAAAGAATAATGCCGCCCAAATTTATTTACAATAAACAAATAACCTTCCGTATCATTATGAAAAAAAACGCTATTTAAATCATTGTTTTCACCTTTGAAATCGGGGTGTGTGCTTACATAAGAACGTTCACCAGACAAAGAAACTGAAGTTATTTTATCAGTTTCTTTCATGGGACTTTTAAAAAGCTTCATTGCATAGTACAGAGGATTAGGATCAAGTCGCTTAAAATTAGACCATAAATTTGGGAAATTATGATAATGAGTTGATTCGATATACGGAATACTAAAATAGGTTAATAATGCATTAGTAACAAATAGTGCATTGTAATGTGTACGAAGAAAATCTGATTCATGTTTTCTTCGCCAACCATAAAAAGCAGTCCCCCATTCAGTCACCCAAACTTCCTTACCAGGACTCAGCTCATGGAGATACTGCATACTTGGCTTAATTCTACCGTCAAAGTGCGAAATTGCATTACTGTATGCCTTCGCATTATCAATACTATCTAAAGCTTCATCACGACGATTGGTTCCAAGCGGACTATAAATATGAATGATATAAGCATCTGCAAAGGCTGCTGATGCAACTAGCTTATCGTACCCAAGCCCTCGTTTATGTCGTTTATTTTTAGACATCTCAACGAAATCTGGAAAATGCTTTGATCGATAAGAAGCACTGGATGTATCAAGAGCCACCGCCACATCTGGAAATATTTTTCTTACAGCTTTTGCATGTTGTTTAGCCTGTTTTATGTATTCCGCAGCAGTTGGAAATGCCCACATATATTCCTCGAAGTAATATTCACTTCCCATTTCTGCATATTTAACAGTAACACCACTATCACGTATCTGTTTCATCCATTTTTCTGTATTTTCAGGTGTATCACATAACACATTAATAATTAATGTGAATTCAGTATTTGACTGTTTTACAAAAGACATGAAGTCATCTGTTGTGTAACTTCTATTTTTAAGTGATAACGCGCGATTATATTTCTTTATACGCGTTAGAGTTTTTTCACCAATATCACCTGATTTATTACAGCCAAACTTAGACGATTGTGAAAGGTAATGATTTCCAGCAGCTCCACCAGGTAATCTTATATCTTGAAACCCTACTTCATTATAAAGACTTGATAATAGTGGTTGTCCTAGTCTAATTGGGCTCCAAAGAAGCTCACCATGAATACCAAACACTCTTTTATTTGTAAGACGCGAATCTGTGAAATTCAATTTTGCATCTAGTGTTAATACTTTATTGGCAGATACGGAAAAACTGACAAGAAAAGTTATTAATAGACTGAAACACATATATAAAAATTTATTCATAATCATCAACTATTGCAACCAGTGAATCATCCGATTCTGGTAATCAAAATTTTCGCCGCTTTAAAAACCTATTAAGTGGGTTGTATACTATTCTAAGCACATCAGAAATAATATTTTTGAATAGATAAGGCTCAGCATTTAATTCTCTTATCAACTCTTCTTTACTGTAACCCATAACAGCCAAACGTTTTTCACCTAACCACTTAAGATACCTTCGTGCCCATATTTTACGTACTGGGTTAGCTAGTGTTTTTTTCCATTTATTTAATGATTCATCATTAATCGACTTATACTGTTTCACACCGGTTGGATCACCCATTCGCCCTTTAAGATCGATCTTTGAAAATTGAGCGGATGCTGATGCATTGACAGGTAGATCTAAGTATTCAAATAATTCTTGGCTATATGATTCTGAATCAGATACAAAGTCTTCAAATTTAACGGCTAATATTTTCTCAGGATGTTTTTCGTAGACATTCACCAAATTATCCAAACCTTTATATAAATCAACATGAAAAGAATATAAGTTCCACTTTCCTTTTCCCCAGGTTTCCATCATTGAAGCAGCAACAGCTAATGGGTTTCTCCACAATAATATAATCTTACAATTTGGAAACATTTCCATAAGTTCATCTACAATAAGGTGATACCTAGGTGTTTTATCAATAAAGTATGCCGCGTCTCCACCTATTTTTTTATATAAATTAAGAACTAACTCTCTCATTTCCACGAGACAATCATTCTTTCCATTTGGTAACTGCAAACAAAAATCTTCCATTGCATGAGCGAGATTATGCTGTTCATACTCTGCCTCTATTCCTTTATCACGAAATGAGTAAATTAATGGAAGTAATAACCATGGTTCAGAAGTTGTAGCTACATCATGATGACTTGCAAGAACTCGTTGAAGTAGAGTTGAACCAGAACGGGGTAAAGACAAGAGGAATACAGGTTCCACTATTTCTCGTATCCCCATTTATTAAGGATGTCAGACATTTCATTAGAAATACGCTCAAGAACTGGTGCAGGTATCTCATCTTTCCATGAGTCAATTCTACCTTTTCTGAAGGTATGGCGACCTGGTCCATAAAGGTTATCAGCGACCGAGGGTATTAGTTCACGAGGGATATTTAAAGCATCTGCAATTTCTTCAAGTACCTTAATACGCGTTTCATCTGAACCACCTCCCTGACTCCCTACGATATCTTCAAATTTTACTACAATTACACCTTCAGTATTTAACCATGGATTAAGCGCCTCACAGCATTCCTGAAGTGATCTTTGTGTCAATTTGTTTTCTGTTACGCCGTCAAGAACAGCTTGATATCGCTCTTCCATTGGTAACGACTTAAACAGTTTATGCAAAAAGTGGTTTTTATCGGCAAGCACATAGGGAACAAACGACGCAAGAACAGCTCTAGGATCACGAATTACCTGTATCGGTGTAAAGCCATTGTTAATAACAGCATCAAGTAATTCCTGCTGATAGCCTACATGAGCACTAATAAACTGATTATTCTTAACTTTTCTTAAAATAGAATCAATAGCTGCTTTACGAACCATTACGGGTGAATTCACACCCAATAAGTAACCATCAGAATCACATTTCCATAGAAGCCGTCTAATAAATGCTCGAAGAGTACTGTCTAGAATAGTTCCTGCACTAATATGACCACGTTCTTTATAGCCGAATAATAGTAAACATTTAGCTAAAAGGTTAGTGCCCGATTTTGGCAGTGAATTTACAAATACTTTATTCAAAAAAAACAACCCTCTAAAATTACGTCACAAAATTATGAACGCCAATCTATAATTTTCTTTATACAAGCTCGGTTCAATTCTTCAACACGAGACTTGCTATCAGCTTCATTGTAACAACGGAATTCTGGTGCATTACCAGATGGACGTAAATGTACGATTTCATTATTTTTAAAAGTAATACGTAGGCCATCAGTTAAATCTATAGAACCAACTTTGCCACATAACTCACTAAACTCAACATTAATGGCTTCGTATTTTTCTCTATCTTCAATGAGACTGGCAATCAAACTAGTTGCTAGCTCTGTGGGGAACTTTTTGACCCGATCGCTCGCAGTAAAACGCTCTGGAAGAATTTCATCCAGACAGCTCATATTCTTCCCCTGACTATGAGCACCTACGAGCAAACTCACTATAACAATGATTGCATCACGCGTAGGTAATGCATCTAATTTTTTTCCATTGCTTTCAATTGATGATTCTAATAGAAAACCGCCATTTGCTTCATAGCCCCCAACCAAACCTTCATGCTCATCAGCAATTTTTTGCATCTCATAAATAACATATGGCGATCCAATTTTTGTTTTTTTCACGGTATCGAATAAACCACAAGCATCTACCACTGAACTACTACTTACTGGCGTAACAACATGATTAATATTTAAATATGCTGCACAAAGTAAACCTGCGATATCACCCCGTAGCCACTCGCCTTTTTCTGTCCCTACAAGCGGACGATCAGCATCACCATCTGTTGAAACAATGGCATCAAGTTTATATTCTTTTGTCCAATTTCGAGCTAATACTATATCTTCTTCACGAATTGCTTCAGTATCTACAGGCATAAATATTTCACTACGCCCAAGTCGAACCACATTCGCACCTAGTTCATGCAACAACTTAAACAGAATATCTCTGCCAACACCGGAATGTTCATACAGCCCGACTTTCATGCCTGAAAGACAGCCTGGTTTAAAAAAATCTAGATATCGCTGTATATAAATATCTGAAGCTTCCGAATCAACTTCGCCAATATTTATTTTAGGGACAGAAAATTCACCGCTATTTGAAAATAATCTGATCGGTAAAGTAATGGATTGAGAACAAATTCCTTCTTCATCATCCTTAAGAATTTCACCTGTAGACTTATTAAATTTTATTCCGTTACGATCATCTGGAATATGACTTCCGGTAACCATGATCGATGGTATTTTATTCTGTAAACCATAAAAAGCCACGGCAGGTGATGGAATCTTCCCGCAATTGACAGGATGAAATCCCATATCGACAACAGCACTTGCTACCGCATTCATGATTCTGTCAGTACTTGAGCGTAAGTCTCCAGCTATACCAACATTACTTCCAGTCTTTATTTCTTTTTTAT
>Ga0316208_1002889_pt1 | contig 13186 bp, 15 predicted proteins | sample 3monopyrite_MG_FD_204944 | JGI IMG/M metagenome (GOLD analysis project Ga0316208, IMG submission 204944) | Microbial mat bacterial communities from mineral coupon in-situ incubated in ocean water Damariscotta River, Maine, United States -... | ecosystem: Environmental > Aquatic > Marine >... | reverse complement strand
ATGCCGACAAAAATACACCATTGCCCGAGCAGGCTGGTGCGGCTGGAAGTTTGGTGGATTTTAGGCATTGGAACGGATTTGACTTTTTCATGCAGCCTTGATTTACTCATACGCACTACCTTGCTCACGATCCCTCATGAACCTTCGGTTTCTTTGCCTACTTTCTGTATCAAGACAGAAAGTAGGAGCCTGCCCGGCTTTAGGGCAAAACAGAATAGTAAAACAAATCAACTTGAGTTTTTCAGCAGACCCTATTTAGGAATCACCACACTAAATATAACTTCGTATTCATGAGACTCGACATTATCACCTGCCTCCCTGATCTCTTTGAGGGCCCAATGAACCAGAGCATCGTGAAACGATCGGTAAACAAAGGCCATGTCGAAATCCACATTCACAACCTCAGAGACTACAGCACCAACAAACACAAAAACGTGGACGATGCGCCCTACGGCGGTGGAGCAGGCATGGTACTGACCATCGAGCCAATTGATGCGTGCATCTCAAAATTGAAAGAGGAGAGATCGTATGACGAAGTGATCTTTCTGACCCCTGATGGAGAAACCCTCAATCAGAGCATGGCCAATGGCCTGTCGCTATCCAAAAACCTCATCCTACTTTGCGGTCATTACAAAGGAGTAGATCAGCGGGTACGTGATCACTTTATAACAAAGGAAATCAGTATTGGAGATTATGTATTATCCGGAGGAGAATTGGCGGCCATGGTATTGGCCGATGCGCTGATTCGGCTGATCCCGGGTGTGCTGAATGATGAAACCTCTGCACTATCTGATTCTTTTCAAGATGGGCTACTTGCCCCGCCGGTATATAGCCGTCCAGCTGACTACAAGGGCATGGGGGTTCCAGACATTCTGCTCTCCGGCCATGAAGCCAATATCGAAAAATGGCGCCATGAAGAGGCCGTGAAGCGAACCGAAGAGAGACGACCAGATTTGCTGGAGTAAATCGTTTGCCATCTGCTCTTCTGATAGAAGAATACCCCCAACGGGGTATTTCATTTCGAGCTATTTCAAGCCAAATTTGTTGGATACTTTTAAAAAAGGACGCGGACCTGTTCTCGTTATTTTTTGATACTTTTAAATTTTCTAACCAACGAACTACTATTATGAAAACTTCGATAAGTCTAATTTTGATGAGTGTAGGATTAATTTTCGGGCTACACACTAGCTCAGCACAAGTGCGTGATTTTGATGGTATCTGGTCGGGCACAATGACCGCCGACGATGGCGACAAATTCTCGCTAACCTTGTACATTGAGGACAATACGGTGTATTCAGTAACCACAAATGACGCTGGAGAGCGCGTGAAAGTACTCTCCCAAGATGTCTCATGGAGCGATGGCGAAGGGGAGCAACTAACATTCATATGGATGAACACAGGCGGTGTATGGACAGAGACACAGATGCACTCACTTGTCTGGATTAATGAAAACGAACTATCGGTATATCACTATCGGCATGTCAGCAACAAGAGCGATAGCTTTGATGGGAATACCGATTGGGGCTATGCTTCGGAGGGATTGCTTGTCAAAGAAGGTCATCATCATTAACCAATCCAAATAGGCAAGTTTGCGCTTAATTCTTTTTTGAGGTGCAATTGTCGCAAATAGTTAAATAACAGAAAAGGAAGACAGAGTACCAGCTAATTTAGCTTCATATTCTGTTGTGTTGTGCGGATTTTGTAATCCTATAGAATATAGCGTTTTGCATTTGCTTCACTGCCGCAGGTGTATTTATGATGGCGTCATGAAAGGAACTAAGACAGACAAGCCGATTTGTTAGAGTAGATTGTTTGTCATCTGCTCTTCTCACTAGAAAAATACCCCCAACGGGGTATTTCATTTTAAGATATTTCATGTCAAATTTGTTGGGAACTTTTGAAAAAGGAGTTCTAGTCATTTTTCGATACTTTTAATTTCTAACCAACCAACTACGATTATGAAAATTTTACTCCCCTTGCTTATTGGAATTGCAATAGGTCTGACCATTGGCTATTTTATTTTTAGCCCATCGTCAGAAACGCTTCCCGATGATGTAGAAATCACAGAGACTGATGCTGTGGAGCAACAAAAGCAGGTTGAAAAAATCACCAAAAATGAAATTGCGCCTCCAGCAGGAAGATTCAACCCTGCAAATGGGCGGTTTATTCAAAATAGTATGCTTACCTCCCGTGTTGCAGCTTTCGACTCATGGATCGAGTCCAATCAGATAACTGACAAAGTACTAATCCCAAACTCCTTTTTTATTGGAAAAGACTCCTTACAAACTCTGATTACTAGAATGGATGCTGAAGGCAGACGACAACCCAAACCAGGAATGAAAATGGCTGGATTGAACATACAGTTTACGCTGGTTCTAGATACTGTAACGCTCAAAGATGCAACTGGAAAGCCTTATGAATTTATTGGAAATAGATTGGATCCTATTCTGATTCCTATTCGCGTGAATGGGAAGGAATATCGAGTAAACCCAAGCATGCGGAGAAACCCTGGAGCTCTTAACATGCAAGGTCAAGATCCTGGAGGAACTTTGCTGGATGATTCGTTCCCATGTCCAGATGATTGCCCTGATTAGAGCTGACAATGGACGTAGGAGAGCTGAATAGAATTGTTGCACAGATTTCTGCTTTTTCACCAGCCCTGCCCATGGTTGTGGCTGGTGTTTTGGTTTTTCGAAAGACCTTGGACAAAAAAATGATGCCTATAGTGGCGTTATTAATTGCAAGTTTTCTCTCTGATCAATTTGCGCTTTGGCTTGCCAGAACATATCAAAACAGCATGCCTGCTTCCCATCTTTATGGGTTTCTTCATGCGGTTATTTTGTTTTGGTTTTTTTGCCAAGTAATACCAGAATCCAAGAAATTAGTTATTGTTATTGGCGCTTCTTATTTGGTTCTTTACGTCCTGAATAGTGCATTTAATGAAACAATATTCACTTATAATTCCTTAGCTAAGGTTGTTCAAAATCTAACCTTCATTTCAGTAGCATTTTGGTATTTTTTTGATGTATATCGTTCAGAAGATATCCCGTCGTTGGAAAAAAGTGGAATATTTTGGGCTGTTGTGGCTATTTTCATTTACCATTCGGGTGCTTTATTCACCCATTTACTTTCTTCAAAAATTCTCAATACTGGTGGTTTTTTTGGTTCATGGGTCATTCATAATTTGTTTAACATCACAAAAAATCTGCTATTTGGCATGGCACTATGGATAAGCAGGATACGTTAAGTGAGCAAGCAATTTTAGTCATAGGAACTTCAGCTATGGTTTTGATGGCCTTTGCAATTATTTTTTTTATTTATCTCTATCAGCGAAAACTGCTGAATCGAAACTTGGAAAATCAAAAAATCCAAGACCTTCTCCAGCAACAAGAAGTACAAACAGCCTATGCACTTTTGGAGGGGCAGGATAAGGAGCGAAAACGAATTGCGTCAGAACTCCATGATAATTTGGGGAGCATATTGGTTACCCTAAATATGTACGCTGATGCGCTACAGACTAAGACTAAACTCGAAGAAATAAAGGATATTTCAAGTCGAATTAGCAATGTATCACGGACGGCCAACGAGGAAGTAAGGAAAATTTCTCATAGTCTGGATTCTGGCCTGCTTAAACATTTTGGGCTAGAGGCCGCAATTTCACAATTGATGGAGGCAGTAGAAATGTCCAAAAGAATTAAAATTGAACTCGATTTTCATTTAGAAAATCATATCGCAAACGAATTGGGACTTCAGATTTACCGGATCATTCAAGAACTTGTGAACAACACGCTCAAACATGCCAATTGCTCAAAAATTCATCTGGAGTTGAATCAAATTGATAATGGGTGGAGCATCATCTATCACGACAATGGAAAGGGCTTCAATTTGATGGAAGTCAAAAGAGGCATGGGGCTGAGCAATATAGAGCGACGAACCGATAAGCTAGGAGGAGAACTCAAAATAGAATCCTCGGAAAGAAGAGGGAGTACGTTTATTCTGGACGTGCCAAGTTTGGGATGAATTTGTATAGTTAGATTAGTATATTTGAACAACTACTAATCATATGAATTCCATCAAAATCCTACTGGCTGACGACCATACCATTGTCTTGGATGGCCTCAGATTGATCCTGAGTTCCAATGCTGATTTCCTGATAGTTGGTGAGGCAGAGAATGGACAAGCAGTGCTCGACATGCTCCAAAAGGAGACTGTGGACATTGTGATTCTAGATATAAATATGCCTGTCATGGATGGGATCACCTGTGCCAAGCGCATCAAAGCAGATCATCAAGGTGTCAAAGTAATCATTCTCACAATGTATGCTCAGAAATCTTTCGTTGAGGAGATTGTAAAGATTGGAATTGATGGATGTCTTCTCAAAAACAACACAGGGAAAGAATTGGAAGAAGCCATCCTGCGCGTTCAGAGTGGGAGATCGTATTTTGATCAAATCCAGTCCTTTACTTCAGAAAAGGAAGTTGTAAAAGGATTCAAATTAAGCGACCGTGAAATCGAAATCACCAGATGTCTCTCCGAAGGCAAAACAAGTCTTGAAATTGCCGATCAGCTATTTATATCAGAACACACCGTGAAAACACACCGAAAGAACATTCTGAAAAAACTCGATATACATAGTGCTCCAGAATTAGTTCAGTATGCTATTAACAATGGAATTATTTGAAATAGCATCGGCAGTGGAAATAATCAAGAAATCTCAAATCGAATCATTCATCAATCTGAAAAAATAATCTATATTTGCACTCCTTTTTCAAAATCACTCAATAAAGAGTAGCAGAAGATGAATGCAGATATAATGAACATAGTTCGTGAGGAGTACACAGAAACTCGCGAAAATCATCCCGAATTTGTACCCGGAGATATAGTGAATGTACACTACAAAATCAGGGAGGGAAGCAAAGAGCGTATCCAGCAGTTTCAGGGCGCGGTGATGCAAATCAAAAATTCAGGTACAAACGGAGAGACATTCACCGTCCGCAAAGTTTCTAACGGAATTGCAGTAGAGAGAATATTCCCCTTCTTGACACCTAACATTGACAAGATCGAAGTAGTAAGAAAAGGAAAAGTAAGAAGAGCAAAGCTCTATTACCTCCGTGGCAGAAAAGGCAAATCTGCTAGAATCAAAGAGAAACTTTGATATATAAAATCAAAAAAAGCCTCCCCGACAAGATTGTCAGGGAGGCTTTTTTATTGACCAAAATCTATCACGGTTTGCAAATGGCCTCCAGCATGTCTTCCACATTTCCTGGCGTACTATTTATTTTCATAAATGTGCCCATTGTAAGCTCTGGCCAATGGAGAGCAAAACGATATTTTCCGTGAAGCATGGTCACTTCCTTGCCCTGTAAGATGATTTCGTAAGGCATGGCGGCAATGTGATCTTCGCCGATGATAGGCAAAAACTCCGCTTCACCTTCTTCCTTATCCAGCAGCCCCACGCCAAAGACCGCTACCTGCTTGTCTTTGTAAACCAATTCAAACACTTTCACCGTATTCCCCTTTTTGGCCGTGAGATTTTTTCTAATCACACTCAGGCCTTCCTCAAAGGAAGGGTATTCATTCAGCTCCACCGGGTCATCAAAGTAGGGCATCATCATCATGTAGTGATATTTTTGCAGACCCTCGGCTTCTTCACTTCCACCAAACCCTGAAGATCCACTACCCAAAGCTGACATGGCAGCTTTGGTATCAGCAGTTACTTTCGACAATTTGGTTTTGAAGTACTGATATTTGGTTCGCAGGTAAGCATTGAATAGGTATTCCGGATTCAGGTAAGAAATCGTAACGCTGTTCCCCTTCTTCACCAATCCAACTTTCAAGACACCCGCCAGTCCTCCTCGATCCTTCACACTGATTACAGCCTCTTGTAAATCCTTTCGTGTAAAGGCGATCACAGAAAGGTTCAAGTTGTTTTCAGGATGATAAGAACCAATCACCTCAAAGCCCTTTGCTTCCAATGCGGTTTTTACGGCTTTCGCCATTTCCGCTATGCCGTTACTAGATGTGCCAACCTTGATGTATGGACTTAGCGATTCTTGAGCAACCAATTGCGTACTAAAGAGTAAATTTGTACTCAGAAGGAGGGTAATTAAGGTTTTCATGATATGATGGTTTAAGTAAGTAACAAATGGATCAATCAAACAAATGAACATATCTACATAAATATCTTTATTTATTCTATTAAATCATAATTCCATCCACCCCATTAACGATCATCAGGCTTATGCAAATCCATTTCTCAAAATACCACGGCACAGGGAACGATTTCATCCTAATCGATAACCGAAAGGGGAATTTCCCAAAGAAGCCTCCAATCATCCAGCAGCTTTGTGATCGGAATTTTGGAATTGGCTCTGACGGCTTGATTCTAATCGAGGATCACCCTAGCTTGGATTATCGAATGATTTTTTTCAATCCTGATGGTTCAGAAAGCCTTTGTGGGAACGGCTCTCGTTGCGGGTTTGAATTCGCAAAATCTCTCGGAATGGTAAAGGAGATAGCAACCCTTGAAACCACCGACGGTGTGCATCAAGCCCGTCTGTTTGACGGTCTTATTGGGATCAGCTTGCACGATGTGTCAACTGTTGAAAAAAATGGAGACGACTTTTATCTCGATACGGGATCCCCTCATTATGTCTCAATAGTTGAGGATATTGATAAAGTAGATGTGATCAAATTGGGACAAGAAATCAGATACTCAAAAAGTTATTCCAGCCAAAATGGCACAAACGTCAATTTCGCACAGCTTTTGCAAGACCGAGTGCTCGTAAGAACGTACGAACGAGGGGTAGAAAACGAGACGCTTTCATGTGGCACAGGCGTGACGGCTGTGGCTTTGGTTGCTGCACAATTGGGTCACCAGTCACCACTATCTATTGAAACTTCTGGTGGAAATTTGCGTGTTGAATTCATGAAGACGGAGGCGGGTTTTGAGAATATTTGGCTCACAGGGCCAGTGAAATTCGTTTTCAAAGGGGCAGTGGAATTGGAAGATTGAACGAAATCAACACGAGCTTCACTTATAAAACGTATTTACGTTTTATATTTACGTATAATATATAAATTTTGTATTAATGACATTTACAAGCTCTCTTCCCGATAATCTAATTGAACAATTAAACCTAAAGGCCAGAGAACTCTCCTTGCCAAAAAATAAATTGATTGAAAGGGCATTGACCATCTACCTTGAGCAGCTCAATAAAGCAGAATATGTGAAATCATATAAGCAAATGGCCGATGATGAGAATCTTCTCAAGATTGCAGAAGAAGGAATGGAAGAGTATTTGAGCCAATTGAATCAGGGGTAATGTTTCAAGGAGAAATTTGGAATGCAAATTTGAATCCAGCTAAAGGAAGTGAGCAAGCCGGATTCAGACCAGTAGTAATTGTCAGCGGCAATCTGCTGAATAAGTATATGAACGTGGTTATTTGTTTTCCATTGACCACAAGAATAAAGAACTATAAAGGGGATCTGGTTTTAGAACCAGACACGATTAATAATTTAGCAGCCCCTTCAGAAGTGTTGACTTTTCATATCCGATCCGTTTCAAAGGAGCGCTTGGTGAAAAGAGTGGGTAAAATTGAAGAAAAACAAATCAAAGAGTTGGTTTCTAATTTGAATGAAATACTTAGCTATTAAAGCTATGTACAGTTATTTCCATCTCGCAATTAATATAACTTTGAATCTTAATTCAAGATAAGGCATGCTCGATAAAATAGGACGCGGTGTAGCAAAAGTTTTTGGTACAAAAGCAGACAAAGATGTGAAACTCCTACAGCCCTATGTAGGACTAATTAATACGGCATTTGATAAATTGAGGAATCTCTCCGATGATGAGTTGAGAGGAAAGACCGAAGAACTCAAAGGTAGGGTAGCGGATTATCTCAAGTCGATTGATGAGCAAATTGCTGATCTCAGTGAACAAGCGAAAGCGCCTGAACTAGACGTAAATCAAAAGGAGGATATTTTCACTCAAATTGATCAATTGGAATTAGATCGGGATGATGAGCTCGAAAAAGTGCTTCTCGAGATTCTTCCAGAAGGATTTGCCGTAGTAAAAGAGACCGCCCGTCGTTTTTCAGAAAACAAAAAATTAGTCGTACAAGCCACGCTCTTAGACAAGCAATTGGCTGCAGAGAAACCCAATGTCGAACTGAACGGAGATACTGCCACTTGGCACAACAAGTGGTTGGCGGCTGGTGTGGAGGTGGAATGGAACATGGTTCACTACGACGTGCAGTTGATCGGTGGCGTGGTACTTCATCAGGGGAAAATTGCGGAGATGGCTACAGGAGAAGGCAAGACGCTGGTCGCTACACTACCTGCTTATCTCAACGCACTGGCCGGTAGGGGCATTCACATTGTCACGGTGAATGATTACTTGGCTAAGCGAGATTCAGAATGGAATGCACCTATTTTCCAGTTTCATGGACTGAGAGTGGATTGTGTGGATCGATACGAACCCAATTCAGAGGAGCGAAGAAATGCCTACGAATGTGACATTATCTACGGTACCAATAACGAATTTGGCTTTGATTATCTACGTGATAATATGGCCAGAAGCCCTGAGGAGCTGGTTCAGCGAAAGCACCATTACGCCATGGTCGATGAGGTGGATTCGGTTCTTGTAGATGATGCGCGAACACCTTTGATTATTTCTGGCCCCATCCCACGAGGTGATGAGCATGAGTTTTATGATTTGAAACCAAGAATTGCCAAACTTGTGGATGCACAACGCAAGGTGGTAACTGATTTTTTGAATGATGCCAAGAAGCTCATTAAAGACGGAAAAGAATCTGAGGGAGGCCTTCCTTTGTTCCGAGCCTTCAGAGGTCTTCCCAAGCACAAGCCGGTCATCAAATACATGAGTGAGACAGGTATCAAGCAGGCTTTGTCAAAAACAGAAAACATCTATTTACAAGACAATCAAAAGTTGATGCCTGAGGCCGATGAGCCCTTGTATTTCACCATAGATGAAAAACTCAACAGCATTGATCTTACCGATAAAGGAATTGACCTAATTACGGGAGAAGGTGAAGACCCCAATTTCTTTATCCTTCCAGATATCGCTGTGGAATTGGACGGCATTGAGAAGGATTCTGCACTTTCTGAGACCGAACGATTGACAAAGAAGGACGAGGTGATTCGGGAGTATAGCCTCAAAGGTCAACGAATCCATTCGGTGAATCAGCTGCTGAAAGCTTACTGCATGTATGAGAAGGATGCAGAATATGTGGTGATGGACAGCAAAGTGAAAATCGTGGATGAGCAGACCGGGCGGATCATGGAAGGCCGACGCTATTCCGATGGACTGCATCAGGCAATAGAGGCGAAAGAAAATGTGAAGGTAGAGGACGCCACACAAACCTATGCCACGGTGACCTTGCAAAACTATTTCCGAATGTACCACAAGCTGGCCGGAATGACCGGAACTGCTGAAACGGAAGCGGGCGAGTTTTGGGATATCTACAAGTTGGATGTAATCGTGATTCCAACGAATAGACGTATTGATCGAAAGGATGAAAACGACAAGGTCTACAAAACCATTCGTGAGAAATTCAATGCTGTTACAGAAGAGATTGTCGAGTTGACCAAAGCGGGCAGACCCGTGCTGGTGGGTACCACTACCGTGGAAATATCTGAGCTAATCAGCCGAATGCTCAAGATGAAAAACATCAATCATCAGGTGCTTAATGCGAAACAACATGCCAAGGAAGCCGATGTGGTAGCAGAAGCTGGTAAACCAGGTACGGTGACCATCGCCACAAATATGGCTGGTCGTGGGACAGATATTAAACTTACGCCAGAAGCCAAGGCGGCTGGCGGACTCGCAATTGTAGGAACGGAACGGCATGAGTCTCGTCGAGTAGATCGGCAGCTTCGAGGTAGGGCCGGACGACAAGGTGATCCTGGATCGTCGCAGTTCTATGTTTCGTTGGAGGATAATTTGATGCGCCTGTTTATGTCGGGGAAAGTGGCGAAGATCATGGATCGTTTGGGATTGCAAGAGGGCGAAGTGATTCAGCACTCCATGATTACCAAATCGATAGAGCGCGCGCAAAAGAAGGTGGAAGAAAACAATTTCGCTATTAGGAAGCAATTGTTGGAGTATGACAATATCATGAACTCTCAGCGTGAGGTAATTTATAAGCGAAGGAAGAACGCATTGTATGGGGACAGACTGGAGCTGGATATTCTGAACATGCTCTATGATACCTGCGATGACATTGCGGCTAATGCCAAAATCGAAAACAATTTGGACAGCCTAAAACTTAATGCAATCAGCACGTTGGGATTTGATTTTCAGATCTCTGCTGAGGAGTTGGAGAAGATAGACACTCCTGTATTGTCAGACAGGCTTTACAATGAATCACTCGAATCCTACCAACAAAAAAACCTCCGAAGTGTTCAACCCATACTGCCTGTTCTGAAACGTATTCAGCTGACTCGTGGAGCAACTGTTGAGAAGATAGGCATTCCATTCACTGATGGCCAAAAGCAGATTGGCGCCAGTGTTTCTCTTGAGAAAGCACTCGAAACAGAGGGAAAAGAAATTGTCAAGGAAATGGAAAAGATCATTTCTTTGGCGATGATAGATCAAGCTTGGAAGGAGCATCTTCGGGATATGGATGATTTGCGACAATCGGTACGAAATGCCGCTTATGAGCAGAAGGACCCATTGTTGGTTTACAAGTTTGAAGGATTTGAAATGTTCAAGACGTTCATTGGTAAAGTAAATGCTGACACCATGTCTTTTCTGATGAAGGCAGAGATTCCGGTTCAGGAAGAGCAGGATGTAAAAGAAGCACGATCACAGCGTTCTGCGAGGAACTACAAAGAGTCAAAAGAAGAGTCCAGATCGGCACTTTCGGGAGGCGCTCAGCCCACTGGCAGCAGACCTCCAGCAGAAAAAGCATTGCCGGCAAAGTCAATGAAAATTGCCTCCAGAAATCAGCGAGTGAATGTGCAATATGCTGATGGAAGCTTGAAAAATGACGTCAAATACAAGACTGTAGAAAACGACTTGAAAAACAATAAATGTGTGCTAGTAGACTGATCATAGCGCTTTCCATGGTCGCTCTGCTTGGTTGTAAAACCACACAGACTACTCAGGCAGTGACGCAAGCTTCGTATAGTGAAGATTTACGGGTACTCCGACCTGAACTTGAAGAAGTAACCAATACTGCATCGGAGACTCACTCCGAGCCAACTGTCATTCCTACTGGTCATATCAAAATAGAGTTGGATAGCATTTCCAAAATGATTTCCAGGAGAAATGCTAAACCACGCACTGAGCAGGGATTTACTATTCAGATTTATAATGGCTCAAGCCGCGAGGATGCAACCAAAACCTTGGGTAGGTTTCGAGTAAAATTCCCTGAGATCACAGCGAAGATGACTTATTATCAACCTGACTTCAGGGTGAAGGCTGGGAAATTCACTGATCGTGTAATTGCGTACGAGACGTATGAAATGGTGAGGACGAATTTTCCTGAAGCCTTGCTAATTCCTGAGAAAATCAAGATCAATTATGACTGATCCCGCAGAATTTAGAATCATTCGATTATGAATTATTCGGGTAAATTGATCCCTCAGATAAAGGCACTTGCTGAGTCCTATTTCGAGGATATACAGACCATAAGGCATCATCTCCATTCCAATCCTGAGCTGTCTTTTCAGGAGTTCAAAACAGCAGATTTTATTGAAGAAAAGCTTCGAGAAATGGGGATTACCAACCTTGAACGAAAAGCTATCACAGGGATTGTATTTACACTCGAAGGAAATTCAAAAGGTAAAACCATCGCGCTCCGAGCGGACATAGATGCCCTCCCAATTCGAGAACAAAATACTGTCAATTACAAGTCCAAAAATGAGGGGGTGATGCATGCGTGTGGTCACGATGTACACACCTCATCCTTGCTAGGGGCAGTACGAATTCTCAACGAACTAAAAGAGTATTGGAGGGGCACCATCAAAGTGATCTTCCAGCCTGGCGAAGAAAAACTACCAGGGGGAGCTTCCGTGCTGATTGAGGAAGGAGTACTGAAAAATCCCAAACCCGCCACGATTCTCGGGCAGCATGTAATGCCCCTGATAGAGGTGGGAAAAGTAGGTTTCCGATCCGGGAAATACATGGCCAGTGCAGACGAAATTTACTTCACCGTAAAGGGGAAAGGGGGCCATGCCGCCATGCCCGAAACCGGTATTGATCCAGTGGTAATTACCAGCCACATTATCATCGCTTTGCAGCAAATTGTGAGTAGATCGGCAAGCCCTAAAGTGCCAAGTGTGCTATCCTTTGGGCGAGTGCAGGCCGATGGTGCTACGAACGTAATTCCTGACGAAGTGAAGGTGGATGGAACATTCAGAACCTTTGATGAGGATTGGAGAGCAGACGCAAAACTCAAAATGAAGAAAATGGCTGAAGGCATTGCTGAGTCCATGGGGGCAACTTGTGAATTCACCATTGTGGACGGCTACCCTTTTCTCAAGAACAATCCTGAATACACGGAACGAAACAGACAGGCGGCCATTGCCTATCTGGGAGAAGAAAATGTAGAAGAACTTGACCTCTGGATGGCAGCCGAAGATTTTTCGTACTATTCCCAGCAGGCGGATGCTTGTTTCTACCGATTGGGAATCCGCAATGAAGCCGAGGGCATTACCTCAGGCGTACACACACCCACCTTCAACATTGACGAAGAGGCGCTAAAAACCGGCATGGGTCTGATGGCCTGGCTAGCGATTAGTGAGTTGATGGATTAAAAAGCCAGCTCCGTCTGAAATCTGAAAATCAATTCATTGTCAGCATTTGGCATGTTCTGATAGCTGAAGTCGCTCTGAACTTTCAGGTTGTGCCCCACCACATACCTCGAAATCCCAAACGTATATTCAGTGACATGGCTGATGGTTGACCCAGAACCGCCATTGATTTCAGTGAGCCGTCCGGCAAATTCCCAATCGGAAGGGAGCAGGTAGCCCATTTGAATCACCAGTCCATTTCCAGTAGCAAATCCATTGTTCGTTTTCTTTGTACTTCGGGTGGCATATTCTGACATAGCCGAGAAGCCATTGTACTTAAACATCATATCCACAAAATACGTGTTGAGATCATTGGAGATGTATTCATCGTTCGTGTCTGTTAGGAAATCGCCCAGATTTCCTTTG
>Ga0316208_1002887_pt1 | contig 13190 bp, 13 predicted proteins | sample 3monopyrite_MG_FD_204944 | JGI IMG/M metagenome (GOLD analysis project Ga0316208, IMG submission 204944) | Microbial mat bacterial communities from mineral coupon in-situ incubated in ocean water Damariscotta River, Maine, United States -... | ecosystem: Environmental > Aquatic > Marine >... | reverse complement strand
GCCCTGCATGCTTGGGCGATTCAAAATCATTTTTTACTTAATTGTATTATGAAGGTTTCAGTCACCGGTAAAACGGCGAGTTTCAGGCAACAGGGAAGATGATGAAGGTATTGGGTTTATGTTTATCACCGGGTGTTGGTGGGCTGGAGTTATATGTTCTGCGCGAAATGCTGGAGCTACAGCGACGCGGGCATCGTTGTATTGCCGTGACGGCTCGGGAGAGCATGTTGGCGCGGAAATTTTCTGCCACGGGAATTGATTCGTTTCATATTAAACCGTTGAATCGCCATTTTCCCTTAATGGCAGCCTGGCGTTTGGCGCAAGTGATTGATCGCGAGCAAATCGATATTATTCACGTTAGCTGGGCTAAGGATTTGAACCTGGCCGCTCTGGCCAAACGAATAAGTAATAAAAAGCCGCGACTGCTTTTTACTCGGCATATGGGCTTGACCCGCAGTAAGCAGGACCTGCTGCATCGCTGGTTTTATCAGCAGATTGATAAATATTTATGTGTGTCGACAATGGTTGAGTCACAAGCCAGACAGCACCTGGGCTTGGCGGATGAGAAAATTCAACTGCTGCACCTGGGAGTGAAAGCAGCGAATGATTTACAGCCAGATCGCAACGCGTTTTATCGTAAGTATGGCTTGCGTCAGGCGCGACTGAATATCGCTGTTTTTGGGCGTATTGAAGAGGGTAAAGGGCAGCATATTATCGTTGCCGCTGTGAAGCGGCTCATCGCCAACGGCCTGGATGTTTCATTGACCATTATTGGCCATATAGTTAACCTGGATTATCAACGCGATCTGCTTGCAGGGGTTGAGAAGGATGGCGTGACAGCATCGATACGATTTATACCATTTATCGAAAATGCCACTGACAGCATGCCAAATTTCGATGTTATTGCCCTGACGACGTACGAGGAAACCTTCGGTTTGGTTTTGATCGAGGCCATGCGGGCCGGCGTGGCAGTGATTGGTACTGCTGCCGGAGGGGTGCTTGATATTATTGAGAATGATGAAAGCGGCTTGCTGGTTGAGCCAAAAAACGTTGCCGCACTGGCCGAGGCAATTGAAACTTTGTACGGGGATACGAGGAAACGTAAACGTTTGGCCGAGAATGGCAAGCGTAAAGCCGATCAACAGTTCTGTGAGGCAAAACATTTTGATCAATTGGAATATCTAATGCGGGCGCTGATATAAATCAGTCTGTGTGTTTAGCTATGTGGCAGCTATCTAAAGGAGAAGCCCTTTTTAGGGCGGTTGTATGGCAGTAGAAATTCAAAAGTTGACGCCGGAAAACTTAGACGGGGTTTCCAGTATCCTTATTCTGTGTTGGGGACTTTTGGGCGATGTGTTTATTCGAGTGCCTCTGATTGAGGCCGTGAGAAAGCGGTTTCCAAAGGCTAGAATTGTGGTCGTGGTTGATCCTGTTGCGGTTGCTGTGTTGGAGAATCATCCTGATTGTGATGAGGTGGTGTCCTTTAGTCGAGTAAAGAGGCCGGCATTTCATTATCTGGTAGAGACTAGCAAGAAACTTGTTGCCTTGAGACGGCGAAAATTTGGTTTGTGCATTAATCTCTATTCTGGTGGATCAACTCCTCGGTTTTCAAAGTTCATAAATGCTAATATTCGTTTGGGTTTTAATCATACCCGCGGGCTGAGGCGTGCAAACAATGTGGTCGTACCTCGCCCTTCATTTGCAGGCAATTGGACAAAAGCACTTGGAACAATGCTTGAGCCTTTGGGGATAGATAGTAAAGATATACGCAGGGGCACGAGTTTTTACTGTTCTAAAGCGGCTGTAGATAGAGCGAAACTTTATCTCATGGATGTTTCTGCAAAGCTGGTGGGCATTAACTTGGGGGCGGGTTCTGATGAAAAACGCTGGCCAGTGCGGAACTTTGTCTCTTTGGCGAAGAGAATTTATGCCAAATATGGCATTATTCCGTTGGTATTTACTAATCCGGGCACAGAGTATTTGGCAACAGAATTTGAAGTGCAGTATGGCAAGCATAGTCAGGTAATTGTAGTTCCGGTGACTCCGCTAGATGATGTTGCGGCGCTAATGTCTAACTGTGGTTATTTCATAACCGCGGATACATCATTAATGCATATGGCGTTTGGTTTAAAGGTCCCAACATTGGTTTTATTTACCTTCACGAGACCAGAGATGGTGGCGCCTGAAGATGTGAGATTTTCCAGTTGTTTTGTGGAATCAAAATCCGGTCGTGATTATTGTGGCCAACCTGCTGGGAGCGTTGATATTTCTGTTAATGCTGCAATGCAGCAATTTGAGCAGCTGGCCGGGTTGGAATAATTAAAAATAGCTAGGTGAGAGAATGCGTCCACACGAAAAAATTGCAAAACTGTTTGGTTGTGACATCTTTAGAATTAAGCGGAGTCATGTAACTGTTGAGCGTCACTTGCGCACCCTTTTTGATGTTCTTGATATTGATGTGGTGATTGATGTTGGGGCTAATCAGGGACAGTATGGCAGCATGCTCCGGCGCGCAGGATATCAGGGCTATATTGTATCGTTTGAACCGGTTTCAGCTACTTTTCAGCAGCTATGTGTGCGCAGTGAGCAAGATGAGAAGTGGCGATCATACCCGTATGCGTTGGGTGCAAAGAATGAGTCGAAATTGATTAATGTGACACGATTCTCTGATCTTGCATCATTTCACAAACCGAATCAGTTTGCTGAAAAAATATTCTCTGATCATGTTGAAGTTTCTAATACGGAAACGGTGCAGATTAGAACGCTGGATGAGGTATTTGATGAGGTCATGAAGGGCATACCTGATGCAAATATATTTCTTAAGATGGATACTCAGGGGCATGATTTAGAGGTGTTGGCTGGTGCAGTAAAGAGTGTAAAAAGAATACTCGGTATGCAGTCTGAGGTAGCAGTAATTCAAACCTATGAAGGTATACCCGATTATATCGAGTCACTTACTGAATTCCGTAAGCAAGGGTTTGAAGTTACTGGCTTCTATCCTGTATCAAGGGATGGTGATAGCCAAGTGGTGATTGAGTTTGACTGCGTTATGGTTAAGTGCGCAAGTGTGAATTACAGTAATTAAATGGTGGCTGGCATGAGTTTTCCAAAGTTGATCGTGATTAGTTTAGAGAGATCGCACGAACGGCGCGCGTCTATTGATAGCCAAATGAAAAACCTGGATTTGGAATTTGAGTATTTTGATGCGGTAGACGCTAATCAATTAACGGATGAGGATCTGAAATGCTACAGTGAGCAAGAAGCGTTGTTGGATTTTGGTAGTGCCTTAACGAAGGGGGAAATAGCTTGTGCATTAAGCCATTATCGAGTGCACAAAAGAATCATAGATGAAAATCTGGATAGGGTAATTATTTTTGAAGATGATATAGCTATTGGTGAAGACTTTGTTGGTGTGTTGCGCAGTCGTGACAAATTCCCAAAAAATTCGGAATTGATTTATTATCATCACGGTAAGGTTAAGTCATTTCCATGGAGACGTAAGCGTATTTATAACGACTATAGGATAGCGCGTTATCGTGTGCCAACGAAAAAATCGAAGCGGTCCATTATCTCTGCCGCTGCGTATGAACTGACTTATTCCGGAGCGCAAAAAATATTGAAGGATGCCTATCCAATTAAGCTGCCTATTGATATTCATATGGGATATATCCAGAGAAATGGTGCGATTACATATGGGATTGAACCCTGCTGTTCTTCAATTTCCGGGTTTGAAACGACTATTCCAGGACGATATGATTGACCTTGAGCTTGCTGGGTTTGAGGGTTAAGGCGAGCATCACTAGAAAATATTTTTAGCTTATTTCATCTTGTGCCAACGTCATGTTATTTAATTGTTGGGCAACCCTAAATCTGTTTTGTGTAGCATAGCTTTACATTGTCACTCGTTGTCTGTCTTACGGACTGTTCAAATATTATAATGCGCAGCTTAAAATTAGATGGGGCGCTTGTGGTTTTTACTGTTGCTATTTAAGTCGTAGTCGTTATCCGGTTTGGCAGTCGTGACGACATAGTAGCTTTGAGGCGAACAGTCTTGTTGGCAAAGTTAATCACAGCGCCATAGCGTGGTCTAATTTTCGGGTTACATCCATTGGGCAAATTCTCACCATAGTACCTGCATCACGTACCCTGATTCCCCACGGTAGCTCATCAATACCCTTGTCATATTTTGCGGTCACCGCCGCCTGATATTTGCTGACCACCAAGTTGGCATCGAGATAGGGCCGTGCCCGATCAGGATTAGTGCAGGCATAGAGACCAATCACCGCTGTGCCGACAGCGGTGGCCAGGTGGGCTGGGCCGGAGTCTGGTGCAATGACTACGTCGGCCTTTGCCAATATGGCCAGCAGTTGTTTGATGCTGGTTTGGCCGATCAGGTTGAGTGGTTTGTGGTGGCTCAGGTCAGCAATCTTTTCGCCATATTCCAGCTCAATCACCGATGGCCCACCGCATAGCACTACCAGCATGTCGTGTTGTTCAATCGCATAGTCGGCCACCGCAGCGTAGCCTTCAGCCGTCCAGTTACGATAGCTCATGCTGGAGCAGGGGCTGATAACCAGGATCTTTTTATCTGTATTCAGCGCCTGATCGGCATGTTTTCGCGCCTCATCTGGAATGGGGATATTCCACTCCAACAGGTGTTCTTCAATGCCCAGGGCCTCGGTGAAACCAAAAAAGCTGTCGATGACATGTTGTTTCGGTTTGTAGGCAATCTTGTGATTGGTAAACAGCCACTGCAGATCCTTGGCACGCTGTTTGTCAAAGCCGAGTTTGATTCGTGCCGGGATTAACAGACTGGCCAGGCTGGCACGGATCGACATCTGCATATGCAGCAACACATCAAAGTGGCGGCCACGCATCTGTTGACGTAATTTTTTGTAGGCCGCCAGGCCCTCTTTTTTATCGAAGATAATAAATTCGATATCAGGGATGTCGCCAACCAGTTGATGTTCCTGTTTGCCTATCACCCAGGTGATTTTGGTGTCAGGCCACTGCTTTTGCAGGGTACGAACGACGGGCAGGGTATGACTGATATCTCCCAGGGCGGAGAGTCTGAGTATGCAGATTTTTTTTGGCACTGAGCTAAGCGTAATCGCCATGGTCAGATGGGTCCACTGACGCGTATTCGGGTCATGCGCTGGTCTCTAAAATCAGGTTGATGTTTGGCGCTACTTACGGCTGTAATCCTGGTATGATTTTTCTTCCACCAGTTCTGAACCAACCTTGATGTTGATGTCGCGCTTTACTGCGGCGCGTTGATCATTGACAACATAAACGGACCGCGCCAGTTCGATGAACTGTTGCTCAAATGCGCCCTGTGATTCCTTGATGCGGATGTCATCTTCAATCACCCACAGCTTTTCGTTAATGGCCTTCAGCTCAGCGATTTCCGCTGCGATATCCTGTTGTGAAAAGGATGAGCTAGCCCAGGTGGCGCGCAGTGTATTCAGCTCTTTATGGATGTTCTCCAATTTAGCCGGATCCTTGATGCGCTCAGACTTGATTTCGAGGATGGTGATCTTGTCGAGGAATTCACCAACAGAGATTTCAGCAGACAGGTTCATAGGGTTTACCAAAGGTTGTGTACATGTTTGATGTATAAGCGATAATAGGCGGCTATGTTACTGGATGGGGTCTTAAAAGGCCACTCTCGACGGACGGGAAAACACTATGCAACAGGAACTAAAGCGTTGAAAATTTTGCTGATACGGGTGGGCCGGGTGGGCGATATGTTGATGATCACGCCGGCCGTAAAGGCGATTCTGGATCATTATCCCGAGGCCGAGCTGCACCTGCTTACCGGCGCCGATGGTCAACGGGTCTTCAAGGGGTTTTCGGCGCGGCTGACTACCTTCTTGATACATGACCGCAAGGCGCTGCTGGCTAAGCTTAATCTCAACAAGCTGCTGAAGCAGGTGCGGGAGTCGGGTTATGAGCTTGTGTTCTGTTTTGAACTCAATCCCACCTTCGCCCCCTTTTATCTGTCCGCGGCAGATGGCGGACATTGCCTTGATATGAGCCGACCAGAGGCGCACTACGCCCGTCGTTGTCTCGATGTGGTGGCACGGGCGGTGGGCAAGCCGATTGAGAACTACTGGCTTAATCTGCCCGTTACCGATGAGGCACGTAGCAAGGCCAGGGCGGTTCTGGCCGAGGTGGGGATCACTGATGAGAGCTTCGTCATCGGCCTGCATCCAACCTATAGTGGGCTGAAGAAGCTACCCTGGCGTCGCAATATGGATGCCGGTCGGCGTTGGCCAACCAAGGCCTTCGCTGAACTTGCCAAGCAGCTTTCAGCCTATGCAGCGCAACATGACCTCAATCTGCGCATCATCATGGACCTGATGCCGGAGGAGACCGAGGTAGGCGAGGAGATCGTCCAACTCAGCGGTGGTAAAGTGACTATGTTGACACCACCTTTGGATTTTCAGCGTTACAAGGCCACGCTGGAAAGAATGAATATCTTTGTCACCACTGACACCGGACCGATGCACATCGGCGGCGCGGTTGGTGCCAGCATGGTGACCTTGTTTGGCAGCTCAAACCCCAATGATTGTGGTGCCTATGTGCCCCATGACCGCTACGAGATAGTGCAATCACCGACCAAACAGATTGCTGATATAACACCGCAACAGGTGTTTCAGGCCTGCCAACGCTTTTTGCCATGAACATAGTTGCCAAACAAGCCAGTCAGTCGGGGGTGCACATTCTTTTTGATGCGAGCTGCATTGATAGGCCCGCTAGCGATTTCTTTGAACCCACGCATTGGCAAGCGCAGAATGCCCAGCTCAGGGTGGCTCAAGGGCGTGGTGCGGCCTGCATTTTTCGTTATCAGGATAAGGCCTTTGTGCTGCGCCATTTTCGTCGTGGTGGTCTGATAGCCAAGCTTAGTGATGACCGGTATCTGTGGTCTGGGCTGGATAAGAGTCGCGCCTGGCGCGAATGGTACTTACTGGCAGACATGTTTGCGCAAGGCTTGCCGGTGCCACGGCCGGTAGCGGCGCGGGTGCGGCGTCATGGTCTATTTTATTCTGCCGACCTTGTTACCCTTTGCCTGCCTGATGTCACGCCGTTCGCTGATCTGTTAATGCAGCGGGCAATGATCGAGGCGCAGTGGCGCTTGGTCGGTGCCACGATTAAACGTTTTCATCAGGCCGGTATTTACCATGCCGATCTGAATGGCCGCAATATTCTGCTGGATCAATCAGGCCAAGTGTTTGTGATAGATTTCGACAAGGGTGAAAGACGGACTGCTGATTCACGTTGGCAGCAGGCCAATCTGGAGCGCCTGCGGCGTTCATTGAACAAGTTTAAAAACAGTGAATTGCAATTCTGGTTCGATGAACAGTGCTGGCAGTGGTTGTTGGCCGGTTACGCTAAATAGGGCGCGAGGGCGTCGAGATAACGCTGTGCCACACCGGTCTTACTATGTACCAGTTGCTGCGCACGTTGGCCCATGGTTTTGAGTTGTTCGGGGTTGCTCAGCAGTTCGGTTGTTTTCTTAATAAGCTCTTTTGCATCAGTGACTTCAACCGCGGCCTGAACCTTAAGCAGCAGATCACGTTCATCGGCAAAGTTATTCATGTGTGGCCCGAATAGCGCCACCTTTCCTTGCCGTGCCACCTCGATCACGTTCTGGCCACCGCGCGGTATTAGTGAGCCACCCATGCAGACCAGTTCTGCCGCGGCGATAAAGCCTGGCAGTTCACCGAAGCTGTCGGCCAGGTAGATCTGGGTGTCTTCAGTCACTGCATCGTTGTCGCTGCGTACCGCCAAGTGAGCGGTCAATGGCTGCAGCTGTTGCAGGATGGCGGTTTTGCGTTTGGGATGGCGCGGCACGATCACCAGTAGGTATGTTTGACTCAGTTCAGAGGCTAGCCAGACACGGCTGATCTGCAATTCTTCATCATCATGGGTCGATGCAGCCAGTACATAGGGGCGGGGTAGGCCGATGATTGTAGTCTCTTTTGTTGGTGCCACTGCCGCAAATTTGATGTTATCGATCACCTGCACGTTCTTTGCTTCAGCACCGAGGTCAACGAAGTGTCTGGCATCCGTTGCTGAACGGGCCAGCACCTGATCGACATTTCGCAGCGCTTTTTTATAGATGCTGCGTACCCAGGCGGGTTTGTTGAGGGTACGCTGCGATAGCCGGCCGTTTACAATAACCAGCGGGACCCTGTTGAGTGTGCAGTGATAGAACAGCCGTGGCCAGATCTCAGTCTCCATGATCAGGGCGCAACGTGGTTTGAGTTGTTGGAAAAATGCTTTCACGCCCTTGTTGAAATCCAGTGGCAGGTAGACGTGTTCGATCTCCGGGCCAAATTTCTTCACCGCTGTGGCGGCGCCGGTGGGGGTGAAGGTTGTGACGATAATCGGCACGTCGGGATAACGTTGGCGCATTTCTATCACCAGGGGATAGGCGGCATTGACTTCACCCACGGAGGCCATGTGAATCCAGACCGGCCGGTCGCGGCGCTGGGGAAAATCCTTGCCCAGTTTTTGTCTGGCCATGCGTTCGTCACCGGCTTGGCGCGCCTGGGCAATACTGTGCCAGGCCAATAATGGTGCCAGCGTCGTCACCAAGGCACGGTAAGGCCAGCCGGCTTTAACGGCGGTAGACATTATCTTCCCCTGCGGGCCGGCTTTTGAAACGGCGGTGCAGCCACAGGTATTGGGCCGGGGCCTTGCGGATTTCTGTTTCGATCAGGCGATTGGTGAGTGTGGCGTCCGCCTGGTCGTCGCCGGAGGGGAAGTTTTCCAGTGCTGGCAATAGGCTTAGCCGGTAGCCCGAACCATCATCCAGGCGGCGGACGAAGAACGGTACTACAGCCGCGCCAGTCATCTTGGCGATGCGTGAGGTGGCGCTAAGGGTTGCCGCCTGGATGCCGAAGAAGGGGGCGAAGACGGCATTAATGGTGCCGAAGTCCTGATCCAGGGCATACCAGCAGGCGTGGCCGGCCTTGAGGGTCCTTATCATGCTGCGGGCATCGCTGCGTTCGATGGCGCCGAGATAGCGGCGTTCGCGGCCATTCTTCATCACCGCTTCAAACAGCGGATTGCGATGGTATTTGTACATCACATAGAACGGGCTGTGACGGGCCAGCAGCCGGCCGCCGATCTCTAGACAGCTGAAGTGGGCGCTCAACAGGATCACACCTTTACCCTGTTGCTGTGCCACGTCGAGATGGTGCAGACCTTCGATTTGGCCCAGTGGCTGTAGTTGTTTATTGTTGCCCCACCAGCTCAGTCCGATCTCAAACAGTGAAATGCCGGATTCACGAAAGCTATCTTTCACCAGTTGTTGCTGTTGTGTTGCTGTGAGTTCGGGAAAACAGAGGCGGATATTGGTAGCGGCGATGTGGCGGCGACGGGGTATAGCTAGGTACATTAGGTTGCCGATCACACGGCCAAGCACCAGCTGCCAACGATAAGGCAGCATGATGGCCAGGCGCAATAGGCCGAAACCTAACCATAAGGGCCAGTAACGCGGCGCTAGATAAGGGTGGGCATTAAAGTCGGGTTTTGCTGGATTTCTCAATGGGAACGTGGTTCTGTTTTAAAAAAGCCGTAGGTGCGCGGTGCGCAGCCTACGAAGCGCTGATCAGCCAAGCATTAATCTGTTCTATATCATTGATATCCAGCATGCCGGCGGCCTGTTGCAGGCGCAGACTGGCGAGGATGTAGTCATAGCGGGCACGGGCATAGTCGCGCTGGGTTCGGAACAGTTCGCGGCGGGCGTTGAGCACATCAACTGCGGTGCGCGTACCCACATCGTATCCCGCCTCGGTGGCATTCAGGGCGCTCTCGGATGAGGTGACAGCCTGTCTGAGTGCCTTGACCTGACTGATGCCCGCCAGCACGCTGAGGTAGGCATCGCTGGCTTCGCGCTGGGTGGCGCGGCGTTGCTGTTCCAAGGCATCTTTCGCCTGCGCCAGTTGAGCGTTGGCGCGACGGATGCCGGCTGAGACGCCGCCACCCTGATAAAGGGGCAGGTTTAGTTGTAATGAAACCTGGCTGTCTTCGGTTTCGCGGCTACCAAAGCTGCCGCCTCCGGTGAAATTGTAATTGCGGCTGGCAACCAGATCGAGGGTGGGGTGACGACCGGCACGTTGTTGTGACAAGCCCTGTTGGGCAACCTCGGTGGCTGACTCGGCGGCCAGCAGACTGAAATTGCCCTGCAGGGCTGAATCCGCCCACTCTTCAATGTTAGTGGGGTCGGGACTGGCGAGCCCCATTTGTGGCCCCAGTGTGGCCAGTTTTTGCGGCAGTTCGCCGGTCAGTTCGCGCAGCGCCTGGCGGCTGGTGGCAAGATTGTTTTGTGCCACGATTTCACTGGCTGTGGCCAGGTCATAGGCGGCCTGGGCCTCATGCACATCAGTGATGGCGATCAGGCCGACTTCAAAGCGTTGTTTGGCCTGGTCGAGTTGACGGGAAATGGCATTCTTTTCGGCCTGCGAAAACTCCAGTCCGTCACGTGCCGCCAGCACATCGAAGTAACGTTGTGCCACCCGCAGAATGATATCCTGGTAGGCCTGATTTAATTCCGCTTCCGCCTGGCGTACGCTGGCTTCGGCCTGGCGTAACTGGCTGACGTAATCCCAGCTGTAAATGGCCTGGCGCAGGCTCAATGAATAACCTTTGGTATTAAAGTCGCTGCGACCAGTAAATTGGGGACCGAGGCTGGACGAGATGGTGTTTTGTCGGTTACGGGCCGTGCTGGCGCTCAGCGCTATATTCGGATAATAAAGGGCCTTGGTCTGGCGTTGGCTCTCGCTGGTGGCATCAAAGGCAGACTCCTGCGCGCTTAGCACTGGGTCGCTTTGCAGGGCCGCCTGGTAAATCTGCAACAGGTCTTCGGCCTGGCTGGCCGGGCTCAGCATTAGGCTGATGATGAGTGGTGCTAGTGTTCGTTGCAGCTTTTTCATTGTGCCCTTCCTTGTTTAGTAGCGCCTCATCTCCGGGTCGATGTTGCAGGCCCAGGCATCGATGCCGCCGACCAGATTGATGAGTCTTTCAAAGCCATGCGATTCCATAATAATACCGGCGCGCTGACTACGCATGCCATGATGGCAGATTAAGACATATTCCCGTTGCGGGTCTAGCTCTTCTACAGCGTCGGGAATTTTGCGCAAGGGAATATTGATTGCCCCATTGATGCTGCAGACCTCAGTTTCAAAGTCTTCTCTGACATCGATCAAGACTGGTTTGTCTTCGCTTCGCTCTATTAGCTCGAGCACCTGTTGAGGGCTTAATTGACGCATAACAACCTACCTGCCTGGTATTATATTTGGTGCGCAATAATATTAGAGTCAGTCTTAAAAGACAAACCGGTTTGGTTTGCCGGCATTTACCAGTGGCGGGATCTCGGTTGCGAACAAGATTTCTTCGCGCCACTCGTCGATCGCTGTACGGGTAATCAGAGTGGCTTGCATCACCGGGCCGTCACCGATAATGGCTACCAGGCGGCCACCGCGATTAAGTGATTTCTGAAAATTTTCAGACAGCGCTGGGACGGAGCCGCTAATGAAAATTGCATCGTAGGGGCCGTGTGTATCCCAGCCCTGGGCGGCGTCGCCACATTCCAGGGTGACATTGTCGATGCCTTGGGTTTTTAGGTTGGCGCGAGTGGTGTCAACGAAATCCTGGTGAATATCAACACTGAATACATGACGGCAAGCTCTACCCAGCAAGGCTGTGACGTAGCCGGTACCGCAGCCAATTTCCAGGGCGACGTCGGTTTCGTGTAGGCCCAGAGCTTGCAGCATGCGGCCGACATATTTGGGCGACAGCATTACTTCGTCATGAGCGATAGGAATATCGACGTCGGCATAGGCGACGTTTTCGTAGCCGTTGGGGACAAATGCCTCGCGTGGCATGGCTTCCATCAGATCCAGCACCTCGGTATCGAGTACATCCCAAGGACGGATTTGTTGTTCAACCATATTAAAACGGGCCAGCTCTACAGTTGTCATTTTTTGCTCCCTAGAAGAAACTCTGAATTCATAACCGTCTAAGATTAAGCAGTTTGATCGTTTGAAGCAAGCCAAAATAGATACCCATCCATATTGGAATGACGTCCAAAACAGCAAAACCCACAGGCCTGATGCTGGTTTGTGGTTCTGCATGTGACTTGAAAAAAAAGGGCTGATCGGCTACTTTGTCGACCTAAGCTGGGGGTGCCCATAACAGGTACGGGCTGAGATCACACCCTTTGAACCTGATGCGGTTAATGCCGTTGTAGGGAAGCCACACCGCCGTCATTTGTCGGCTGCGTTCTTCCGCCCCCAAATCACAAACACACTAGAGGTTAATCCTGATGAGCGCGATTCCAGAAGAGTTCCTGAAAAAGACAGCCCAGGTATCGGAAGACGTTACCCGCCCCTTCGCAGGTTCGAAAAAGGTTTATGTGCAAGGCTCGCGTCCTGATATTCGCGTGCCGATGCGTGAGATTAGCCAGGCAGTGACTCAGGCGGATAACGGCGCCGAAGTGAATCCGCCGATTACTGTCTATGACACCTCCGGCCCCTACAGTGACCCCGAGGTTGAGATCAACCTGCTCAAAGGCATGCCCGATGTGCGCGCTGGCTGGATAGCAGAACGTAATGATACTGAAGCTCTTGATGGCCCAAGCTCTGAGTTCGGTCAGCAGCGCCAGACTGATCCTGAGCTGGCGCATCTGCGTTTCGAACACATTCGCACCCCGCGTCGCGCCCAGGCGGGTAAGAACGTCAGCCAGATGCACTATGCCAGGCAAGGCATCATCACCCCGGAGATGGAGTATGTAGCCATCCGCGAAAACTGCCGTTTGGAAGAGCTGCGTCAGGATCCGCGTTACACTAAATTGCTACAACAGCATCCGGGTCAGTCCTGGGGCGCCAATCTGCCGGATGTGGTCACGCCCGAATTTGTGCGTGACGAGATAGCCGCCGGTCGCGCCATCATCCCGGCCAACATCAACCACCCCGAGCTGGAGCCGATGATTATCGGCCGCAATTTCCGCGTCAAGATCAACACCAACATCGGTAACTCGGCCGTCACTTCGTCGATTGAAGAAGAAGTGGAAAAAATGGTCTGGTCAGCCCGTTGGGGTGGCGATACCTTGATGGATTTGTCAACCGGCAAAAATATCCATGAAACCCGCGAATGGATACTGCGCAATGCGCCGATGC
>Ga0316208_1002885_pt1 | contig 13194 bp, 10 predicted proteins | sample 3monopyrite_MG_FD_204944 | JGI IMG/M metagenome (GOLD analysis project Ga0316208, IMG submission 204944) | Microbial mat bacterial communities from mineral coupon in-situ incubated in ocean water Damariscotta River, Maine, United States -... | ecosystem: Environmental > Aquatic > Marine >... | reverse complement strand
AATACCAAAGACGTTGTTTATACTGATTGCCATGTTTTTCTATACCTCGTTTGTCTAGTGAGGTAAGTGCAACTGCCGTGCCAAAGAATTTAAACAAGCAATATCAATAACTTAAGAGGGATATAACAGGATAAAAAATTGTTTAAAGCGGCAACATCAGGCCTTGCCGGCAAGAAGGTTGCCGTAAGTAGAGCAACGCAGGACGCAGTTGCCGAGAACGTGTGGAGCAGCTTAAGCTAATATTGACTGGATGAAGCGCGTAATGCATTTTTGAGTGCAGAAGGCGCAGAGAAAAGAATTGTTTTATTTTGTATTTACGTAATAGTAATATTTAATTTCTGGTGATAATACCGTATTAGATCACAACCTGAGGACCTAACACGCGTAACACTTCATCTACCGTAATTAATCCCATATCGACTTTTCGTGCAGCATCATGAATTAATGTCTTCATTGTTTTTGCTGCAGCATTGTTTAACTCTGTCGTACTGACTTCAGAAGTAATAAGATCTCTAAGCTCATCATCAAGCACCAGTACCTCGTGGATTGCCAGACGTCCCTGATAACCGGTATGTGAACATTTTCGGCAACCCGTTCCTTCAAAAGTTTTAAGTTTAGTATCTTCAAACGCTGGTCCAAGGCTATGTAATACATCAGGATCAATATCAACGGTTTCACGACAATCAGTACAGATTTTGCGTAACAATCGTTGAGCGATAACTGCCTCTAATGCTGATGCCAGAATGTAAGGTTTAATGCCAAGATCCAGTAATCGTGCGATGGTCGCAACAGCTGAGTTAGTATGTAAAGTTGAATAAACAAGATGACCGGTTAAAGCAGCATGGAAGGTAACCTCTGCAGTTTCGAGATCACGAATTTCACCTAACAAAATAACATCCGGATCCTGTCGTAGAATAGCACGTAAGACAGTAGGGAAATCCATACCATACTTTTCTTTCACCATCACCTGTCCAGCCATATCCAGATAATATTCCACCGGGTCTTCAATAGTCACATAGTTTTTTTCCGGTGAGGCATCATGTTGTAACATCGAATACAAGGTTGTTGTCTTGCCACTGCCCGTTGGGCCTGTGGCTAAAATAATGCCTTGTGGTTTCTTTATCACATTTGAAAGTTTTTTAAGTTCAGTCGAGCCTAAACCAAGTTGCTCAATATTTTGCACTGTGGCATTACGATCCAGAATACGCATCACGACTTTTTCACCATTAATAGTTGGTAAGGTCGAGATTCGTAAATCAATAATTCTCATGGGTGTCTTAACTGTAATACGCCCATCTTGTGGTTTACGCCGCTCGGTAATATCCAGCTCAGACATGACCTTGATGCGGGATATTAATGACATATGTAAATTATGCGGTATCTGGATTTTATCAATTAAGATCCCATCAATACGATAGCGCACAACGACTGATTTTGTTTTCGGGTGAATATGGATATCACTTGCACCTAGCCGAATCGCTTCAAGTACGATGACATTGACCAGACGTATCGCAGGTGGCTCGTCCGTACTGCGCAGCAGTTCTTCCATACTAAGATCATCATCATCTTCAATAATAATCTCGATGCCATCAATAGGATCGGTACTGGCAACCAGTGTTTCCAGTTCTTCAAAATCTATATTTTCACCATAGACTTCAGTAATTTTATCGCTAATGTCTTGCACGTTTGCCATTACTGCCTGAATTTCCAGGCCAATGGTAAAACGTAAGTCATCAATCAATCCCATGTCCATAGGATCAGCCATCGCCATTATCAAACGTCTGTTTTCCTGTTTTAAGGGTAATATAAGCTGGCGTTCACAAAAACTTTTTGGAACCAATGAAGAAACAGCCTGATCAACCTGAAACTCTGCAAGTGAGACTTCATCAATCATTAAATCATTTTTTAACAGGTTTCTTATTTCTTTTTCAGCTACCCATTCTCTTTCAAGAAGAATTTGAATCGTAGGCGTTTTTGTTGATTGTTGAATTTTATAAATTTCCTGCACTTGTTTATCATTAAGCAGGTTACGTTTATGTAAAAGAATCGCTAATTGACTTCGGTTACTAACCGCAAGTTTTGATAAGGAAGAAATTTCTTTTGATTTTTCTGCATTTTGTTTTTGCAAGACTTTATTACGTTGCATTAAATCATATTGTTCCAGTCCAAGAGCAACGGTCACTCGTAGATCATCATCGTTCCAGGGTTTAAGGATAAATTTATATACAGCGCCTTCCTTAATGGCAGTCATTACTGCTTCAGCATCAGCATGGCCGGTTAATAAAATGCGAATCATTTCAGGGCATTCTGCTTTAGCACGGCGCATTAATTCACCACCATTCATAACCGGCATTTTAAAATCTGAAATCATCAACTGACATTTTCCTTCAGCTAATATTTTTAATGCTTCTTCACCATTATTAGCTGTGAATATGGTGTAATTTTCCTGACGAAACACCCGTTTTAAAGCACTTAAAACATTAGGCTCATCATCAACCAAAAGAATCTGATAAGCTTTTGGTGTATCTGTATTTTCTGCTTCATTATCAGAACCTTCACCGGTAAATAAAGAGGCATACTGTGTCATAATTTATTCCCTTATCGGCAAAGTAATGATGAATGTAGTGCCTTTACCTTTCTGGCTTTCAACCTCGATACGTCCATCATGTGATGTGATGATATCCATTGATACCGTTAAACCCAGACCTGTCCCTGCTCCTACATCCTGAGTGGTATAAAACGGATCAAAAATACGTTCGATATTTGTCGCTGACATGCCACAACCGTTATCACTAATCTTAATGATGATTTCATCGTCAATAAAAGCAGATGATACTTTTATTTTCCCGCGACCTTGCTTCATGGCCTGGGCAGAATTTTGTATCATGTTGAGAAACACCTGGCCTAAATGACCTGATTGGCATTTAATATTAGGTAAATCGTTCAAAGATTGTTCGAGCTCAGCATTTTGAGAAACCTGGCTCCTGGCAACATTACAAACAGAACGGATGACTTCATTAAGGTCAGCAATAGCAACATCAGCACTATCAACCTTCGAAAAATCCTTGAGATCGGCAACAATAGTCTTAACACGGTCTGCACCATCAATACTTTCTTTAAGTAATGTAGAAAAATCCTTCAGGATGAAATCAAGATCTTTTTCTTGCCAGCTTGATTTTAACGCGTCGATATCAAGCCCGGCATTAAACTGTTCTGCAAATTGCAGAATATCTTTTACATAATCATCCGCAGTACTTAAATTACTGCGTATAAAACTAACTGGATTATTAATTTCATGTGCAACACCTGCTGCCAGCTGTCCTACCGAAGCCAGTTTTTCTGCCTGATATAACTGGCGTTGTGCGGTATCAATTGTTTTAACTTGTTCCTGCACCCGTTGTTCAAGATTTCCTGCGAGTTCTTTATATTTTATTTCTGAAGCAATCAGGGCTTCATGCTTTTTTTGTAACTTTTCATAATCCGCATGTACTGATTCAATATGTAGATCAGATGCCATGTGATATCGCTCTGAGCTTTTTAATAGTTGTTCCAGTAACGACGCGACACCCCCGATATTCTCTTCATCTTCAGATTCAATATAAGCAACGGGTTCAATCTGGACTGTGAGTGGAAGTCTTTTGAGTTCCTTTGTTACATCCTCCTGGCCGAAAATAATATTGCCTTTAGTGTCAATTAAACGGACTGATTCACCCAGCAATTTTTTTAACGCCGGGTATATTTTTTTCTGATCAATCCCTTTTAAAAGCTCATGTATATCAAGATCTCGATCAAATTGATTTTGTGGAATTATGCGCATAATCAGAACTGCATTTCAGTTGAAGACATGACGGATTTAATAAATTCTTTTTCGTCAAGGCCATGTTCTGATTTCAGTTTAAAACGTCGTTCCATGTCCAGATATACAAGATGAAGTAAACTTTCAAAGGTTTCTTTTATACCCTCGCCTTTAGTTGCTGTACTAAAATGCAAAGGCCAGTTTGTTTTTCCCCAGCGTTCTTTTATCTCTTCTTCAGTGACAATATTGCTTAAGTCACGCTTATTAAACTGTACCACCACAGGTAACGACTCGAAGTTCAGCCCCACTCGCATGGCATTGTCAGCAAGGTTTTGAAAAGATTCTCCATTATTTATCTTTTGATTAGTTTGTGAATCGGCAACAAAAACAACCCCATCTGTACGGGATAACACCGCTTTTCTTGTACCGTCATGTGCAACTTGCCCGGGCACAGTAAATAACTTGAATTTGATTAATAAGCCTGATGGTGCACGAATACCAATGGGTAATAAATCAAAAAATAAGGTACGATCATTTTTAGTTTCCATGGTCATAAGTTCACCAGATAATTGTGGATCAATCAGATCATGTAAACTCATAAGGTTAGTCGTTTTACCGCTTAATGCTGGTCCATAATAAACCAGTTTAATCGTAAGCTTTTGTTCTTTTTCGTCGTATTCAGCCATCGATTCTAGTCATCATCAATCGTTATTGAACCATCATCAGACCAGTTCACTTGTGTAATTCCCGGACTTTGTTCTTCTAACTTAGAGAAAAGTTTTTCATTTTCACTCAACCTGGTATTCTGTTCACGAACCTGATTGGCCAAATAAAGATTCTCTGTCATCATATCTTTGTATTTTAGTGCCTGTTCAATCGTCAAAATCAATTCGTAGTCATTCCATGGCTTATTAATAAAACGAAATATTTCTGCTTCATTTATTGCGCCGACTAATGCCTCAAGATCGGTATAACCACTTAAAATAACACGTGCAGAATTAGGCTGAATTTTTTTAACTTGAGAAAGGAACTCTACCCCGTTCATTTCCGGCATGCGGAAATCAGAAATAAACAGATCAAATGCAGATGCCTCAGCTCGCCGAAGTGCTTCAGCACCTGAAGTGAAAGTTTCAACTTCCCAGTCAGCGATCTTTCTTAAACATCGTTTAAGTGCATTAACAACATTTTCTTCATCATCTACGATCAGTATGCGATACATATAATGTTTCCTTTAAGCTAAAATATAGATATCCATTTTTTCATTTACTGAATTTTCCATTTTTCTAATTCTAAGAATCAATGCATTATCTAATTTTTGGCCTTTAGCTAATAACACAACACCATTTTTCATTGTCAAATCTCTTGAGAGGATCATGCCTTCAATAAGCTTAAGCGAACTTATTTTTAATTCTTTAATCGTTTCTTCTTTAACTTCAACAGTAGTCGGATCTGTAACGCCTAATATTTCATGCAGAATATCAACCAGTTTTGGATCATAACGAACGCCAGAATTTTGTTTAATAAAATCGAGCGCATCTGTTGCTGAGAATCGATGCGAAGATAACAATCCGGACTGTAGTGCATAGTAATCATTTGCTATAGCAATAATTCGTGCGCCAATGGGAATGTCTCCCCCTTTAATTTTATCGGGGTAGCCTTCGCCATCGTATCTTTCAGACTGATGTCGAATCAAACCAGAAGCATATTGAAGATAATCCAGAGACATCAAAACACCCTGTCCTATAACAGGGTGTTTTATAACTTGCTCTTTTTCTTCACTGTTAAGCTTATAAAAAGGTTTTTTGTTTATTTCATCAGAAAGGCCAATTTTTCCTAAATTACGAAGTTGACATGCAAATACAACCTGCTCTGTATTATCTTCAGACATACCCGATGCCGTTGCTATCTTTTGTGCAAGATCAGCGGTGATACGTGTAAGTGTGCTTTTACCGCCTTCACCAAGTTCAACAATGCTAGAAAAAACTTTAATTGTTTTAACGTAATTATTCTTTAATTCAGCATAAGTAACTTCTAGTTGCCCCATAGTCTGACGGACTTCTTCTGTACGAGACTTGACCTTTTCCTCAAGATTAGCATTGAGATCCTGAAGTTCTAGATTCTGAGATTCTGTAAGCTTTTGAAGTCTGAGCCGCTCTTGCTCAAGAAACTTGCCTTGTAATGCGTGTTCAACGGTAAGCTTAATATCATTGTCTTCCCATGGCTTACTGATATAGCGATAAATGCTGCCTTTATTAATAGCATTGATGGTCGATGTAATATCTGCATACCCCGTAAGCAGAATACGAATTGTGTCTGGCCATTTCTCGGCAACTTTCTCGAGAAATTGAGCGCCATCCATCTCAGGCATTCGCATATCGGAAATAACTATATCGACCGTTTCATTTTCTAATATCTCTAAACCGGCCTTACCACTTTCTGCTATTAGCACTTTATTAATAAACGGCCGAAATAATCGATTCAGGGATGACAGAATGTTTTTTTCATCATCCACAAATAAGATTGTCGCTTTCAGCTTTTCCTTATTGCGACTTTTCTCGCCTGTTAAACTGTTTACTTGTTCACTCAATGCTATACACCTTAAAATGAAAACATAATATTAACTTTTAGCCTGATGTTCTTTTTTATTGATGGGTAATGTAATCTTAAATTGCGTACCTTTATCTACTTCACTTTCCACTTCAATACGACCACCGTGTTTTTGTATAATGCCATACGATAATGACAAACCTAACCCGGTACCCTGGCCAACAGGTTTAGTGGTAAAAAAAGGTTCAAATAATTTATTAATATTCTCTTCTTTGATACCTTTTCCAGTATCAGATACTTTTATCCAAACATGCTCATCATCGTCTTTACCCGTATTAATAGTAATAGTTCCCTGTTCCTCAATGGCATGAGAAGCATTTACCAGAAGATTCATAAATACCTGGTTTAATTGCGAAGCGATACATTCAATGTCGGGCAAATCTCCATATTCTTTAATTACTTTTGCTTTATATTTGATTTCGTTATTAACCATATTTAAAGTGCTATCAATACCTTTGTGTAAATCAGTCCATTGCCACTCTTCTTCGTCTACATGCGAAAAATCCTTAAGATCATGAACGATTTTTTTAACACGATTTATACCTTCCTTAGATTCATCTAATAGTTGCTTAACATCTTCCTTGATAAAGTCATAATCAATTTCGTTTTTAAGTTCCTTAATAGCTTCTTGTGTAATATTTTCAGATTCTGAAAGTCCATTTATTAAAGAAATAAGATCATTAAGATAGCCCTCTAAAGATGTGATATTTGAATTAACATAACCCACTGGATTATTTATTTCATGAGCGACACCGGCTGCGAGTTGACCAATAGAGGCCATTTTCTCTGACTGTAAAAGTTGAGTTTGTATCTCACCTATTTTTCCAAGAAGTAATGTTTGTTCCGCCTTTTCTTCTACCAGTAACAAATTGTAATCCGCCAATTCGTTCATCAAATCAGCTCTGACAAAGACATGTTCTATTTCTGTTAAGACAAGCTTAATGATCATTTCGTCAGATTCGTTATAGGGTTCACCATTGTTTTTATCTGTCAAATACATAACTCCACGTATTTCATCATTAATAATTAATGGCAGACCAATTAATGATGTCATAGGTGGATGCCCATCTGGAAAACCACAAGAATCCGGATGTTCGCCTATGTTATTAACAATAACCGTTTCACCTGACTGATATATTTTTTTTAGCAGACCTTTACCTTCAGGTTTATTACCGATTTTTGACATTACCTGTTCGTCAATTCCAAAAGTATAAAACTGATCCAGGTGTCCATCTATTGAAAATAATCCAAATGCACCATAATTTGAATTTGTCAGTGTGGTAAGTTCCTCTACAAATGTATTATAAAAAGTTTCAAAATCACCATTTTTATTCAGATCACTTTCTAAGTCCCGGATGCTTTGTAAGCAACTGGTAAGTAATACCATTCTCACATTTGCTTCAGCAAGACTTTCTAGTTGTGTAGCTTCATCAATATTTATCATAAATTCAAAATCTCTTTGTTTCGCGCATTTATATACTTAGGCCGCTTTAGTCGAATCTGGTTGTTTTACCGGTAGCCAAATGGCAAATCTTGTTCCAACCTCTTCAACGGATTCGACATCAATACGACCAGAATGTTTTTCAATAATGCCGTATGACAAAGACAATCCAAGACCTGTACCCTGACCAATCGGCTTAGTGGTAAAAAAGGGATCAAAAATCTTTTTCAGTGTCGATTTTGGGATGCCTTTACCTGTGTCTGATATCGATATCCAAACCCAATGACTATCCGTTAAACCTGTTTCGATTGTAATCGTGCCATGCTCATCAATTGCATGCGCTGCATTGACCAATAAATTCATAAAAACCTGGTTAAGCTGAGACGATATGCACTCAACTTCTGGAAGTTCACCATATTTTTTAATTACCTCTGCTTTATACTTAATTTCATTATTTACAATGTTCAAAGTACTGTCCAAACCTGAATGTATATTTGCCCATTGCCATTCAGCTTCATCAACATGCGAGAAATCTTTCAGATCTTGTACAATATCTTTTACCCGCTTCACACCATCAGATGACTCAGATATAAGATTAAGAAGATCGTTTTTTAAATAATCGAAATCTTTTTCCTTTTTAATTTTCTCTATTGAAGCCCAAACAACATCATTGCTTTTCAGGTATTCATCTGTAGATTCATAGTGTTTAATTATCTCAAGTAAATCATCACAATATGTTTTAAGCGTATATATATTTGAGCCAATGAAACCAACAGGATTATTTATTTCATGCGCAACGCCAGCTGCCAACTGTCCAATTGACGCCATCTTTTCAGACTGGATTAATTGCTCCTGGGCCTGATTCAAATCAGCCACCATTTCAGAAAATGCCGTCGCCAATGTACCAATTTCATCTTTACTTTTAATATCCAACTTTAATGCACTTCTATTTTCCTTAAAGTTAGTCACCGCATCAGTTATTTCATTTAATGGTTTTGTAAATCGGTTAGCAAAAATAACCGTAACAATTAATGCGGGTAACAATAAAAATATCGAAACAAATAAACTATAATTTTTAACATAACCTGCTTTAGCAACAACTTGCTCATAGGGCCTTTCTTCAGCTAAAACTAAAAAACGATTCTTGTCATTTATATCAAAAAATAATTTTTTAGCGAAAAGCGCGATATCCTCACCCTCTTCTTTTGTTTTTTTTGTAATACTTTCTTGATTAGATTTTATAAAAAACTCAGCCCACTCTCCATGATCTGACAGGGCATTGGATGACTCACCGAATTCAAATGTAAAAATTTGATTCCCTTCGTGCGCACTTAAAAAATCGCCCTTACTGTTTACAATATATCTGGATATATCATTTTCCTGACTTTCGTAAGCGGATAAAAATTTTGAAAACATGTAATCCACATCCAAAGTTAACACGACTATTCCAAATACATTACCCTCACGGGTATAAACTGGTGTTACAGCACGCATTACTGATAAAAAGGGTTTTTGTATTTTTCCAAACTCACGGTTATAGTTAACATCTGATAAATAGACCGTGTTTTCTTTAAGCGCAATACCCTTTTTAAAATATGGTCGATGCCCCTTACTTTGCATATTTTCACCAATATAGGTATTTAACTTTCCTTTAAGCTTGTCAATCCGAACTAATTCTTTTCCCTTATTTCTTATACCAATGTAGCGAATTTTTAGATAATGCGGTTTGCTTTTCAAAAAGGAAGAAAATATTGTCGCCAGTCTTTTCTTCCAGATATTTTCATCGGAGCCGCCATCCAAACTGTCTATTCCATTATTTTTCTGTGCGCGTACGAGCCCTTGAATTGGAGGCGTCGCACTTAAAAATAATACATCTTCTTTCATGCGTTCTAATATAGTCTGTATTCGTGTCGCTTCTTCACTTGCGTTCTCCCCCATATTTTTCAGTTCTTGCTGAGTGAGTAATTTATCATATTCATTGTTAACGCTATAACCCAGGACACCTGCCGTCACCACAACGACAAGCGTAACCAGCAAGGTGAGTTTTTTCGTTATTGTAAATTTTTTAAACATGTTTAATTTCAAATAAAATGTTCATTATGAAAACTCTTATTATTTCAACTGCTCCAGAATTCCTTCAATCGAACCAATTTTTTGCTTGATATCGGCTAACATATAAGAAAGCTCTTGCGAATTAAGATCTAAAAATGCAACATTCTCATTTTTTAAACCCTTCAATATTTCTTCTTCAGAAACGTTCATTTCTAACTTATGACATAACTCATCAGCCAAATTCAGCAGGCTACACGTTGCATAATCATCTGCTTCAACCGGGTTGTGATGCATCTCAACGATATTCTGAATCTCCTTAGGCAGGTTCCATTCTCCGATTATTTTTGCACCTACTCGTGCATGATTCGTCCCCATCATTTTGGTTTCTTCCTCAAGCGAATGATTACTGTCTGTCGGATGGCTTGATTCGATCATTGACTGGTGTTCAGGAAAAGCGTCTATTAACAGAAATTTACCCACATCATGTAATAAGCCTGCAATGTACGCTTTCGATTCTGATTGATTTAATTTACTGGCGAGTAATTCTGCGACAGAAGCCACTTCAATTGAGTGCCCCCATATTTTAGTTCGTTGTTCTGTTACAGGAAAACAGTCTAAAGCTGCAACTGAAACAAGGAGGTTTTTTATAATATTACTTCCTAAAATAACACAGGAGGTTTCAATATCGTCTACTTTTCCACTCATGCCAAAAAAGGGGGAGTTTGCGAGTGACAATATCCGCGCAGCGAGAATTGGATCTTGTTTTATAATATTTGCTATCTGATGATTATCTGAATCATCCGAATCAATTAAACTAATTGCTTCTTGCACATAACGTGGAAATGGTTTTACATGGCCCATCCCTTCATTTATTTTTTGTTCAGTTTCTTTTCCCATACCTTTTCTTCTGTATCCATAAATTTAGTGTTAAAACAAATTTACAACGTTTTAGTTAATACAAGAACCGACCCATCCGAACTTGAACTTTTACCTAACTTGCTACATCGTACTTCGAGATTTAATGAATCTGATATTGAAATAGTTTCAGATTGTTCCTCGTTACTTTCTAAAAATTTTGTATACAAATCAAATATGGCATTTGGCAATGAATTTTTAGCCATACTACCGATAACGGGTCCCGAACCATTTCCAATCCATTTTTCTGATAACTTATTAGTAACCGCAACCACTCCGTCACTGCCAATGCCAAGAATACCGGCAGGCATATTTTCAAGTACTTCCTGAGCGACATTTAGAACACGCTTATTTAATGCTGCTTCATCTGTCTTAATTTCAACATTCTTATTGAGTGCTTTATTCACTTGTTCTAAAGAAGCATAGGCCGCTTTTAGTTCATCATTTAAATATTTATTTTCCAGTTTCATCTCATAACGTTCAAATGCTTCAACGATATTTTTCTTTAATAATTCATCATCCCAGGGTTTAGTCAGAAATTTATATACTGCGCCCTGATTAATCGCGTCTGTTATTGACTTTAGATCAGTGTACCCACTAAGTACTATTCGAATGGTATCTGGATGTGTGACTTTAACTTTGCTTAGAAATTCAACCCCTGTCATCTCTGGCATTCTTTGATCCGATACAATAACGCCTATCGTGTGTTCTTTTAAAACTTCAATTCCCTCCTGACCACTAGTTGCACGAAAAATGGTATAGCCTTCTCGACGTAATAATCTCGTTAAGGACGATAAGATATTTTCTTCGTCATCAACTAAGAGTAGTGATCTGATTTTATTAAATTCTTCCATACGATGTTCGCCTTGTTGCTATTAGCGTCCTGTTTTTAACCCACTTTTCGCGAAGATTTTTTTCGAGTTTGAAAAAAATCACTAAAACAATATGCCTGATAAATACCTCATTATTCTATCTGCACTCTCTAATGAGCTCTTTTACATGCATTCTATTACCTAATATATCGGCATTTGATATTTTTCCTGAAGTAGTATTTTCTTTAACTTTCACGTTAATACACAACAAAACTAATGTATTTTCATTACTCTAATTAATGCACCAAAATAGAGCATATCTTTAATAGGTTTTATATATAAACTATCCGCTTTAGTGAAATAGCTAAAGATTGAGCTACAATACAACCTGAAAATTATTCGCTCATTAAGTTACAGCAACAAAAGAAAAGTGAATTAAAGAAAATATATGACGAACTCATCTGCAGACAATTTTTTTAGTGGACTCAAATCAATTATCGACTCCGCCTTCCCGAAAACATGTCCAATGTGTGGAAAGATATATAATAACGAGCAAGATTTTATAAAAGAAACGACAAAGATAAATAATCAAACAGGGCTAAAGCAATCTTATGATGATGATGATCATCCTATTGTTGAGCTCTATCGAAATTGCTCTTGTGGCTCAACATTAATGAACTTTTTTGGTGACCGCCGTAACAATGATGAAACAGGTGAAAAGCGCCGAGCCAAATTTGGGGAATTACTTGACTATCTTGTTAGTCGCGAAGGACTGGAGCCTGAGCAGGCACGAAATGAACTGTTAAAAGCTATTCGTGGAGAAAAAAGTGATATTCTTAAAAATATAAAGTTTCCACAGATAAAATAGGTAATAACACTTAGGTAATAACCTGGGGTAGGTTGTTACCGCACACCTCAGAAAACAATTTAATTTAAAATATACCTAGGGTCTGTTGATCTTTTGGATATTAAGCGGATTTTAACAAAAATAACGCCCTGTCATTGCGAAGGAATAAAATGACTGCGGCAATCTCATGGTAAATAGCCATTTTTATGGAGATTGCCACGTTTCGCTTTGCTCATCTCGCAATGACGCGACCATTTTTGTTATTGAGTAAGCGATGCGTTTGAGCTGGTAATGCTAAAATTTATTAATATAAGATATTAGATGAAAGATCAACAGCCCCTAATCAACGCAATAAAACGCTTAATAATAATTTTAGCCCTCCCCCCAAAATATACATGAGACATGTTTTTATTTACATGTTAATTTTTGTTATAGCGTTTTTCGACTACTCTACACTAAAAATAATTATTCAAATATTTTTTTCTGCAGCAGGATGCCTTAGGAGTAAATATATCTTATTGCCAAAATTTTGTTACGAAATGTTAATTTTTCAAAACCACGTTCTTTTTTTATATGAAAATAATATATTATAAATGATAGGGTTTTTATGCTATAAATATAAATAGTTAACCTAAGCAGTGATTTATTCAGTTGCACATTGAGACTCACTTAAAATAGGTATCATTTATTCGTTAAGAACGAACAAGGAATATTTATTCTATGG
>Ga0316208_1002882_pt1 | contig 13200 bp, 13 predicted proteins | sample 3monopyrite_MG_FD_204944 | JGI IMG/M metagenome (GOLD analysis project Ga0316208, IMG submission 204944) | Microbial mat bacterial communities from mineral coupon in-situ incubated in ocean water Damariscotta River, Maine, United States -... | ecosystem: Environmental > Aquatic > Marine >... | reverse complement strand
CGGATTCGGGCAGGCTATGAGATGGAGAGAATCTCGATATTGAAGTCGAGGCTCTCGCGTCGGCCTGGCTAGGGAATTCGGGCTGATCCGGATCGGTGAGCGGGGTTTACCGCAGGCCGTATTCTTTGAGTTTTCGGTAGAGCGTGCGCTCGCCGATGCCGAGCATTTTGGCGGTGTGCTCGCGGTTGCCGCCCGTGAGTTTGAGCGTCTCGCGGATCGCGCGTTTCTCGAGTTGTTCGAGGCTTGCGCCTGCGAGTGAACCGATCGCCGAACCGCTTTGTGCGTGCGAATCTGAATCGTCGGCAGCGCGGACATCATCGGGGATGTGGCGGACATCGAGCCGAGCGGGCTGGCCCGGCTCGGCTTCGGTCATGGCCGTGACTGTCATGTTCTGCACGACGTTGAGGAGTTGGCGGACGTTTCCCGGCCAATGGAATGAACTCAGCCGCATCACAGCCGCGTCTGTGATTTCCGGCATCGGGGCGTTATTGCCCATCTGGCCGCTGAACCGGGCGATGGCGTGCTCGATGATGCGCGGGATATCGCCGCGTCGATCGCGCAGGGGCGGGAGCTGGATTAGGCTGCCGTTTATTCGGTAGTAGAGGTCTTCGCGGAACGAGCCGTCCGCGACGGATTTGGTCAGATCGCGGTTGGTCGCGCTGACAAACCGGACATCCACCTTTTTGCTCTCGTTGCTGCCGAGGCGCACGATATCGCCAGTTTCGAGGACTCGCAAGAGTTTGGCCTGCATAGCCAGGGGCATGTCGCCGATTTCGTCTAGAAAGAGCGTGCCTTTATCGGAATATTCAAAGACACCTTCGCGTGCGCTATCTGCGCCCGTGAACGCGCCCTTGGCGTGGCCAAAGAGTTGATCTTCGAGCAGGGATTCACTCTGGCCCGCGCAGTTGAAGGCAACGAAGCGCCGTTTCGACCGCGGTGAATGATCGTGAACGGCGCGGGCGATGAGTTCCTTGCCAGTCCCGCTTTCGCCCGTGATTAGCACCGGGATCGGGCTCGCGGCGACGGCCTTGACTGTGCGCAAGATCTTCCGCATCGGCTCAGAACCGGCGACGATACCTTCAAATCCGTCCTCGGCCACGAGCGTGCCGAGTTCGCCGGCTTCGGCGCGGACGAGGACTTTCTCGGCCGCCCGGTTGACGACTTCTCGAAACACGGCCAGGTCCAACGGCTTTTCTACAAAGTCGAACGCGCCTTCTTTGAACGCGGCTCTGGCAGTCGGGACATCGCCGTGCGCAGTAACCATGATCGTCTCGGCCTCGGGCTGCATTTTCACGGCTAGCCTGAGCACGACAAGGCCCGCATCGCCGCCGTCGCTCGACACGCCGTTCTTGCCGCCCGAACCGGGCATTCGCAGATCGGTCACGATGATGTCGAACGAGCCGTGCTCGAGTTCTTCGATCGCATCTTCAACCGATGTGACCACGGTGCTCACATGCCCGGGCTTGCGGAGAGCGTCGGCCATGACGTCGGCATGGTCGGGCTCGTCTTCGACGATCAGAACCTGGGCCGCGGCCGCTTTGGAGATCGCATCTTCTCGATCAGAAACATCGCTCATGTGCTCACCATATCCGCGCACTCACGCGTCCGATCCGGATCAGACCAGATCCGTTTCTGCACCGCCACGGATCATCCCGGCAAACGCGATCGCCAACGCATCGGCGACATCCGCCGGTTCGGGCGCGGCCGCGAGCCCGAACACCGACGCGACCGCGGCCTGCATCTGTTCTTTGCCCGCGCTGCCCGAGCCCGTCATCGCGCGTTTGACCGTCTTTGGGGGCAATTCGATCGCCCGGACCCCGGCCCGTTGAAGTGTCATCAGGATCACGCCGCGGGCGTGCCCCATGACCACGGCCGTGGCGGGATGTTTGTAGTTGGAAAACAAAGCCTCGACGGCCGCCAAATCGGGCTTGACGCGGTCGATGAGTTCTTTCATATCTTGCTCGAGTTCGACGAGCCTTGGCGCGATGCGAGGTGCTTTCCCAGATTTGGGGACAAGCCGAAAAACACCCGCTTCGACGATCGTCGGTTGCGCGGCTTCGCCCTCGATACAGCCGTAGCCGGTGAGCCTTGTTCCGGGGTCGATCCCGAGAACCTTCACGACTCGGTTTCCTTCGTTGGAACGACGGGGCCGGCGTAGTTTTCGAGGAACTGAATGACTGTTTTTGCGAGCATGTCGGCTTCGATATTGACCCGATCGCCAATTTTCCACGAGCCGAGTGTGGTTTTTTCGAGCGTCTCGGGGATCAACGCGATCTCGATCCAGCCGCCTTGGCCTTGTCGGTTGCCCGGGCCTATCTCGGCGATCGTCAGGCTCACGCCGTCTAGGCAAACCGAGCCTTTGGGGGACATAAACTTCATCAGAGCCGCGGGCGGGCTGAGCCGGACGCGACATTCTCCGTGCGTCTGATCGGGCTTTGAGATTTGCGTGACTGAGCCCACGCCGTCCACATGGCCCTGGACAAAGTGACCCCCCATGAGTGTCTGGGCGGATACGGCGGTTTCGAGGTTGACACGCGAGCCGGGCGTGAGCCCACCGAGTATCGTTTTACCGAGGGTTTCCGGGATCGCGATAAACCCTAGTTTTCCCCCCGCGTCGGCTGGGTCAGCCGTCAGCGTCAGGCAGCAGCCGTTGACCGAAACCGAGCCGCCCTGGGTTGCCCGGGGGCTCCAGCCGGCGGGGTCGATCGTGAGGCGGACCCCATCTGGGATCTGACAGACTTCGCAAACGGTGCCGACTGCTTGGACCAATCCGGTGAACATCCGGTAGTGTAGTGCTGTCCCGGCGGGCCCTGCGGCTTGACGAATCACCGCCGGGGCCGGATACTCTCGCCTCGGCCCGTCCACTATGACACCCACGGAGCGACCATGACCCGCACGACCATCCTTCGCACAGCCGCCTCGGTCGGCCTGATCTCAGCCTGTCTCGCCGTTCTGGGGTGCCAATCGCCCTCGGCGGTGCAAGAAACCGATACGTCAGACACTCCGATCGAAACCCCGGTGAATAAGTCCGAAGCGGGGCGCGTCACCGTCTCCAACGGCATCCGGATTGTCCACGCGGAGTGGGCCGACCTCGGCTACCGCTGGGAATGGGCGACGACACCGTTCTACAAAGGAAAAGGGAAGATCGCGTTTATCGATCCGATCGGGGATCGTGTCGCGGTGCAGTCGAAGGATGCGTGGACGTCAGTTGTCCAATCGAACACGGGTCATGTGCTCTGGCAGGTCAGCAATTCCAGCCCTCTCACCGGGTTTATAGGCAACCTGAGAATCGGCAACACGCTGCTGAGTTGCGCTCGTCCTGAACTGTTCCTGATGGACATCAACTCGGGCAATCTGATCGCTCGCCAGCCCGTCGAAGTGGTCATAACAACCCGGCCCGTGATCCTGGGCGGTTACGCGGTGTTCGGTACGCCAACGGGAGAAATCATCTGCCATCGGTTCGGCGATGGCAAAGGCGACCCGCTCCCCCCACCGCTCGACGAAGGATTGCAGGTCTGGGGGTATCTCCTCGACGGCGCGATCAACGCGGATCCGGTCAAGATCGGAGGCCTCGCGGGCGTTGTGAGCGATGCGGGCGAAGTCTTCTTTGTTGACATTCTGACCGGCAGCGGACGGGGTCTTGCGCACACCAGCGGGGGTATGGCGACCAACCCGGTCACGGACGGGAAACAGATGATGTTCGTCGCGAGCCTGGATCAATCGATCTACGCGTTCGTGCCCGAGTCGAACACATATATCTGGCGCTACCGGACCGCGAGCCCGCTGAGGATCCAGCCGACCTATCACGATGGGGTGCTGTACTGCTCGGTTCCGGGCGAGGGGCTGATCGCGTTCGATGTTTCCGATGACGCGATCCAGACGGGCAAGTTAGGCCGAAAACTCTGGGTCAATGAAGACATCCTCGGAGAAGTCATCGCCATTGAAAGCGGAGAGTTGATCCTCTGGGACGGCTCGATGGTTGCGAGGATCGACCGGCAACGCGGCGATGTGCTCGCGGTGACATCGCTCCCCGGCATCATCGATCTTGTCCCGTCAGAGTTCGTGGACGGCGACATGTACGCCGTCGGGAACAACGGCCAACTCTTCAAGTTCGGCCCCCGCTGACCGACACATCGCGGGCTTTGCCGCATCAACCCAAAGGGGCGGAGACACGATGCCTGATACTGTCAAAGTCCACCGGGCGCTGCTGAGCGTCAGCGATAAGACCGATCTCATCCCGCTCGCTCGGGTCTTGCACAGCCTGGATGTCGAGATCATCTCAACAGGCGGCACCGCCCGCGCCTTGGCGGAAGCAGGGATCCCCGTCCGAGGGATCGAGGATCTCACCGGGTTTCCCGAGATGATGGACGGCCGGGTCAAGACGCTACACCCACGCGTGCACGGCGGGCTGCTCGCGCTGCGAGATAATCCCGATCACACGGCCTCGATGGAGGCCCACGGCATCCCGCCGATCGACCTTGTCTGCGTGAATCTGTACCCGTTCGAGCAGACCGTGGGCCGACCAGAGGTCACAGCGGACGAAGCGATCGAGCAGATCGACATCGGCGGGCCTTCCATGATCCGGTCGGCGGCGAAGAACGCCGATTGGGTCGCGGTGCTCACCGCGCCCAGGCAATACGACCGGCTCGTGAGCGATCTGCGAGCAAACGACGGCGCGACTTCGATCGAGTTGCGTCGCTGGCTCGCGGCCGCAGCGTTTGCGCGGACAAGCGCCTACGACCGCGCGATCTCGGCTTACCTCGACAACTCAACGTCGCGGGCCTTCCCGTCCACGCTCACGCTAGATTACGACCTTGTCGATGATCTCCGATACGGCGAGAATCCTCATCAGGCGGGTGCGCTCTATCGAGACCCGGCCTCGAACGGCCCAACGATCGTCAACGCCCAGCAAGTCTCGGGCAAGCACCTCGGGTACAACAACATCCTCGATGCCGCCGCCGCGCTCGAACTCGTCAAATCGCTCCGCAAGATCGATCAAGATCGCGCCGGGGCCGCGGTCATCAAGCACACAAACCCCTGCGGCCTCGCGCTGGCAGAGTCGCCGGCCGATGCGGTGCGGCTCGCGATCGCCGGGGATCCGCTCGCGGCGTATGGGGGAATTCTTGCGCTCAATCAACCGATCGATTCAGAGACGGCATCGCTGATCGCCGGGCCGGACCGGTTTTTCGAGGTGATCCTCGCGCCGGGGTTCCACGAAGACGCCGCCAAAACGCTCGCGGACCGATGGAAGAATGTCCGGCTGCTCGCCGTCGGCGAACGCCCCGCGGCGCGGCAACGGAAACTGGAATACCGATCAATCGCCGGGGGCTTGCTGGTTCAAGACCGAGACACCCGGCTCACGAACGCCGAGGGGTGGACACACGCGGCCGGGCCGGTGCCAGACCCGGCCTTGATCGAAGCCGCGACTCTGATGAATCTCGCGGCACGCGGGCTATCGAGCAATTCGATCGCCATCGGCGGGCCTGCACCCGAATCGCACACCGGCGTGCGCCTCTTCGGCGGCGGCGCGGGGCAGATGGATCGCGTCGCGTCGTGCCGGATCGCGGTGGAAAAAGCGGGCGAACATGCGAACGGAGCGGTCGCCGCGTCGGATGCTTTTTTCCCGTTCCCAGACGGCCCCCAGATCCTCATCGACGCCGGCGTGCGCATGCTTGTACACCCCGGCGGGTCCAAGCGTGACCAAGAAACATTCGACCTCTGCGAGCAGCACGGCGTCACCGTGATCACCACCGGGGCCCGGCATTTCCGGCATTAGCCCCGCTGCACCCGTGTTCAGGGGTCAAACTTTTTGCTGAGAAGACCCGAATCGACGGGAATTTGTGCTTGGTTTGAGCCGGCATTTCTGGTATACCGGAATTGATGCGAAGGAATCGCTCCCGCGGGTCAAAGCTCGGTCCACATGCAAAGTCGGCTGATCACAATGCCCGGCCGGGCGGCTCATCGACTCAGATAAACGGATCCAAGTCCCATGTGATCGCTCACGCCGGCGGTGTCGGCGATGGGCTGAGCAGCCATGTGCTCGTGCTCAATAAGGTCTATCTCGCTATCCGGGTTGTCTCGGCCAAGCGTGCGTTCACGCTGCTCGCCCGCGATGCCGCAGAGGTCATCCACGCCGACGATGGGCTGTTTGCGAATTACGACTTTGAATCGTGGATGGAACTCTCCGAGCTCCGCCGGGAGTTTGAGCCCGACGGGCTCGATTGGGTCCGCACCGTGCGCACACACATTGTAGTTCCCCGCATCATCCGCCTGCTCGGCTACGACCGGCTGCCAACGCAACGCGTCAAACTCAACCGCCGCAACCTGTTTGCCCGCGACCGCAATCGGTGCCAGTATTGTGGTCATATCTTCCCGACCCCCGAGCTCTCGATCGACCATGTACGGCCTCGTACCCAGGGCGGGCCCGACACCTGGGAAAATCTCGTCTGCGCGTGCATCCGCTGTAATGCGAAGAAGGGCGGCCGAACCCCGGAGCAGGCCCGGATGAAACTCGTCACCAAACCTATCCGGCCCAGGCGCAGCCCGCTGATCTCGATCAAACTCGGGCACGAAAAATACGCGTCTTGGAAAACCTTCCTCGATGAAGCTTATTGGTCGGTCGAGCTCCGTTAGCCGATGGTTCTCAGACTATTTCTGGTTGCAACTCTAGCCTCAGAAACTGAAGCTATTGTAATATTTGAGGCAGTGTGATACTATCTTGGATACACGGATGCTCGCGTTTTCTGCTATCGACCCCTCAATTCAGACAGAGAGAACCACATGAACACGAACACACCCCACGTCCGTCTCGTCGCGGCTGCGCTCGGCGCGTCGCTCCCCCTCATCGCAAATGCCGCCGGGCAAGATTTTACGATCGACTCCGTTGCCAGCAGCACGGCCGGTTCGCTCGGCACGCTGACCACAACAGATGGCTCTCTGATCGGCGACTTTGACGCCGATACCAACCCGGGCGGGACACAGACCCGGCCCGGTTTCTTCGGCGGCTCGGGGAACAACCCGATCCCGGTCAGTCTCGATATTAGTACCGATACGGTGCTCGATTTGAACCCGGCCGGGGCGTTCGGGCTCGATGCGGATACATCTGCTCTCACGTTTACGATGGATGGTCTGATGGCGGACCTTCTCAACGGCGAAACTGTTGTCACTACTGCGGGGCTCGAACTGCTCTTTAGCACGTTCAATACCGTGAATCCTTCGAGCATCTACCCGGGCGGAATCCCGCTGCCGGTGGAGATCGAAGCCGGCGAACTATCGACCATCATGATAACACAGACCGGGCCCATGGATGCGCCGGGCGTGCTGATCCCGCAGCTCGATAACTCGTGGATTCTGGCAGGTGCGATCCCCGCTCAGTTCACGATCGCCGGCTCAGGATTCGGCGGCGCCGGGTTCGAGCCCGCCCCGTCCGTGTTCATGCTGCCCATCACCGGGACTTATGTTATCGATGGAGACGGCGGTGCGACTGTCACGATCTCGCTGGACCTCGCAGAGTTGAGCAATACCGTCGACACGACGGATCTGCCCCCGCTGCCCGAGTTCCCGTTCGCCCTGCCCACACTCGGCGGCGATACCGCCTCGGTGCTCTTCTCGCTCGCGCTCACTTCCATCGCGGTGAACGCCGAAGGGAGCATGAATCTGGTCGCGACCGCAGACGCCGCGGGCTGCAACGCGGCAGATGTCACCGAACCGTTCGGCGTTCTTGATCTTTCCGATCTTTCCGCGTTTGTCAACGCGTTTGGGATGCAAGCGCCGGCCGCCGACCTTGACAACAACGGGGTGTACGACCTGACCGATATCCAGTTGTACGTGACCACGTTCCTCGCCGGCTGCCCGTGAGTAGTAAAACTGAAATCAGACCAAGAATAGAAAGAGCCCGGCGGTTCGCACTACCGGGCTCTTGTTCACTGATCGGATAACGTAAAATTCTGATGACCGCACCCGCTCGGGCTCAATCCCCGCCAAGGACATCGAACACGCCGCCGAGCACCGAGCCCTCGCCGGTCCGTCTGCCCCCTGTCTGCGGGGCGGCCGCGTAGATCCGGTTCGCCAATCGGCTGAACGGTAACGTCTGCATCCAGACCGTGCCCGGCCCGCGCATCGAGGCATAGAAGAGCCCTTCGCCGCCGAACAGTTTGTTTTTTATTCCTTTCACAAACTCGATCGAGTATTCGACGCTCTCATCGAACGCGACGAGACAGCCGGTATCGACGCGGAGTTTTTCGCCCGACGCCAGTTCGCGCCGGACGGTTGTGCCGCCCGCGTGCAGGAATGCCTGGCCTTCGCCCGACGGCGAACTCAGCCGTTGAAGAATAAACCCTTCGCCACCGAAAAACCCGGCCCCGAAACGCTTGGTAAACGCGATATCAACCTCGACCCCCTGCGCGGCGCACAAGAACGCGTCTTTCTGACACAGAATCCGGCCGTGGTGTTCGCGGAGTTCGATCGGCACGACATGCCCCGGATAGGGCGCGGCGAAGGCGCAGTCACGCCTCGTCGAACCGCCGTTTGCAAAGATCGTGATGAAGAAACTCTCGCCCGTCACGACACGCTTGCCCGCTTCAAACAGCCTGCCGAATAAGCCGCCCGCGTCTTTTTTCATCGAGAGGCTCGTCCCCATCTCGATATCGTCTTCCAGATACATCATCGCCCCGGCCTCGGCCACGATCGCCTCGCCGGGATCGAGCGTTACGATCACGGCTTGCAAATCATCTCCGATAATTTCATAATCAATCACATCGACACTCATAAACTCTTTCCCTTTCTTTATGTCGCGTCCCGGCGACCACGCTACCCAAACAGCCCGCCCGACTCATCCATCGCCTCATCCAGCAACCCAAGCCCTTCGTTTTTCACTCGATTCACCCGTGTACTGACCGGATAAAACGACCACACCCGCGAATCATCCGGCTTGCACATCGAACGCAGCGCAACCTCGCCCTCAACCCGTGGATCCAGCCACATCGTCCAATCGACAGGGGGCAGGATTACCGGCATCCGCTCGTGCAGCGCCCGCAGCCGCGTGTTCGCCGGGCAGGTGAGCACGGTGCAGGATTCCAGCCGATCGCCATTTGTAGGGTTTTTCCAGGTTTCCCAGAGCCCCGCCATTGCGAACGGCTGCCCAAATTTCCGAGACGCCGCGTAGGGTTGTTTGGAATCGGCCGGGCCTTTTTTCCATTCGTAAAATCCGGTCGCGGGGATCAGACACCGGCGATGGCGGAACGCGTCTTTGAATGTCGGCTTTTCGTGGGCCGTCTCGCTGCGAGCGTTGAACGTCGAGAATCCGATCTTCGCATCATCCGCCCACGCGGGCACAAGCCCCCAGCGAAGCCCAAGGATCTCGGTACGGTTATCGCGTTGCAGCACGGCCGGGATATCTTGCCCGGGCGCAAGGTTGTACCTCGGCAATCCGAACCCAAGATTCGACGCGACCGGGCCCGCGCCGAACATCGACGCGATCGCTTCAAGGTCCATATTGAGTGAAAATCGGCCGCACACGCGCCCATACTACCACGCCTTGGCGGCGAGCCCGATCAGCGGCGCGTTGTCACGCCCACGGGCTGAGGTTGCACCGCGTGGGTCGGCTGCACGGCGATGCCGAGCGGCACACGCTTTCCACCCGGGCCCTTGGGCGGGATCCGGTCTTCGTCGATGATCCGCTGGATCGCCATCACGCCTTCGATCAGTGTTTCGGGGCGCGGCGGGCAGCCCGGCACATAGACATCGACCGGGATGAACTGATCGCACCCCTGAATTGTCGCGTAGGTATCGAACACGCCGCCCGTCGAGGCGCACGCGCCCATCGAGATCACCCACTTGGGCTCGGCCATCTGCTCGTAAAGCCTTTGCAACACCGGGACCATCTTCACGGTGATCCGCCCCGCCACGATGAGCAGGTCGCTCTGCCTGGGGCTGAACCGCATGACTTCGGCGCCGAACCGTGCGAGGTCGTACCGGCTCGAAGCCGTCGCCATGAGTTCGATGCCGCAGCACGCCGTCGCAAACGGCAACGGCCAGAGGCTGTTCCGCCGCGCCCAGTTCACAACGCGCTGCAACTGCGTGGTCAGAACTATGTCCGTCGAGATCGCGCCTTCAATGCCCATGTGTGAGACTCCAAACAATCAAGACCAACAACCAAAGGGCCTCATGCCCAAAAGGCCGCGTGCCGGCTTGCAATACAGTACGGCGATCCAAGCCCCGAAGCGAGACGAGATCAAGAACGATCCGACACCGCTGCCTCGGCTCAGTCGCCGTTGGGCCAATCCATAGAGTCGATCGTTGATACCACATTGTCGAGATCATCCACCCGGAACACGCACGACGAAGCCCGATCACCGTTGGCCGGCATCAGGTACGCGTAGCGGAGATTGATCCGGTGGTCCGCCATCGCGGTTGCGAGATCCCTGATCGCTGCCGGCCGATTGTGGATAGATACCGAGAGAACTTCGGATTCGACTATCGGTCCCACGCCGGAATCGATAAACGATTCGCACACGCCTCGGAGCGATTCGACCGGCGAACCGATCACCCGAACAAGACCCTTGCCGTTATGTTCGCTGACAGAAACCGCGAGCACTTCGACCCCCGCCGCGACCGCAGCATCGAGCAGACCGGCAAATTCGCCGGGGCGTTGGTCGAGATACACAGAGAATTCGGTCAGTCTGGTTGGCTTCATAATCTGGCCCGCACGGTAGGCTCGCGGCGTGGTCGCGTCTAGATCGCCTTGAATGCATGCGATCAACGGGTGCGATCAGCCGGTGGAATGACTGGTATCGGGCTTTTCCATCCCCGGCTCAACCGCATCTTGCCGGAGCGATGCGAGTGCCAGGCCATCTATCGATGACCGGAAACGACGATCGATCACGGGCGATCCGCCTCGTTCGCCCCCGGCCCGAAGCCGCAGGCCGACATCGAGCACATCACTGATCAGGATAGATTCGGCGGGGCGTGCCAGCATGTAGCCCGGCTCACCATCTTCGAGATCCGTCCTGCGAGCGATTCCTCCGCGAACCAGACCCGAGAGCAGCTGCCCGGCGACGTGCCCCGATACGCCGGTCTGTTCTGAGATCTCGGCAAGCCCCATAGCCTTGCCTCGGTCGAAAGCAGCCATGAGCAATGCAGCAAAACTGACACCCGCACCGGGATCGACTAGCCCGATCTCCTCGGGTTTTTGCTCGGCGCTCCACACCGAGAAGTTCTGGAGCGCATAACTCACTTGCAGCCCGAAGAGCACGATGACCCAGGTTATGTAGACCCAGAACAAGAACAATGGCAGCAGCGCAAGCACGCCGTACAACTGCTGGAGATTGTCCACCGCGTTGGCCACATACGCGGTGAACCCGCTTTTGCCGATTTCCCAAGCGAGCCCCGCGATGGCGGCCCCCGCGAGCGCCGGCCGGAAATGGACACGGGTGTTGGGGATCGTCATATAAGCGAACAGCAGCAAAATGCCGTTGATAACCACGCTCACCGCAAAGTCGACGATCTCGCCGGCGATCAGGCCCTGAGATTCACCCTCGGCCCGGCCGATGGATGCCACCCAAACGCCCACACGGTCCCCCACCGAGAACGTCGCGAGCAAAAACACGAGCCCGAGCGTCAGCGTTGTCCAATACGTCGTGATCCGCTTGGTCCACGCTCGCCCGTTGGGCGCGCCATAAATCTGATTGAGAGATCGCTCGAGTTCGACGATCATCGCGATCGCACCATAACCAAGCACCAACAACCCGATGAACCCGATCTGCGAAAACGGAAGGCTCGTGACACGATCGACCAGGCTTGTGATCCATTCATCGAGCCGGGCGGTGCTCTCGCCGGTCGGTAGACCAACAGCCGAGCCTTCGGGAACTGCGGCCTCCGAACCGGCAGCGGGCTGATCTTCCAGCGCAATCGTGTCAAGCCCGATGTAGTCGATGACCCGATTGATCTGTGATTCGAGCTCATCGTCGGCGAGGAACTGCCCCATCACCGCCGCACCAACGACCAGCACCGGGATGAGGCTGAAGATCGTCCGGTACGCCAACGCCGCCGCCATCCGCGGGATCTGGCTCTGCACAAGCCCCCGGAGACCGAGGCGCACAACCCGCGCCGTGCGCCACCACTCGTTGCACTCGCGCACAGCAAGGTCGATCAGACGCCGGATCGACCGCATCATGCGCCAGGCCCCTTCCGCCCCGGATCCCAACCGGCTTCGCCGCGTTTGGAAGCACGGTCGGCCTGGGCCGCGGCCCGGCGGATAGCGCCGATTTCGATCCGGGTGAGTTCACGCCAGAAGCCCCGCTGCACGCCCTTGAGTTTGAGCGGGCCCATCCCGATACGTTCGAGTTTTTTGACCGGGAACCCGAGAGACGCGAGCATCCGGCGGACCTGCCGATTGCGTCCCTCGCGGATCATGACTTCGAGCACGGTGCTGTCGGATTCGCGATGCACGATATCGACCTCCACGGGCCCGGTCTTGCTCGCGCCGATCGTCCGCCCATCCCTTCGATCGGTCAGTTTGACGCCATCTTCAAGGGCAGACATCGCATCGAGTTCAACCCGGCCCTTGACGACCGCTCGATATAACTTTGGCACCCCGTATCGGGGGTGCGTAAGCCGGTTCGCAAGGTCGCCGTCGTTGGTTAGCAAGAGCAGGCCGGTGGTTTCGTAATCGAGCCGACCGACCGGGAAGAGCTGCCCGGAACCGGGGTAATTGACGAGATCAAGAACGGTCTGCCGATCCGAGCCGGGCTCGTCGCGTGCGCTCGTGAGTGTCCGCGTCGGCTTGTTGAGCATGATGTAGATCGGCCTAGCCGGGGGCGGCAAGACTTTCCCATCTACGACGATCCGGTCTTGCTTTGGGTCTACCCAGGCCGGGAGATCGGCCACCAGCGTGCCGTTGACTTCGACGAGTCCTTCTTCGATCATGCGCTCGCAATCTCGGCGCGAGGCGATGCCCGCGTCGGCCATGACGCGCTGGAGCCGCTCGCCGCGAGAGGCGTCCCGATAGCCATCCGGGGCATCGCCTTTGCCGCCTGATCTTCCGCCGCGCCGTTTGGAACCCGCTCGTGTCATCGCCAAGTCTAGGGAGGCCGGCTCAATCTGCCCCGGGTCTTCTGCTGAACGGGCCGCCCGGGGGCCGATATTTCTTTTCGGCGTGCGGATCGAGCATCGGCGCCGATGGGGGTCCTGACCATGACGCCG
>Ga0316208_1002881_pt1 | contig 13200 bp, 16 predicted proteins | sample 3monopyrite_MG_FD_204944 | JGI IMG/M metagenome (GOLD analysis project Ga0316208, IMG submission 204944) | Microbial mat bacterial communities from mineral coupon in-situ incubated in ocean water Damariscotta River, Maine, United States -... | ecosystem: Environmental > Aquatic > Marine >... | reverse complement strand
CGGGTGGTTTTTGGCTCAGGTCCGGCTTCGGCGGCGCTTTATGCCAGTGCCGCGCTGGCCGGCATTCTGCCCCCGGCTGAAATAGGCGGGCGGGTGCTGGTGGATGGCGGCTATTGTGATCTGGCGCCGGTTGATGTGGTGCGCGACGCCGGTGCGGATGTGGTTTTGGCGGTCGATGTTGCGCTAGACAATACCCATAACAAGCCCGCCAACGGGATGCAGGCAATGATCCGCGCGCTCGAGATTTGCCAAAGCGAGCATTCACACCTGCGCTTCAAGGCGGCCGATCTGGTGATTCACCCTGTCATTGATCCCCCGGTCGGTGTGCTCGATTTTAAGCACCGAAAGCGATGCGCCGCGAGCGGGGTGCGTGTGGTATTGCGAGATCGTGTATCTATTCAAAGGATGGTGAGCCGACCCGGAAAAAAATAAACCCGGCGGGTGCCGCCAGTGCGGCCACATTGCGGCCGAATTGAAAAAAAAGGGGTGCAGTGGCCATTGCCCAAATTCCGAACTTGAAACCACGGCATGATCTGGCGTAGGCTATTTTTGCAATTTAGAATGCTAAATCGTCTGGGACAAAGGAAAACACCATTATCAACGCCAAAATCATACCGATTGCCATATTTGCAGCCACACTTGCCGGCCCTTCATTTGCCGATACCGGCATCGCCAGCGCCGGCTTGGTATTGCCGGAAATGAACGCAGAAGCGGGCCGCACCCTGTTTGCCTCGAAAGGCTGCGTGGTCTGCCATTCGATCAACGATGTTGGCGGTCTGGATGGTCCAATGCTCGATGCCGAGTTCATGGAACTGCCGATGAACCCGTTCGATTTCGCTGCGCGCATGTGGCAGGGTGCCGAGGCCATGGTTGAGCTGCAGCGCGACGAACTTGGCGGCGTGATCGAGCTGAACGGCGAGGAACTGGCGGCTATCATTGCCTTTGTTCACGATGCCGAGGCGCAGAAAAAGTTTTCCGAGGCTGACATTCCCGAAGAAATCGAGGCAATGATGGGCCATACGGATGAAGGCGAAGAAGAAGACGGCCACGGCGACGCAGAAGAGGAAGCCGATGGACATGGCGAAGAAGAGGAAGCGCCAGCAGAAGAAGGGCACGATTAGGGCAACCGGGCCCGCAGCCCCTTTTGAAGAAATGACCAACCGGGGGGGCAGCAATGCCGCCCCGGAAGCATTTTTGGCGCTAGCGGCAGCGGAGGTTGTGCTGCTTGGCGGCTCCGGCGATGTCGGGGCCCGGCTTTCAAGGCTGCTGCTGGAGAATACCGATGCTGTTGTGACCTCGGTTTCCAGGCGCAACACTGCGGCATTTGATACTCATGGCGGCCGCTTGCGCCATATTTCCCATGATCTTACGCAGCTCGGGGGGCTGGAAACAACCGCCAACGCGTGCGTCGTAAACCTGACCGAAGTAACACCGCCCGCCTATGCCCGACAGGTTGTCGATTCCGGCGGCTGCTGGCTGGAAAGCTCGGCCACGCCCGCTTATCTGGGCGCTATCGAGGCCGCCTTGCACGGCGCAGCAGGGCCTGGAACCGCCATTTTGGGGGTTGGGGCCGCCCCCGGGCTAACCAATTTACTTGCGGCCGAGATTGCAGCAAAAGCCCCCGAAACCGTGCAGATAGACATTGGCCTGGAGATGGGAATGGGCCGCCATTACGGGGTGGCGGCAACAGAGTGGTTTTTGGGCGCGGCGGCAAAACCCTACCCTGTTATCATTGATCATGAACAGCGCGAGGTCACACCCGGCCAATTGAAGCGCAGCTTTGCCTTTGGCAAAGGCCAACGGCCGCGCCGCGCCATCGGCTATGGTTTTGCCGAGCAAATGTTGATAGCGCAACGGTCGGAAAACCGCCTGAAAACCGTGCGCAGTTTTGTTGCCATCGATCCGCCATGGATGACCCGCTCACTGGCGCTGATACTGGGTTTGGGGCTTGGCCCGGCCATAGGCCGAAACGCCCGCAAACTCGCCAAATGGATGCTGCGTGGCCCCGCATTCGGGCAAGCCCATACCCGGATTGTGGTTGAGGGCTATGATGACAATGGCCAGCTGGCAGGCCAGATCCGCGTTGAAACCGGTGATCAGGCCGAGGCGACAGCCGCGGTGATTTTAGCCACGCTTTCAGGGGTTAGGGTTGACCGGGAACCACCGCAGCAAGGCGCAACAATGATCACCGATCACATAGCCCTTGAGGCGGCGCTGGCGGCCTTGCGCCGGGTATTGCCAGAAACAAGGGTTAGCACCAGCCTTGGCCGCGCCGCCGCAGACCAACCAAAGGCAGATAGCTGAGAGCAAAGGGCAAGCCCGCTATCAAGGTGATAAATTTATCAAGGCATGGCGCGCGCCGGCACCCTCGCTGCGGGCAAAGCCGGTTTTGGTTTTCGCTGGCCAATCGTGGCTGGCGGGCTTAGTGAGTAAATCAACCGGAAGGCAGATACATGAAAAAATCACACGGCGACGATGATTTCAACAAGGGGTCCATCACGCTGGCGGGTGCGGTGGGCATGGGCACCGGTGTGATGATCGGGGCGGGCATTTTTGCGCTGACCGGGCAGATTGCCCAGCTTGCCGGGCCGTATTTTGCCCTTTCCTTTGTGCTGGGTGGCATTGTCACCTCCTTCAGTGCCTATAGCTATATCAAAATGTCAAATGCCTGGCCGTCTTCCGGCGGGATCGCGATGATCTTGCAAAAGGCTTACGGGCCCGGGGCGATCGCTGCCGCTGCCGCACTTTTGATGGCGCTGTCGATGGTGATATCGGAAAGCCTGGTGGCGCGCACCTTTGCCACCTATGTGTTGCGGCCGTTTGATATTTCGGGCGGGCTGCTGGTGCCGGTATTGTCGGTCGGGGTTATCCTGTTTGCCTATCTTGTCAACATTTCGGGAAACCGCTCGGTTGGCCTGCTTTCCTTGCTCATGGCCGTTTTGAAAATTGGCGGAATCATTCTGTTTGGCATTGTTGCGCTCTGGTCTGGCGGATTCAGCTTCCCCGAGGCCAGCAGCACGGCGGGCGGCTTTAGCGCCACCGGCTTTGTGGCGTCGGTGGCATTGTCAATACTGGCCTTCAAGGGCTTTACCACCATCACCAATAGCGGTGCCGAAATAACCGACCCGCACCGCAATGTCGGGCGCACCATCATGATCTCGATCGCGATTTGTGTGGTGGTTTACCTGTTGGTTGCCTTTGCTGTCGGTGCCAACCTGACGATTGACCAGATCATCGCCGCCAAGGATTATTCGCTTGCCGAGGCGGCATCACCGGCACTGGGCCGGTTCGGGTTCTATTTTACTGTGGTTTTGGCGGCGGTGGCCACGGCATCGGGGGTTTTGGCCAGTGTTTTTGCGGTGTCGCGCATGTTGGCGATGCTAACCGATATGAAAATGATCCCGCATAGCCATTTCGGAATGTCCGGCCCGGTTCGCAGCCATACGCTGGTTTATACGGTGGTGCTGGCATCATTGCTGGCGGTGTTTTTTGATCTCGGCCGCATTGCCTCGCTGGGGGCGTTTTTTTACCTGATCATGGATATGTTGGTGCATTGGGGCGTATTTCGCCACTTGCGCCATGAAATCAAGGCAAATGCCGCAATTTTGCTGGCCGCAATGGGTTTTGACGCCATCGTCCTGGCCGCCTTTACCTTCCTGAAACTGCGGACCGACCCGATGATTGTGCTTTACGCCGGCGCGGCGATCACGCTAGTTTTCATCTCCGAACGTATTTATCTTTCACGCTGGACCGCGCCACAGGCAGACAGCAAACACTAGCCACCCCCCCAGAGCATCACTATAAGGAGCCCTAAAATGTGCCTATCCCAGACAGTCAGTTTTTCGGCCAGCGTTTTTTTGCTTGCCGGTGGCGGCTATGCCACCGTAAGGGCGGTTCAAATAAACAAGCGCTACCTGCCGGTTGCCTTGATGCCGGTATTTGCGGGGCTGCAGCAGTTTATGGAAGGCAATGTCTGGTGGGGTGTCAATACCGGTGATCCTGCCACCACCCTTTTGGGCGCGATGGGCTTTATCTTTTTCACCTGGTTCATGTGGCCCTTCTGGATACCGCTGGCCAGCTATGTGCTGGAGCCACCCGAAAGCAAAAGGCGCCCCTATATGCTGGCCATGACCCTGGCCGGGCTCGCTTTTGGCCTGTCGCTCTATGTGCCGCATTTGCTCAACCCCGATTGGGTGGAGGTGACGGTCAACCAGAATTCGCTGGCCTATGAGGGCACGATGATTCTGGATTATCTGATGCCGCGCGAGGTGACCTATACGATCTATCTGTTCCTGATCATCGCGCCGCCCGCGATCTCGACCTATCTGCATATGCGCTGGTTTTCACTGACCATCGTCGCGGTGGTGGTCGTTGATATCCTGTTTTTGCGCTACGCCTATATTTCGTTTTTCTGCTTGCTGGCCGGGTTGGGCACATTGCACCTGATCTACATCATCCTGCGCAATAAATGCGCGCGGGAATGCCCGGTTCTGTTTGCCTAGGGCCGGCTGGTTTACGCGCTGGTTTTGGCGATCACAGCCGCCGCATCTTCGGAAAACGCCGGAAGCGATACCGCGACACCGAGGCCGCCTTCGGGCAGGTTTGACAGTTTTATATCGCCGCCATGGGCATAGATCACGGTGCGGGCAATAGACAGGCCCAGGCCGGTGCCGCCGGTTTCGAGGCTTCTGGATTTTTCGATGCGCACGAACGGGTCAAAAACCCGCTCCAGATCCGCCTCCGGAATGCCCTCGCCCTTGTCGGTAACCCGAATGATAATGGAGTTGCCGGTGCGCTCGGCGCTCACATCGGCTTGCTGGCCATACCGGACGGCGTTTTCAATTATATTGCGCATTGCCCGGCGCATCGCAACCGGCTTGATCCGAACCATCAACCCTTTTGGCACCGTCAGGCTGACCTTGCCGCCAACCGCCGCTAAATCTGTGGTTACCCCTTTTAAAAACTCATAAACATCTATGGTTTGGCCATCTTCGGAGGTGACCATCCCTTTGGCAAACGAAAGGGTCGAGTCAACCATCTCCTGCATTTCGGCGATGATCGAAACCAGGCGTTCGCGGGTTTCGGTATCATCGACCATTTCCACCCGCACCCGCATGGCGGTGAGGGGCGAGCGCAGATCATGGCCGAGCGCGGCCAGCATACGGGTGCGCTCGGCCACAAACTGGCTGAGCCGCGCCTGCATACGGTTGAAGGCGGTGGTCAGGCGGGTTAATTCTTCCGGCCCCTGGGTTGGCAGTTCCGGCACCGCCTCGCCGCGGCCGAGGCTTTCGGTTGAATCCGCCAGCTTGCGGAGCGGGCCGGTCAGGCGGCTCAGGGTTATCCAGATAATGGCCGTAATAATCAGGGTGGCGAGCGCAAAGGAGAGTGTGCTGAACCACGGCCACTGGATGGGCGGTCGCTGAAACCGCGTAGAGACATTCAGCCAGTTACCATCCTGCAACGCGATAGAGACCCTCATTTGCAGCGGCGAGGTGGCTGTTCCAGCCATATTTTCGTGCATTCTGGGCATTCCGGACATTCTGGGCATTCCGGACGGCGTGTTTGCAGCCGCATTTGCCGGAAAGACCTCGTGTAATTCGGCGCGAATTTCTCGGTTTACGTTATCGCCCAGCAGGCTTTGTATTTGTCTGGCTATTGTTTTGTTGTCGTCATGGTCGTTGTGGTCAACAGATGCCGTTGGTGCCAAGGCAAAGCGCACCAGAGGAGAATCAGCCGCCCGCAAAATATCGGGGCGAAGCTCTTGCGGGGCGACCTCGAGCAAGCGCACCACATTGGCGGCGCGTCCTGCGGCTTCCAGCCCCAGCGCGGCACGCACCGCGAGGCTTCGCTCGTCTAAAAAGAGCCACAGGTTAAAACCCTGCACAACCACAAAGGTGGCCAAAATCATGATCACCAGCTGCCCGCGCAGCGTTTTCGGGATCAGCCGCCGCATCAGAGGTTGCTCACATCCGTGGCGAGGCAATAGCCACCGCCGCGCACCGTTGCAATAATTTCGGGCTTTGCGGGTTCGGTTTCGATTTTGCGGCGCAGGCGGCTGACCTGATTATCGATGGTGCGGTCAAACACCTGGGCGGCGCGCCCCGAGGTCAGGTCCAGCAACTGGTCGCGGGTCAGCACAAAGCGCGGGCGTTCCAGAAAGACGGTCAGCAATTTGAATTCGGCGGTGGTCAGCTCGGTTTCCTCATCTGTTTCGGCCCGGCTCAGCAGGCGGCGGTCTGTGTCCAGAATCCAGCCCGCAAACCCGATGCGCTTACCGGTAAGCTGGCCAGCCGATGGTTCGACCCGCTCTTTCCGGCGCAAAATGGCCTTGATACGGGCCAGCAATTCGCGCGGGTTAAAGGGTTTGGGCAAATAATCATCCGCGCCGATTTCGAGCCCGATAATGCGGTCGGTTTCTTCGCCCAGCGCTGTCAGCATCAAAATGGGCAGTCGCCCTTCGGCGCTCAGCCGCCGGCAAATAGAGAGCCCGTCTTCGCCGGGCATCATCACATCCAGCACCATCAGATCAAACCTGCCCGCCGCCAGTTTGGCATCCATTTCAATGGCATCCCGCGCCGAAGAGGCCCGAAAGCCGTTCCTTTCCAGATATCGGGAAACCGCATCGCGAATCTCGCGGTGGTCATCCACGATCAGGATATGTGGCTTGTTATATGTGTTTTCCGTCATGATCTTTTCCGTTTAGCGCAGGTTTTTACATATTTTGCAAAGAAAATGTATCCGAGTGTAGCAGGTATTCGGTTTGCGACAAACGGATACAAAATTCGGGTTTTACGGCATGGTGTTGCGACAAACAGCCCCTACATAGAGGGCATCGAAACACGAAACAAATGAGGTGATGTCGTGAAACACAATCAAAAAACAGCTCTCGGTCTTGTTGTTGCCCTAACTGTGGGTGCTGCTACAGCACTTCCCGCTTATGCGGGCGGCCATTATAACCATCCTGCCGGAAATATGGGCGGATACGGTGGCGCGGCCATCGGTAATCAGGGCACAGGCATGATGGGTAACCAGGGTGCCGGCATGATGGGCGGCCAAGGTGTTGGCATTGGTAGCCGCGGCGCCGGCATGATGGGCGGCCAGGGCGGCGCCGGCATGGGCGGCCAGGGTGGCATGATGCAAATGATGCAGATGATGCAGCAAGTGCACGGCCAGATGGGCGGCGCAGCCGGTGGCATGGGCGGCATGGGCGGCGGCTTTGGTGGCGGCCAGATGGGTGCCATGGGCGGCCTGATGGGGCCGGGCATTGATGGCGAAGGCCTGAAAACCCTGCTGCAAGACTATGACGCCGACGGAAACGGCACCCTGTCTATTGCCGAATTCGAGGTCGCGCACAGCGCTTCCATCCGCGAAGCCATGGTTGACCGGTTCCAGAAGCTCGACAATGATGGTGACGGCCAGATCACGGCTGACGAAATCACTGCCCTGCAGGAGCGCGCCCAAAATATGATGGGCTGGCGCGCGCAGCAATCCGGCGAACCAAAAGCCACCCCCTCCCCTGTTCCCGGCCCCGCCACCGGCATGGGTATGGGCATGGGCACCCAAAACAGCGGAGCGATGCAAAACCAGGGTAACTGATACCCTTATTCCAAAGGAGAAACGCTCATGAACTATCAAGTAGAATCCGGCATGGGTTATGGCATGGGTTACGGCTTTGGCGGTATCGGAATGCTGCTGGTAACCTTACTGGTAGTCGTTGCCGTGGTCGCGCTTATCAAGTATATTCGTTCGTAAATGAAAGATTCTAACGAATGGCTTGCGCGCGCGACCGACTGATCAAAGATACGGGCATCGACGCTGTCGATGCCCGTATCGGCACTATTGATCCGGCCGCCCCGCGGGCCCATGGCCTGCTGGCTGCTATTGCCAGTGCCGCTTGAATGGGTCGGCATCTTTCATGGCGTTTTGCGCTTTTTGCCATCTTTGTGGCGCTGGTTGCGGCGGTTGTGGTTTTTCAACCGCCGTGGTTTGCCGAAGCCTTCAGCTGGGTAAACCGTGACCAGATTGCAGCTATGGCGAACCGCGCCGGGCTTTGGGGGCCGCTGCTCATAATTGTGCTGATGTGCGTGGCGGTGGTATTTAGCCCGATCCCCAGCGCCCCGATAGCCTTGGCTGCGGGGGCTGTATTCGGGCATACCGAGGGCTCCTTCTATGTGCTTATCGGTGCCGAAATCGGTGCCATGATCGCTTTTGCGCTGGCACGTATATTGGGCCGCGAAACCATGCGCCGCTGGTTTGGCGAGCGGCTCTCGGGCATGAAGTTTCTCGGCAGTCAGGCTGTGCTGATGTGGATTGTATTCGCCAGCCGTTTGATGCCGTTCATATCGTTTGATCTGGTTAGCTATGCAGCCGGCCTGAGCAGTCTGACATTCTGGCGGTTTGCCCTGGCAACGCTCGCCGGAATCATTCCGGCCAGCTTTTTGCTGGCGCATTTCGGTGCCGAAATGGCCAGCGGTCAGGCGGGCAGTGCCTTTTACTGGGCGGTTGCGCTTGGTTTTATCACCGGTCTGCCGGTTTTATGGGCGGTTTTGCGGCGGTTGCGGGGGCGGCACCTAAATAAAAATGATGATACTCACCTAAACAATGGAGACTGAAGACAATGACAAAATATGGAAAACTGATACTGGCCACGGCTGCCGGCAGCCTTGCAGCAGGCAGCGTGGTCGCGCAGGAATTTCCCGACAGCCGCTATGTCGAGCATATGTGGGGCAATAGCTATGGCTGGTCGATGATGGGCTATGGCGGGATGTTTGTTTTTTGGATACTGGTCATCGCGGCAATCGTGTTTGCTTTTCGCTGGGCGATGGACCGCGACAGCGGTAAAAACCAAAAAGACAACGCGCTGGATATTTTAAAAGAACGTCTGGCGCGGGGCGAAATAGAGGCGGCCGATTATGAAGAACGCCGCAAGATTCTGGAAAAGGAGTGAGCGCGGGCAAAACCCGCTTTTTCCCGCAAGGGCCATTTGTGACCGTCGATAAATAATCTTGTAAAGGTATGCCATTTGGCATACCGTCGGCGGGCTTGGTTTTCCGTATTGGCACAAAGTGTCAGGAAACGAAGAGGGAATTTGGACAGGGCGGACCTAAGCGGGCGTCCGATGCCAAAGCCGCCCCCGCGACTGTATGCGGAGAGTGCGCGCCACCATGGCCACTTGCAAGCTTTGCAGGGAAGGCCGGCGCCGCACATCGACCCGTGAGCCAGGAGACCTGCCAAGCGTGAACTTGATCCCAACCGTCGGGTGTGACGGCAAAAAGGAAACGCATATGACCAGCCAATCAACAGCCTTTGCGGCTACCGAATCAAAACGCCTGCCAATGATAGCGGCAGCATTGATGGGACTTAGCCTGCTCTTTGTTGTCGGGGTTGCGCAAGGCTCAACCCTGCATGGTGCCGCACATGATGTGCGCCACTCAACCGGCTTTCCCTGCCACTAAGCGGTGTTTACCCGCATTTTTACCAGCGCGTTGTTCGCTGGTGCTGCAGCAGGCCTGATTGCCGGCCTGTTGCAGCTTTTCTTTGTTCAACCTGTTCTTTTGCATGCCGAGCTTTACGAATCCGGCCAGCTTGTGCATTTCGGCGGCAGCGCTGTCAGCGCGATACAGGAGGTTCCCGGCTTTGATTTCACCCGGGATGGCCTGAGCATCGTGTTCACGATCGCTGTTTATATCGCATTCGCTCTGTTGCTGGTTACCGCAATGGCCTTTGCCGCGGAGCGGGGCCACGCACTTTCGGCGCGCAAAGGGCTGCTTTGGGGGGCTGCCGGGTTTGTTGCGGTGGTTATGGCCCCCGGGTTCTCGCTTGCGCCCGAAGTGCCGGGCGTTGCCGCTGCCGAATTGGCTGATCGTCAGATTTGGTGGTTTGCCACCGTAATCTCCGGCGTTGTTGCGATGTGGATGCTTGCTTTCGGGCGGCATTGGGCGGCTTGGGGTGCGGCAATTGTGTTGTTGCTCGCGCCACATGTGATCGGGGCACCGGAGCCCGCCGAATTTGCCGGCCTTGCCCCCACCGAAATTGGTGCTTTGTTTGCGGCGCGCGCTTTTGGTGTCAGCTTTGCGGCATGGGTATTGCTTGGGCTGTTTGCGGCGCATTTCTGGCAGAGTGCCGAAAGCCGCACCACGGATTGAGCGCATTAAACCTCCAAATGCGCTGCCGCTTGGGGTGCATTTGGATTTTGGGTAGTGTCTCAGTTTGAAATACAGCGGGGTTGATCGCCCACCGCGCGGTGGTTTGTGCATTTCGCAACTGTAAACAATTTGTGTGATAATAGCTGGCCTATTGCAAAATTACTTGACAGGTGTTAGGTGACCGTTAACGAAACAGTGCGCCTAATAGGGTATCTGTAGGAAAAACAGAAACGTGCAGAGTCGCCAGTTCGCAGTTTTTGTTGCAATTTATAACGACTCGGAACATACTGAAATTGTCATAGTTACTATGGTTCGCCTGTAACTTGACGAAAGGAGGGCTAATGCCAAAAGGTCCACGAGGTGAAAAAAGGCCAGCCGATTCTATTGGCTGCGCTGTAAATGTAGCTCGCATCGCTACAGGGGAGATTGAAGATACGCGATTTGTGTCTAAAAATCGCCACAAAAGCGGTGTAGCTGGTGCGAAAGCACGAAACGAAAGGTTATCAAAGGAAATGCGCCAAGAAATAGCTAAAAAAGCTGCTGGCGCGAGATGGGGTTAAAAATGAAAAAAACTGTATCAGTTATGTATAAATACGCGGATGGGGCGCACTTCTTCGTTTCAGACGATTCTGAGACGGTGGGGCTATGTGTTGCCCATAAAAATCCTGCAACGGCATTTTCTGGCGTAGGCTTGGCTTTGTCAAAACTGTTTAAGGAAAACTACGATGAAGACGTGAATTTTGTTCCATCTTTGTCGTTTCAAGCGTTCCAAAAATGGTTCATTGACGTGTCTGAGGACGCTATGTCTGGTTCCGTTCCGGGTGCTGCTGGCATGTTCGAATGGAACCCAAATGGGAACGAAGGGTTTGCAGCATAAATGCACGCGTGTACAACAAAAGAATCGGTTGTAGCCAAGATATTATCTCAAGGCTGCAACCGACGGGAGGAATTGGACGACGATACCTCCCTTTATTTTTCCAGTGATTATCGCGGTTGAGACTGGAGTTTTTGCATTCCTCAACCGCTAGAAGACGACGGTTATACGCAAAAGCAATTGCGCTTAATAGAGATCGAATTATCCAGACTCGGGATAGAACTATTACCGTTAGACCCGTTTATGCATTAAAACTGAACTTTTTGCTTGCTAAATAGATAAAACATACCTATATCAATGGTATGAACAAACTGTCTTTACAAAAACGAGTCCTAATTCTGAACATGCTGGTTGAAGGCATGTCTATGCGGTCAATCTCACGCACTGTTGGGGTTTCAATCAACACTGTCACGAAGTTGCTTGTTGAGGCAGGCCAAGCCTGCGCGGCTTATCACGACGAAACTGTGCAGGAGGTTAAAGCCGCACGTGTTCAATGTGATGAAATCTGGTCATTCTGTTATGCCAAGGCAAAGAACGTAAAAACTGCTAAAGCTGCCCCTACTGGCGCTGGTGATGTTTGGACTTGGACCGCGATTGACAGTGATAGCAAAATGATCCTGTCCTATGAAGTTGGTGACCGTTCCGCTGCTACTGCAATTGAATTTATGGACGATCTGCGCAGCCGCCTTGCTACGCGGGTTCAATTAACCACAGACGGGCACAAAGCCTACCTAGAGGCTGTTGAGGGCGCGTTTGGTGGTGATGTGGACTACGCCATGCTGGTGAAGCTATACGGCGACGATGGCCGGAAGTCACCTGAGCGTAAATACAGCCCTTCTGTTTGCCACGGCGCACGTAAAACGCCTATCGAAGGCAATCCGAATATCAAAGACGTTTCGACTTCTCACGTTGAGCGCCAAAACCTAACAATGCGCATGGGTATGCGCCGCTTTACGCGGCTGACTAACGGCTTTTCTAAAAAGTTGGAAAATCACCTGAACATGCTTTCACTGTATTTTGTGCATTACAATTTTGTGCGCATCCATAAGACTTTGAAAATGACCCCAGCAATGGCGGCTGGCGTATCTGACACGTTGCACGATATGGAGTGGATTGTTGGATTGATCGACGCAAGAGCGCCAGCACCTAAGAAGCGCGGACCTTATAAGAAAAAAGATATTTCAAACTGAGACACTACCGGATTTTGACAAAAGTGGCTGAGACGCTATATTCGCCGGAAATTCGGAAACTTTGCTTGACCTTCCGGCCATGGAAGGCGCTAAGCGAGCATTGATCAACACTTCACATTGGAATCATAACCTCACATGAACAAGATGATATTAATCGCTGCAGGGGTAGGTGCGCTTGCTGTCGGTGCCTTTTTTTGGTCGGCCTCGGCCCCGCCCGATACCGCAGTGCCTGTTGTCAGCGCGGCAATGCACGGGGCTGACGCCGCCGCGCCCGCACCCGAGGAAAGCTCGATTATTGTGCCGCAGTTCAGCCAGGTCGCCCTTACCGGAGAGCAGTTTTTTGGTCAATTCTGTTCGGCATGCCATGGCACCAACGCCGCCGGCACAGACCAGGGCCCCCCGCTTGTGCACCCGCTTTATGTGCCGGGCCACCACGGCGATTCTGCTATCATGAGCGCTGCCTTCAATGGCGTGACCGCCCATCACTGGCGGTTTGGCAATATGCCGCCGGTTCCGGGCATAGAGGAAGAGCACATCCGCTGGATCACCAAGTATTTGCGCGAATTGCAGGTTGCGAACGGCATTCAGTGAGCCGGCCGCTATCAGGTATCTGAAGGTTTTTATCCGCAGCACTCCCATTTAAAGGCAAAGTTGATGCTCATTACCAGACGCAGGCTCCTTGCAACAAGCGCTGCTGTGGCGGTGCTGCCGAAATCCGCCATTGGCCAGACCACCCAAACCTTGGCCGACCCGACCCAGACCACCCAAACCCTTACCGCCAAAGAAGGGGTGCAGCAAATCACCCCCGAGGGGTATCCGGAAACCAGTATCTGGGGGTATGACGGCAGCGCACCCGGGCCAGTGATCCGCGTAAAACAGGGTGCGCGTGTTGCGCGTGAATTTGTGAATAGCCTGTCTCAGGGGTCGAGCGTTCACTGGCACGGTATCCGTATCGTGAACGATATGGATGGCGTGGTCGGGCTTACCCAGG
>Ga0316208_1002880_pt1 | contig 13205 bp, 12 predicted proteins | sample 3monopyrite_MG_FD_204944 | JGI IMG/M metagenome (GOLD analysis project Ga0316208, IMG submission 204944) | Microbial mat bacterial communities from mineral coupon in-situ incubated in ocean water Damariscotta River, Maine, United States -... | ecosystem: Environmental > Aquatic > Marine >... | reverse complement strand
TTTTTATCAGCTTTGGCAAACTGCAATCAAGCGTGCATTGCTTTGCTCTATATGGCAGTCCGCAATCACAGACTTCGCACATGAATTCAAATTTCAGCCAAAGACCAATTACCGCTGAATAGTTACCCTTTTTCTTTTCTTTGCGTCGCCTCGCCATTGCGTGAAACTCTTTTTTCTATATTTTTCTCTTCTTTTTGTTTTGCCTCAGTCTTCTCAGCGTGTTGGTGGTTCACTTCTCGGCGGTTCACTTCTTTCTACTTCGCGGTGAAAATATCCTGCCATTTTTGCGCAGCATTTTGTTCATAAGAGCTTAACTTGCGGTCAAATTTCCTCCTCTGCCTTGACCACTGCGCCTATAATGAGCTATTCAGGCTTCATCAGGCAATTTTTCAACAGTTTTTTCCGGGAGATTGGCTGGTGCAGGGAACTCGTGCTGACTCAGTTTGCTGATCTTGCTACAGTTCCCCTGATTACGTTAAATTACAACTTACAAGTTAATGAGTGATAATCTGTAACGAAGGAAATAACCTGCATGTCGAGATTGCCTTTTGACCCTGCGATGGGCGGAAATCAAAGTGGATTGCTTAACCAGAGCCACATGGATATTCAAAATTCCGGCGGCGGATACCAGCGTCAACGACAAATGACGATTGGCGATTTGCTGCTTGAAAACCGCATTGTTTTCCTGGATGGTCCGATCCACGATGCGAGTGCGAACCTGATTGTGATGAAATTATTGTTTCTGCAATCTGAAAATAAGCACCAGGATGTGCATCTTTATATCAACTCGCCGGGTGGTTCTGTCTCTGCAACGCTGGCGATTTACGACACGATGCAGTTTCTCGCCTGCGACGTCGCGACATATTGTATCGGGCTGGCTGCGAGTGGTGGTGCGGTCTTGATGGCGGGAGGGACCAAGGGAAAACGACATTGCCTGCCTCATTCTAAAATGATGATTCATCAACCTTACGGTCAAGTAGGCGGACAGGTTTCCGATATCGAAATTCAAGCTCAGGAAATCATCAAAACCCGCGAAACGTTGAATGAAATTCTGGCTGAGCATACCGGGCAGGATATTGAAACAATCGCCAAAGATACCGAACGGGATCGCTATCTGACGGCTGAAGAGTCCAAAGAATATGGGCTGGTCGATGAAGTAGTGAAGAAAGAAGGCAAAAAGAAATCGAAAGATTCCAAGTAGGCGATTCCCATTTATTATATTGCAATTACTTAAATTAAAATAAACAGACATTGCACGGAAAGCTGAGATTATGACAACACTTGTTCCTTATGTTGTAGAAAAAAATGGCCGCGAAGAGCGGGTCATGGATATTTACAGTCGCTTGCTGAAAGATCGCATTATCTTTTTGGGTTCGCAGGTGAACGATGCGATTGCCAATAGCATTGTTGCCCAACTTTTGTTTTTGCAGTTTGATGATCCAAACTCCGACGTCCACATGTATATCAATTCTCCCGGCGGTTCAATCACGGCAGGGATGGCGATTTACGACACGATGCAGTTCATCAGTTGTGATGTCGCGACGTACTGCCTGGGGCAGGCTGCGAGCATGGGAGCGGTACTTCTAACCGCAGGAACCCCCGGAAAAAGGAATGCACTACCAAACAGCCGCATTATGATTCATCAACCGCTGGCAGGAATGGAAGGAACAGCCGTTGAATTAGAAATTCATGCCAAGGAAGTGATTAAAGTCAAAAAGCGAATGAACGAAATCCTTCAACAACATACCGGACGAACATTAGAAGAAATTGAAAACGATACCGACCGCGACAACTTTATGACGGCAGAAGAATCAATGAAGTACGGTTTAGTTGATCATGTTCTCGACAAACTGCCTCAACAGGGCGGGAATTGAACAGTAGGGCGAACCGGGGGTGTTAACCCCGGGTGAATGACGAATAATTTGGCGAGCGCAAATTCAAAACTAAGTTACCAGGGGGTTAACACCCCCGGCTCGCCTGAAAATATGAGTTGCTGCACATTCAAAAAGTCGTCAAGGATGACGCGATGCGATGTTTTTTTCTGTTACTCGTTCTTCATGCAACCGTTGGCTGCGCAGCCGACCGGCAAAGCGAGTTGCTGGAAGCACGCCTTCGCGAGCAACAGGATTACGCCGCCCAACTGGCGAGCCAACTGGAACGGGCAAAGGCTGATTTATCTGTTGCCAGTCAGGAATCAAACACTCTACGGCAGCAACTGGTTGCCAGCGGGAAACAGCCTCTTCAGCCGGAACAGGCCGATGTTTTGTATCGCATGACGAAATTGAAAATCGACCAATTCCAAAGTTCGATCATCCCGGTTGGAAATTCAAATCGCCCGTTAATCAACATGGTGCTTACTCCGGCTGATCAATTTAACGAACCAATAAAACTTCCCGGCGATGTGACAATCAATATTATTGATCAGCAGGATTCCCTATTGGAAACGCACCGGTTTACTGCCGTGCAGGTTCGTGAAAAATGGAATGCAGGCTGGGTCTCTTCCGGTTTTGTATTCCAGCTACCGTGGCCTGAAAAAGTTTCTCTGTCTGATTTATCCGGGCAACAGATCGAGTTAAAAGCGACCTTCAAAACAGCCGATGGCAGAGAATTTACTGCCAGCCATCAGTTGAAAGTCAAGGAACAGCACGATACGCAAGCCAACCCGGACGAGCCAGTCAAACAAGTCGGTTTTTCCCCAATGAAGGCCTCATCGGGCAGAATCGACACTTCAGACCGAAGAACGATTGATGAATTCCCCATTTTACGATAAAACATTGGTAGAGGTTTCATGCGATGGTCTGCAATAGCAGGCCTTGCGACCGAATAGATTTTCTATCATAGAGAGGTTTAACTCCGCGGTGGTCCCATCGATCATCCTGACAGTTCTCTGTTTCAGTTCGTTCTTCTTTGCTCTGGCGTATCACTCGCTTCTGGAGTTTAGTCGATCACGACTGGAATCAATCTGTAAACAGCGCGAGAATGAAAAGCGGCTTGGAAACATTCTCAAACATGATGCCCGGGCTTTACTGGCGATGCAGGTTGCGTTTCTGGTTTCCGTTTTCGGATACTGCGGGTTTGCATTTTACCATCAGCCGAACCAGCTTAATATTTTTCTTATCGGAGCCTGCTTACTCGGCTTTGGCTATCTTCTGCCCCGCTGTCTTGCAGAAGTCATCAGCGAAAGGTTTTTGTTCCATATCTGGCCATTGCTGTTGGGGATTACCTGGTTAATGACGCCGATCGTAAAAGTGATCGAAGCGACCGATACTCTTTTTTATCGCATGGCAGGACGCGAAACCCCAAATGAAATTGACCCCACATTAATTTCAGAAGAAATTCGTACCGTGATCGACGAAGGCGAACGAGAAGGAGCGATTGAAGCGAGCGCAGGCCGTATCATCCAACGGTTGATGGAAATTCAGAATGAAGATGTGGCTGCGGTCATGACACCACGCACCGAAATGGTCTGTATTCAGGTTGATACGCCGCTGGAAGATGTGCGAAAACAATTGATCGAAGCAGGACATTCCCGCGTGCCAATTTATCGAGAATCGCCTGATGACCTGGTTGGTATTCTTTACGCCAAAGATTTGCTTCAGCAGTTGGGCGGTTCCGACGACAATAATATTCCGCTGACCAGTTTCCTGCGGGAACCGCTGTATGTGCCGGAATCGACATGCATCGAAAGGCTGTTAGAGCGCATGCGCCGCGAACAGGTCCACATGGCAATTGTCCTTGACGAATACGGCGGCGTGGCTGGTCTGGTGACGATGGAAGATATTCTTGAAGAAATCGTTGGCGAGATCGAAGACGAATACGACAAAAAACAGGAAGAAGAAATTCGAGAAATTAAGCCCGGCCTGTTTGAAGTTGATGCCCGGGTTCATATTGACGATTTGAACGAACAGTTTGATCTGCAATTGCCCGAAGACGAAGATTACGAAACAATTGGCGGATTCGTTTTCACACAAATCGGAAAGATTCCCAAAAAGAACGAGACACTCACCTGGCAAAACCTCAAATTCACGATCCTCGATGCAGATAAACGCAGGGTAATCAAGTTGAAAGTCGAACTGGATCATTCACTTGTTGTCAACGAGTAAAATAGAGGTCATCCAATGGGACATGTTTTTGCTGAATTGGAATTGTCAAATCCGAGGCAGGAAAGTTTAACTGCTTTGAATGTGAAGGCGCTGGTTGATACCGGTGCGTTGATGCTTTGCATCCCTGAGCATATCGCTTTACAGCTTCACCTCAAATCCGAATCGTTGAGAGAGGTCACTGTAGCAGACGGCAGAAGTATGAATGTCCCGTACGTCGGACCAGTCAAGGTCGGTTTCGGAAAGCGTTTTTGCTATGTCGGAGCTTTGGTACTTGGCGATGAAGTCTTGCTTGGTGCAGTTCCAATGGAAGATATGGATCTGGTCGTTAACCCCGGTCGCAAAGAACTAGCTGTCGATCCAGCCAGCCCCAACATTCCCCATGCCAGGGTCAAATAGCAAGCATCCCTGGTTCGCTACGCTTGCACGGTTGTCCAGGAGAGAAAGACTTCTGCATCGGTGAAACCGAGTTTTTCCTCGTCGCCTTCGACGTCAGTCAGTTCGTACTCAGCAATAACGATCTGTTCGGCTTGTTCGCCCCCTTTTTCGACGAGTTTGGTATCGCTGACTGCGCGCCACCATTGTAGGTGGGGCCAATCTTTACGAACGTGTTTAATGCACGTCACCATGGTGCGACCATTCGCCCCGGCACTAAAACCTGCACGTGTCGCGATTTCTGAAAAAGTCCCCAGTTTCCCTGCCCGTTTGAGTTCCCAGAGAACTTCAGCAACTGCCTCGGCGCGTGTGGTAGTCATCTTACACAATCCTCGATTTCATAAACTTACAAAGCCGGTCCAGTTTGACCGGAAATTTAATTGTTGGTAACTATTGACCCGTAGGGCTGAGTCGCTTACAGGTTTCAGCAACAATCCGCTGAATAGATACAATTGTTGTAGTAAAAAATTACTTCTATCAAACTACCCGAAACGGAGCAAAATCTCAACCGCATTGTTCAAATAGCTAAAAAAAGCGAAAGGATTATAACAGACAGACTTATTCAGATTTATTGATGGTTTGTAACTTTTCAGCTTTGACGTAGGGGCGCCGCCACCAGCGGACCACGATGGGAAGTGGATCCCGCTATCTCATGCGGTGGTCCGCAAGAGCGGACCCTACGAATAACCTGTTTTCATGTAAAAACAAGCAGTCGCTGAATAGTTACGATGGTTTCTTGATTCTTTTACCAAGCCCGTTACCTATTTCATGGACAGGAAATAATTTCGGAAACCTCTATTAAGTCAAAAAACAGATTTTGCCTTCCTTTATTACAGGATACTCAAACGAGACAGACGCCGAATGTCTGTACTCCTTTTGAATGAAAGGGTTTTGAATAATAGAGGTTCCCTTCAGATGATGCAGGTATTTCCGATTATAGGTATCGAGAACTGTTCATTCATGTGGAATGGGTGGGAAACGGTCTTCTTGTTCATGTTTTAAGTTGAAATACGGGAGCAGGAACATTAAACCTGTAGGAAGTGGCGGGGGGTGACTCGCTGATTGTTCGTTTACAGCAGGAGAAACAGGTTTCGTGTCAGATTCAATACGTATTGGTTTTGTTGGCGCAGGAGGCAACACCCGTGCCAGGCATATTCCTGGTCTCCAAGAAATAGCAGGCGTGGAGTTATACGGCGTTTGCAATCGCCACGAAGAATCGACGCAAAAGATCGCCTCGGAATTTGGGATTACTGAAACGTATTCCGATTGGAAAGATTTAATCGCGGATGATCGCATCGATGCGGTTGTGATTGGCACCTGGCCGAATTTGCATTGTGAAGTAACCGTTGCCGCCCTCGAAGCAGGAAAACATGTTCTCTGCGAAGCTCGCATGGCTCGCAATCTGGCTGAAGGAACGCAAATGCTGGAATGCGCTCAAAAGCATTCCGAATTAACAGCGATGATCGTGCCGAGTCCGTTTGGATTGGTGCATGGAGATTATTTGAAATCAATTCTCGATCACGGTTTCATCGGTGAGTTACGCGAACTGGTTGTGCTTGGTGCAGACGATGCGTTTTGGGATTACAGTCAATATTTGCACCCTCGGCAGGATCAACAGTTAAGTGGTCAGAATATTTTGACATTAGGCATTCTGCATGAAACAGCTTCCCGCTGGATCCCTGCTACCGAGCAGGTTTTTGCACAATCGAAAATTTTCGAGCCGCAGCGACCTGTCGATAGCCAATCTGAAATGGCAGAAGTAACTGTTCCCGATTCTTTGCAGGTGATGACCAAACTGGCTGGCGGAGGCCGTGGAATTTATCATATCAGTGGGATTTCACTCTTCGGACCAGGTCAGCAGATTCATTTATACGGTTCGGAAGGGACAATAAAAGTTCATTTCGATGCCAAATGGGAACAGGGCGAACAGGTTTTGACGGGTCGTATTGGAGATACCGCCCTGAAAATACTGGAAATCCCGGAAAATGAGCAGGGGAAATGGCGTGTTGAAGAAAGTTTCATCGCTGCCATTCGAGGGGAAGAACCGGTTTTGCTGAATAATTTTGATACCGCATTGAAATATATGCAATTTACAGAAGGTGTCCATCAAAGCAGCCTGCAACAAAAGCCAATATCGCTTCCTGTGGAGTGAATGGACGCTTAATTGCTGTGAAAACAGGGTGATGGTCATACTTTTTCGGCTCCTGAATCGCTCGCATTCCCTCCCAATCTGTGCAATGACACAAGATGCAATCTGCTTCACAAAAATTACAACACTCGTCTTGACTCAATTCACAGAACCTGCGACATTCCCGGCCCGCGAACCAGATTTTTGTTCCCGTGTTGGGTGAAATCGGTAGCGGACGGACGTGCTTTTAAGTTTTGTCCATAAAGAACCAAGTGAGCCGATTGGAATCGGTTTGATACATTGACCAGGATTCGTTGCCAAATGGATCCTACAAAAAGATGATTAGCAAAGGAGTGCTTGAACGTGAAACGATTCACTCTGTTCACTTTATGTCTGGGACTTGCCTTGTCTGTTATGCAGACACCGTTGGTAGCTCAGACGCAGACGGCTTCTCAGGCGAAGAAGTCAATTGGCCTGATCGACATGGCGCATCTGTTTAAAGAATACAAGAAGTTTGCGGACCTGCGCGAACAACTTCGTAATGAAATTAAAGCAACTGATGATGCTGCCAAGAAAATGGCAGAATCAATCAAAGGAACACAGGCGAAATTGAAAGCAGGGACTTTTGCAGAAGGCTCCGCTGAGTATACACAACTTGAAACGAGGTTGATTAGTGACTCAACAAAATTTGAAGCATTTCGCAAAACACAGCAACAGAAGTTTTTGCGACGTGAATCGAAAATTTACAAAGAAGTTTATCTGGAAGTTGTCGGGGCAGTCGGTCAGTATGCTAACTATTACAACTACGACGTGATCGTTCGTTTCAGCAGAAGTGCAGTGGATGAAACCAACAATGCACAAGAACTGATTCAAAACATGAATAAGCAAGTTGTATGGCACAATAGCGGCATCGATATAACCGATCAGGTTCTCAAATACCTGAACGACCAATATGCTGCAACATCAAAAACTGCCAGCGGACCAGGCAACCCACAGAAGTAGTGCTGCAAGCAGCAATTGATGTGTCACATTTTGGGGAATTTCGCAAGTGAAAACCACGAAAAACGTTTTACATCAATTCATAAATACGACAGTCGTAAAATGAACTTCTTAAGTAAAAGCTGATATCTCTCCTGGGCGTGTCGATACATCGTTTTGTGTCGACATGCCTTTTTTATTAATAAAACGGGAAATCAGAAACGATGACGGGCCGTTACCAAAAGACGATTGAAAATGTTGCTGAGCTGAGTGGCTTTGGCTTGTTTACCAATGCAGATGTACGCCTGCGATTCTATCCGGCTGCTGAAAATCATGGCATTGTTTTTCAGCGAACCGATCTGCCCGGCTCTCGCAGAATCCCCGCGACAATCCAATACCTTGCTCCGGAAGAACGACGCACCAAGCTGGTTCGGGATGAAGCTTCCGTTGAAATGACCGAACATTTGATGGCTGCATTAGCCGGGTTGCAAATCGATAATTGCCTGATTCAAATCGATGCTCCCGAACTCCCCGGCTGCGATGGTTCTGCGTTGCCTTATGTGGAAGCGTTACTCGATGCGAAAATTGTTACACAAACAGTCAAACGCGAAACATTCGTCATCCAGCACACGCAGTCGCTTCAGCAGGAACAGACGACTATTAGTCTGGCTCCTTCTGCTTCCGGTTTACGTCTCAGTTACGATTTGAACTACGGCAACAATTCGCCGATCGAACCGCAAGTTGCCGATTTTTCGATTACTCCAGAAATATTCGCAACAAAGATCGCGCCGGCTCGCACCTTTGTTCTTGAGCAGGAAGTAAAGTACCTTCGCAGTAAAGGTTATGGGCAAAAAGTAACATTAGAAGACCTGCTGGTTTATGGTGAACAGGGGCCGGTCGGAAATTCTCTGCGAGCACCGAACGAATGTGCCCGGCATAAATTACTCGACTGTCTGGGCGATCTGCTTTTGTGTGGCTGTGATGTCCAGGGACATATTCGCTGCTTCCGCAGTGGACACAGGCAAAATCATCAACTGGCAAAAGAAATTAAACGACTGAAAAACAGAAGTTCAATTGAACGTGCCGCCTGAAAAGAAATTAGATAACTAACAAGGAAGTTAATGAGATGAACCAACTTAATAACACAAACGAATCTGTCCGTGTTGCTGTCATTGGTGTCGGGGCTTTGGGCAGGCATCATGCTCGTATTCTGGCAGACATGGAAGGCGTGAACCTGGTTGGTGTCGCTGACCCTAACCAATCGCAGGCAGAAAGTGTCGCATCGCAACATCAAACAAAAGCAGTGACCGATTACACAAAGCTTCTTGATGATTGTGAAGCCGTTTCGATTGTTGCCCCAACATTTCTGCACCACAAAATCGCAACCGATTGTTTATCGCGTGGCAAAGATACTCTTATTGAAAAACCACTCACTGCAAGCGTCGAACAGGCACACGAATTAGTTGATTTAGCAAAAGAGTACGGAAGGATTATTCAAGTTGGTCACATTGAACGATTCAACCCCGCCTTTGAATCGCTTTGTGAAACGATGACATCGGTTCCGCGTTACATCCAGGCGGAACGTCTGAGCCCGTTTGCTTTTCGTTCGATGGATATCGGTGCCATCCACGATTTGATGATTCACGATATTGAACTGGTGCTTGAATTAACCGGTGCGATGCCAATTTCTGTCGAAGCATTTGGAACGCGACTGATGGGCGCTCACGAAGATATGACCCAGGCTCGCCTCACTTTCCCAGATGGCTGTGTTGCCGACATCACTGCTTCTCGTGTGAATCCCGAACCGAAACGCTGCGTCACTGTTTGGACGAGCACGGAACTTGTCTTTGCCGATTTGCACATTCGCGAAGTCACTTGTTCTCGTCCCACACAAGAACTTTTACAGGGCCCTGCAATGGAAGACCGACTTCGCGCCGGCGAAGATGTTGCCCTGTTGCGAGAACAGGTCTTTGGTCACTTTATCGAAACGGAAAAAACAAAGGCAGACCAAAGCGATGCGCTCACCGCAGAGCTTCAGGACTTTGTCAACTGTGTTAAAAATCGTACTCAGCCACGTGTTGATGGAACCGCAGGATTAAGAGCCGTCCAGGTGGCGGAACTTGTGCTTGAAGCACAATCTAAAAATTGCTTGAGCCCCAGAGTCGAACAGAAAAGTCAATCACGAGCAGCATAAGGGGGCAGGATATTTGATGATTCGTAGGTCAGGCTTTCCAGCCTGACAAATGTGGTTTCCAATATATTGTGAGTACTGTATCATGAAGGGGAACCTCTATTTATTCAAAAATCTCCTCTTGAACAGTGGTCAGGCTGAAATGCTGGAAATACGAAAACAATAATCACCTTTATTGGTCTTTTAATACCGCATCTGCCAGATGCCGGGCAGCTCTGAGACCACTCAAATAGGCTCCTTCCACTCGGGCATCGGTACACCAATCGCCTGCGATGACAACACGTTGTTTCGCATCACTAAAGTAACCTTGCGAAGCGAGCTGAAGTGGTAACGCATCTGCCCAGCGGTAAAGAGCTTGAAACCGCGATTCAGGAAGAGTGTTCGCGGTTGCTTTTTCAAAGGCAGCACAGACTTGTTCGAGAACTTTTTCGTCGCAGTCTTCCCAATGCTCGACTGACCACTCTGAAGAAGAATGCAGAATCCAACGCTCGGGCAGTTCATCACGCTGGGGCATCGAGCTGTTGTTTGAAATCCATCGCAAAGGCGAATCTTGCACAAAGGCGCCGCCATAAGGAAGCGATAAAGATTCATCAAACGCCAGCAGAACCGCCAGGCAAGGTCCCATTTTGAATGGTTGCGTCTGCTTAATCAACGGTGAATCAGCCGGCAATATCGACCCAATCAACGCTGAGGGGACCGCAAGAACGACCGCATCAAACAGTTCCTCTTCTTGGGTGATGGTTCCTGTTTGAGGATTTTCGTGTCGAACCTGCCAGCCTTTTTCCATTCGCTGTAAGGGCAGTACATTTGCAGAGAGAGTCAACTTTGCATTTAGGTTCACAGCTTCAAAACTCTCTGCATCAAAACCCCCTGCTTCAAAACTCCCTGCTTCAAAACTCCCTGCTTCAAAACATTGTTGAGCCAGATTAACGCATAATGCGTCCATCCCCGGGATGCCAACGTAACGCACATCGTCGCCTATTGCTGGCCCACAAACGCCATCTGTTAAAGCAACGAAAGGGCCGTGCCATTCCTGGACGACTTGCTGATCTTCCCATTCATAAACTTGCTGAGAAAATTCGGGGGAACGAGCGGTGAAGTATTGCGCCCCATGATCAAACCAAAGTGGCTCTTTTCCCTCGGCTAGTTGTTGTTGGATTCTCGCCATCCTTCCGGAAACAAATTCACATTTCTCAAAAACGTGAACTCGATATCCTCGCCTCAAAAGTTCTTTTGCACAACTTAACCCAGCCAAACCGGCGCCAATAATTGCAACAGAACCGACTTGATTCGCTGATAATTCAGATTCTGATTTACTTGACATCGTCATTCCTGATGAAAAACGGACTGAAACGCTTCTATTTTAATTTACCAAGTTCAGCGAGGAATGAAAACGAATCCGGGAAACGCTCTGTGCTACTGACGTGAAAAGTTCACAAACGGGGTGCCTATTAATTCTTTGCAAAAACATAACTTTGACGAGACATAAAAAAACAACCGTTCATCATTTAGTAATACAGTGACTTGACTCAACGGTTTGCGGTGCTGATACTGAAAAGCCTCCCGCTGCAAATAGTTTTCTTTGATCACCGTTACCAAAAAGAAATGCTCATCATTCTCGCATTTCGTAAAATACGTGATTGTTTAGAAGACAGCACAGCACCGATTATCACCACGCCGATTACCCAAGTTTATGCCGATTACCCAAGTTTATGCCGATTACCCAAGTCCATCAAGGAGACGCCATGCGAGTAGATGCAATGTCACAAAGGTCCTATTTACTGCGTCGATTAACGGCCCTCGTACTGACAACCGGTGCGTTATGCCTGGTGATATGCCCACAGAAAACAGTATTCTCCGCCGAAAAAAACAGCAGACCCAATATCGTGCTTATTCTTTCGGATGATATGGGGTACGGCCAACCCGGATTTAATGGTGGGAATAAAGAGTTGACGCCCAATCTGGATCGCCTGGCTGGCCAAGGGGTGCAGTTCAAACAGTTTTATACACATTCGGTGTGTGCCCCAACGCGAGCCGCCTTGCTGACTGGTCGCTATGCTTTTCGCACATGGAGCGATTGGCGATCAGAAGATTTTGGGAAGCCGAGTTACCTGCAAAAACTCGGCTTAACATTAGCCAGGAATGAAGATGGCGAACTGACTCGACGTATTCATGCACTCGATACAAACGAACGAACCATTGCAGAGGCACTTAGAGAAGCTGGTTATTTTACTTCGATCATTGGGAAATGGCACTGTGGGGAATGGCTCAAAGAACACCTGCCGATGCAGCAGGGCTTTGATCATCAATACGGGCATTACGCCTGGGGGATCGACTATAATACCTTTATGATTCCCCATAATGCGCCGGTCCCGTTCCATGTTTACGATTGGCACCGCAATGAAAAACCGATTCAGGAAGCAGGTTATTCGACCGACTTAATCGCTGCTGAATTCGAGCGTGTGATTGAATCGCAATCAGCAGATAAACCGTTTTTCATTTACGTTCCATTCAATGCGGTGCATGGTCCGATTGATGTGGTCCCTCGGCATACAGAAAAATTCAGCCCGCGCGATGCAGCACTAAAATGTTATGATGATGCGGTGGGGCGAATTCTTAAAGCGATCGACAAAAAGGGATTCCGTGAAAATACATTGCTCATTTGCACAAACGATAACGGGGGATTAACCGAACAAAGCAACAAGCCTTTTCGTGGTACAAAAAACACCACTTACGAAGGGGGCGTGCGCGTCCCCTGTATCATGCGTTGGCCCGGAAAATTAAAACCGGGGAGATCGAATAACAGCATGATGCACGTGGTTGATTTATTTGCGACGTTTGTCAATCTGGCTGGCGGAAAACTGAAACAGGAACGCCGACTGGACAGTCTCGACATGAACGATGCGATCTTTCACAATCAACCAAGTCCGCGTCAGGAAATCATTTATGAAGTCACAGGCAGCGTCCGTATTCCAACAATACGCCAGGGGGATTATAAACTGATGGGGCAAAAACTTTACGACATCAAACATGACCCAAGCGAAAAGAACGATATCGCTGACAAGCATCCCGAACTGGTTAAGCGAATGTATGCCCGATTGATGAAAGTCGATCAAGAGCGTCCTCCTCTGGGAGAAAAACCGCTTTTGATGCGGCCTGCTTTACCTTATGTTTACGGTCTGGAAGAAAACAAAAATCCGCCCGCCTGGTTAATCAAAGCAGTAAAGCAAGCACGCAGCAAACAGCCCCAAAGCTGGCCTAAAGGAAAAACGCCCTGGCCCCAGGCGCCGAAAAATATCGAGAAATAGTGGTTTTTCTGCTATTATCGTGCATCCGTCAAACGTTTGCTTTTTCTCTTTCTTCGGGTATAGTG
>Ga0316208_1002879_pt1 | contig 13208 bp, 6 predicted proteins | sample 3monopyrite_MG_FD_204944 | JGI IMG/M metagenome (GOLD analysis project Ga0316208, IMG submission 204944) | Microbial mat bacterial communities from mineral coupon in-situ incubated in ocean water Damariscotta River, Maine, United States -... | ecosystem: Environmental > Aquatic > Marine > Coastal... | reverse complement strand
TCACTTTTCCGTCTTCGAGAACGACGGTCACGGTGCCGTAACCCTTCGCCAGTTTCGCGTGCGGGTTGACTAACGACTCCAGCAGAAACTCGCGATCGCCTTTAGATCGTTCGGCAACTTTCGACAGGTCGGGGCCAGCATCTCCGCCGAGACCGTTGACCTTGTGACATCTCAGGCACTGAGCTTTGCGATGTCCGGCGAAGATCGATCTGCCGGATTCCGGATCGCCTCCGGACTTCGCCGGCCTGAACTTCGCCAGAGGGTCGCTTTGCGATGATTGATTCTCAGCCTGGCGGTACTGAGCGAGCAGTTCGCCAATTCGTCCGCTGTTTCGCGCTGAGGCGGCTTCGACGATGTCCAGTTCCAGCTCGTGGATACGGGGCCATTTCGTCGACGTTGACTTCTCAGCGCTGATGACGCCCTCAAGAGCGGCCGCAATCAGGTTGTCCGAATCCGGTCGAGCGACCTCGCTAAGCAGCTTGATTCCGGCTTGGAGTTCCAACGTCGTGACGGCTGCCTCGCGAGTTGACTGTTCGACGGAAGCAACTGCTGATTCTGGATCGTCCGTCGCCAGCAATTGCCGAGCGACGGTTCGAAGTTCTGCGTGCTCTGACGACAGAAACTCCTGAATCAGCGATGTCGTTTGCTTGGCCTTTCGCGATGCCAGAAGTTGCAGCACCGCCGCGCGAGTTTCCGTCGACCGCTCCTCATCGACGGCCCATTTCGCGAGTTCGCCATCGTTGACCTGAATGTCGTACTTGCCAACCAGGGCGAGGACTGATGGCAGCAACTTTCCGTCCGCCGAGCCGAGTAGCTTTGCGGCGGATCCTGCAATCACTTTCTGAATGGCATCCGTCGGTCGAGGATCAACCGGTCGCCAGTAGCCAGTCACTCGATCTCGCTTGCCTGGAGAATTCCAATCAGCGAGACACGAAACGGCCTCGGCTCGCATCGCCGGGTTGAGGTTTCCATTTGTGGCTAACTCGACAACGGCTCGTGCGTGTAATGCTTCGCCGAGGCGGAAATTCGCGTTGATGACTCGCCGAATAAGTGCGTCCGGTAGTGGCTCCTCGGAACCATTGACTCTGGCTGCAAAACGTGCCAGAGCCGGCATCTGGTCGTCGATATGCAGGTCGTTGATACCTCGCGCGGCCTCGGTGACGATGCTCGGGTTCGGGTCGAGGAAAAACTGACTGAGTTTTTGCGGAGCTGTCCGGCGAAGTGCCAGCAGAGCGGCGAGACGGACCGCGTCCGACTTTGAATTCACGCGGCGAAGGAGTGTTGGCACGTCCGCGACTGAAGCCAGCGCGACGACACCGGCGTGCCTGACGTACAGGTCCGAGTCCGCGTTTCTTTTGAGCATTTCGAAGAGAGGGTCGACCGCAGCCGGATCGCCAATTCGGCCAAGAGCCTCGGCAGCGAAAAATCGCAGCCGAGCGGAGTCGTGTTTCAACAGCCCGATCAGTAACGGTGTGGCAGACTGATCGTGAACCTCGCCCAGAACCTTTGCGGCCTGCGATCTGACTTCCGGGTCCTGATCGTCGACGAGAAGGTTGCGAAGCAACGGTAGAAGTTGTTTGCTCGTCCCACGACGCAAACGTTGCCCGACTGCCCAGATGGCATGCAGCCGTCCGAATTGTACGAGCCGATCTATTCCATTCGCGTCGCGAGTTGCGACCGTCGCCAGCATCGACGCGGTGAGGGCAGCGTCTGAATCCCGGCTGGCCAGTTCGAACTGGCAGCGGTGGCGGACTCGCATGTCGTGGTGCTGCAAACCGCTGATGAGTTCTTTGTCAGACAGGCCCTTGAAGCCTTTCGCGAATCGCGTGCGAACGTCCGTCGCTGCGGAGCCGGCAACGCGGGCGGGGTCGAACAGTGTGTAGATGCGTCCGCCGAGACTCTTGCCGCTCCAGTCGAGGTTCACGAAATCGGCGACGTACATCTTGCCGTCGTAGCCGAAGTCGACGTCGGTCGCTTTGATCGGTTTCAGAAAGTCGTGCTCGTCGACAATCTTGAATGCCGCACCTTGTGGCTCGACAGCGAACGACTCGATGCCTCCGTTGCCTGTGTAGTTGCAGAGGAAAAAGTGACCTCGGTAGCGGTCGCTCAAACCGGTGCCGGGGTAGTAGGTGAACCCTGACGGACCAGCTCCCAGAGCACCCACCGGCGGAATCAGCCACGCCGGCTGATCCGGCGCGTTGACATGCCACATTTTTTCGGCATGCCACGGACCCGTTTGATAGGGCTCGGGGATCGTCTGGTACGCCATGTTCCAACCGGAATCGCCGCCTTCAACGACGTAGACCAGTCGCGAAAGGTCGCCCTTGTCGCAATTGTTGTCGGCGGCGAAGAGGTTTCCAAATTCGTCAAACGCCAGTTCCTGCGGGTTTCGCAGCCCGACATGCACGACCTGCAGATCCGAGCCGTCGGCTTCGCAACGAAAGACGGCACCGCGTCGAGGTCCGTAAAGATGCCGACCTTCGGGGGTCTTCAGGTTGAAGCCGCGATCTCCGACCGAAAAATACAAACGTCCGTCCGGACCCCAGACAAGACCGTGCAGATCGTGACCGAGGAATCCACAGTTCACACCGAAGCCTCGGTGCAGTGATTTACGAACGTCGGCCTCGCCGTCGCCGTCGGTGTCTCGCAGCAGCCAGAGATTCGGGATGTTGGTCAGGTAAACGTCGCCGTCTCGCGCGATGAGTCCGGCGGCCAGACCATCGAGCGGCTCGTTGAATCCGCCAGCGAAGATCTTCGAGAAGTCCGCTCGACCGTCGCCATCACGATCTTCCAGAATCCGTACCTGGTCGCTGACCTTCGTGAACCAGTCCATGCCGCCTTCGAACCGGCTTTCGAACTTCCTGTAGAGGGCCAGTCGGTCTTCCAGCGAATTGATTTGAAGGTCGTCTTCGAGGAAGAAATCCTGCGTGCGGTTTTCGGGAGTGCCTCGGTTAAAGCGGTATTCTTCGGCAACATAGACTCGACCTTTTTCGTCGATGCAAATGGCGACGGGACTCGCGACTTGTGGTTCCGCTGCGAAGACTTCCATCTTCACGCCGTCTGGAATCCTGAACCCCGAGATGGCGAGTTTTGCCGCCTTTGAACCGTCTGGCAGAATTTCCTGCGCGATCGCTGCGTCATGGAGCCGCGCAAGAACGCACCAAGTAAGCAACAGCGTGACGCCACAGTTTCGAACCTGCATCGAACGACTCCGTCAGCATTGTGGAATGGCAAGCCGGTCAGTGTTCCGAGGCGAAGTCATGCGGTCAAACGAGCGACGATGAATCCAGTCTCAGAGTGGTCTTGAACGTGTCAGCCTGTTTCAATGCCGACGAAATAGCCAATCGCCACAGAGCAGTAGGCTGGAACGAGCGAAGCGCTGATCCGGCAGAACCGTCTCATGGCACCGAGCTTTCAGAGACTTTTCAGAATTCGCTGCCGGAACTGCGCAGGCTTGTTCCAGCCTACTCCAAACAATCCTTGATAAATGTTCCGCTACAGTTCAAGCATCAGCCAGAGACGCCAGCATGAAAACAGCAACCGGACAAACAGTGATTCGAAACGGGCAGCTTGTTGATGGCACGGGGGCGGCTCCGGTTTCGGATGGGATGTTGCTCGTCGAGGATGGGCTGATCACGTACGCCGGTTCCGCTGCCAAAGCTCCTGCCGTTCATCCCGACGCGCAGGCGATCGACGCCAACGGTGGGACGATTATGCCGGGGCTGATCGAGGCTCATTTTCACCCGACATATTTCAACGTCGCCGCGCTGGAAGATCTCGACATCAAATACCCGGTCGAGTACGTCACGATTCTGGCGGCGTGTAACGCGAAGCTGGCGCTGGAGTGCGGTTACACGTCGGCTCGCAGCGGCGGAAGTCTTTTCAACATTGACGTCTGGCTGAAACTGGCGATTGAGAATGATCTCGTGCCTGGTCCACGGCTGGCGGCCAGCGGGCGAGAGATCTGCGGAGCGGGCGGGTTGATGGACTGGAACCCTGAGTTCCGCAAGATCGGAATGGAAGGGTTAATCCTGCTGGTCAGTGGCGCCGACGAGGCTCGCGCGGCCGTTCGCAAACTGGTGAAGGACGGCGTTGAATGGGTCAAAACTTACCCCACCGGCGACGCTGCCGCGCCAGACACCAACGACCACCACACGCTGTGCATGACGTTCGAAGAAATGCACGCCGTCGTGCAGACAGCTCACAACCACAAGCTGAAAGTCACCGGCCACTGCCGAGCCACCGAAGGCATCAAGAACGCATTGCTGGCGGGCTACGACGCGCTCGAACACGGAACGTTCATGGATGACGAAACGCTCGACCTGCTGCTCGAACGCGACGTCCCTGTCGTGCCGGCTTTGTACTTCGAAAAGATGAGCATCGAACGTGGTCCGGAGTTCGGCATGTCGCAGGCCGTCATCGATGGTCACCAGGAAACGCTGGAGGGCGGCGCCGAAAGTGCTCGGCGAATTCTCGCAGCCGGCGGACGACTCGGCATGGGCGGTGACTACGGCTTCGCCTGGAACCCGCACGGCGACTATGCAAAAGAACTGGACTTCTTCGTGAAGTACGTCGGGCTGAAACCACTCGACGTGATCACGTGCGCGACGAAAACCGGGTCCGAGATACTCGGACGAAGCGACGAGTTCGGCACGCTGGAAGCCGGCAAACTTGCGGACGTCCTGGTTGTCGACGGCGACGTTGCATCCGACCTCTCGATCCTGCAGGACCGCAGCCGGTTCATCACGGTCATGCAGGGCGGAATTTCGAAGGCTGGGCAAGTTGCGTCGCGTTAAAACTTGCTCGCGGCCTGCCCTCGTCGATCAAAGATCCAACGGCCAGCCGGGCAGTAGAGAAATCGACCGCGAATCGCGTTATCGTGGTCTGCTGTTTTAATTGTTTTAATTCACGTTGAGCACCAAACCTGATCGACTCTTCTTGACTGCCGGTGAATTTTCGGATTCTCGGGCCGCGAAGACTAAACGCTGGGAGAAACTATGATGATGCGTTCTGCATTCGCTCACGGAGTTGCCTTACTAATTCTGTTCGCCGGGTTCGCCGCGCCGTCAGCCTTGTTTGCACAGGCAACGAACGACGACGTTTCAAATCCGGAAATCCCCAACGCTGACGAATCGGAATCGGGAGTGCTGGCTGGGCATTCTTCGCACGGCGAAGCGTTTAACGAAGGGCCTCGGCAAAAGGCCTACCTGATGGAAGGCACGGGCAAGGTCGAATTCGACGTGACAACGAAGAATCCGGAGGCCGCGGATTTTGTGCGGCAGGGAATGGGCCAGCTGTACGGCTACTGGTATCTGGAAGCCGAGCGGTCGTTTCGACAGGCAGCGATGCTCGATCCGGATTGCGCGATTGCCTACTGGGGGATGGCACGTGCCAACGACAAGAATGCGAAACGCGCGAAGTCATTCATCGAAGAAGCGGTCAAACGCAAAGGCAGCGCCGGCAAACTCGAAGGCATGATGATCGACGCGTGGAGCGCCTACCTCAACAACAAGTCGAAGAAGAAGTCGGACAAAACGAAGCCCTACTTCGCAGCGGTCGAGAAGATGGCGAAAGAGTTTCCAGACAATCTGGAAGTGAAAGCGGCGCGAGCGTACGCGATGTACCGATATCGTAGTGACCTCAAGCTGACGCATGACGATGCCAACGCCGCGCTGAACGAAGTGCTGGCGATCGAGCCGCTGCATCCGGTTCACCATTTCCGCATCCATCTTTGGGACGCTAAGAAATCCGCGAACGCATTGAACTCGGCAGCGCAGTGCGGCGCGGCCGCGCCGGGAATTGCCCACATGTGGCACATGCCGGGGCACATCTACTCTCGGGAGAAACGCTACTCGGACGCGGTCTGGCAGCAGGAAGCTTCTGCCCGGGTCGACCATGCACACATGATGCGTGACCGAGTTTTGCCCGATCAAATTCACAACTTCGCTCACAACAACGAATGGCTGATTCGGAACATGGGTCACATCGGGCGGTGGCGCGACGCCGTTGACCTCGCCATGAACATGACCGAGTTGCCACGGCATCCGAAATACAACACGTTCGATAAAAAAGGCAGCGCGTACTACGGGCGGCTGCGATTGTTCGATGAACTGTTTCGGTACGAGCAGTGGGAGCTTCTGGCCAGTCTATCCAGGCAGCCGTACCTCGAAGAAACCGACGTCGACAAAGAACAACTGAAACGATTGCGGTTCTTCGGAATCGCGACGGCTCGTCTTGGTGAGGACAAAGAAGTAGACGATGTCCTGGCCCAGCTCGACGAACGATTGAAGAAGGCAGAGAAACAGCATCAGAAGAATGAAGAGGAGGCGAAGAAGAAGGCTGCCGAGCAACTGAAGAAGAAAAATGACGAGGCTGAAAAGCGACGCCTCAAAGCCGAAAAAGATCGCATCCCGGAACCGCCGCCAAAACCAGAAGGCCCGCCTGCGAAACCTCGAGGTAAGCCAGACCCTCGGAAGCCGGTCCGAGAGGCAATCGCAGCCATCAAGGGACACCAGGCCATCGCACAGGACAATGTCGAAGAAGCGATCGCTCAATTGAAGAAAGCCAGCGGCGACGGGCTCGTCCTGGCGAAGTTACAAAGTCAGGCCGGCAAGGCCAAAGATGCCGACAAGACTTTGGAGTCCTATTGGAAGACTCGCGAGAAACGCGTTCAGCCACTCGCGGGTAAGATCGAGATGCTCTGGCAAACCGATAAAAAGGACGACGCTCGGAAAACATTCGACGAGTTGCGAGAGATCTCCGGCGACATCCAGTTCGGATCGCCAGTCTTCGACCGGTTGACGCCAATTGCCAAAGAGCTCGACTACCCGGAAGACTGGCGAGTCCAGAAGGGCCGACCTGATGACTTCGGAGATCGTCCAGAGCTTGATTCACTGGGACCGTTCCGCTGGCAACCGATGCCGGCTGCCGATTGGGCACTTAACAACACGAACGGAAAATCGTTTTCGCTGGCCAGCTATCAGGGTAAGCCGGTCGTCGTGATCTTTTATCTCGGCTATGGCTGCCTCCACTGCGCCGAGCAGTTACAGAAATTCGCGCCGGCTGCAAAAAAGTATGCTGACGCTGGCATCGAGATAGTCGGCATCAGCACTGACTCGCAGAAGGACCTCAAACAGTCGATCGATAACTACAAAGGTGGAATGCCGTTTCCACTCGTCTCCGACGAAAAGCTGGACGTCTTCAAATCATGGCGAGCGTTCGATGACTTCGAACAGGCTCCGCTGCATGGCACATTCCTGATCGACGGAGACGGCCTCGTCCGCTGGCAGGACATCAGCCACGAACCGTTCATGGATCCTGAGTGGCTGCTGACAGAATCAAAACGGCTGCTCGCTCAGGACGGCAAAGCCACTCGACAGATTCTGAACGTCGAGCAGAAGCTGGCGACTGCAGAACAGTAGGGTGTGACAAGCGGGCTGAACGTTAATTGCGGTGTGCCGGCGCGGAGATCTGCGAGGAATCCCGACGGCCACTTACTCCAACAGTTGCCCGCGCCGGCACACCGCATTCAAGATTCGCTCCGCTTGTCACACCCTACATCTCTCTCGGTGGGCGGTGCCCACCCTACTTCTGCGGTCTCGGAAAGTTGAAAGCGTTGCTGGCTGCGTTTCCGGCGAGAACTGCCGTGACGTCATCGCAAACCGCCGCGACGACGCGTTCCTGAGCTTCGTTGGTGAACGCTCCGATGTGGGGGGTCAGGATAACGTTGGCCAGTTCTGCAAGTTCGTTATCTTCGGGAGGCTCTTGCGATCGCACGTCCAGAGCTGCTCCGGCGATTTGTTTTTCGTTGAGTGCGTGAAGCAATGCGGCTTCGTCAACGACTTCGCCGCGGGAAGCGTTCATGAACCAGGCGGACGGCTTCATCTTCTGAAACGCGTCGTGCGAAAAGCAGTTTCGTGTTTCTGGTGTCAGAGGCACGTGCAACGAGACGAAATCGGATTGTTCCAACAGGTCATCGAGCGACGTCAGGCGGGCACCGAGTTCGGTGACGAAGGGCGAATTTGGATCGATGAATTCGTCGTGAGCGATGATTGTCATGCCGAATGCTCGAGCACGATCAGCAACCAGCCGACCGATTCGACCCAGGCCGACGATGCCGAGCGTCTTGCCGAATAACTCGCCACCGACAAACTGCATCCGGTCCCAGCCGCCGCTGCGAGTGTGCAGCCACGCGGTCGGAATTCGGCGGACGGCAGTCAGCATGAAACCGAGAACCAGTTCGGCCACGGAGATTGAGTTCTCGCTCGGTGTGAAGCTGACGACGATTCCCGACTCGCTGGCGGCATCGGTGTCGATGTTGTCCAGGCCCGCGCCGGCTCGGCCGATGATCTGCAGGTTCGGGGCCGCAGCAATCAACTCCCGAGTTACTTTCGTCTGATTTCGCACGATGATCGCGCGAGCGGTCTGCAGTTGCTCGGGCAGTCGATCGATGTCCTGCCAGAGTTCTGGCTCAAACGCGACGTCGTGAGTTTCCCGAAGACGCGTCATGGCTTCGCCGGTGATGTTTTCCGAGACGATGATTTCTGACATCGATTGACCTCTTGTTGTCGATCCTGCGTGAAACTTTGAAATGGTGCCAAGAACAGAAATCGCTCTTTCCGTCAGACTTCGATCTTCAAACGACTCCGTGTGGTGGACTTTCTGGAACGCTAATCTTCGCTGATAACCGCTAATTCAGAGGGCATCATGAGCGTCTATTAGCGAAGATTAGTGTTCCCAGGAAATTCCGTTATTCGTCAAATGTTGATTTGTTGCGGAGAATGTGGTGGTAATGCTGAGCGAAACGGTGAGCTTCGTCTCGCACGTACTGGAGAAGCCTCAGGCCAAATGAGTGGCGGCTGAGGATTTTTGGTTCCGAGATGCCTGGCAGGAAGACTTCTTCCTCGCGTTTGGCCAGGCCGAGTGTAAACGGCGGATCGATACCCAGAGCCCGCATCGCGTCCATGGCCGCGTTGAGCTGCCCTTTGCCGCCGTCGATGAGGAGCAAATCCGGGAACGGTTCGCCGTCCTGCTCGAGCCGGCGGAAGCGGCGGGAAATCACTTCGTGAATTGAGGCGAAGTCGTCGACTCCGGCGACGGTTCGAATCTTGAACCGTTTATACCCATGTTTGAACGGAAGTCCGTCGATGAACTGAACGAGGCTTGCGACGGTTTCTCCGCCCTGCAGATGGGCGATGTCAACGCCCTCGATCCGGCGCGGTGCGTGTGGCAGTTTGAACGTTCGCCGCAATCCTTCGACTCCTTTTTTCGGGTCGATGTAAAAGACTTCCGGCTGCACGTCTTCGTCGAGGCTTCCGCTGAGATTCAATGCTTCGAGCGCTTTGATCTCGTCTCGAATTCTGGCGGCACGTTCGAATTTCAGCTCGCTCGATGCAAACTCCATTTCCGCTCGCAGCTCTTTGAACAGCCGATCCTTCTTCCCGTCGAGAAACATTCGCAAGCGGCGGATGTCGCGTTTGTAGTCTTCCTTGCTGATCCGCAGGTTGCACGGTGCCGTGCACTGATTGATGCTCGCCAGGAGGCACGGTCGGAACCATCGCCACTTCTCGTCACCGTCTTCGATGTCGAGTGTGCAATTCCTGAAGCGAAAGATCTTCTGCAGGACGGAGATAGTGCCGCGCAGTTTCTTCGCGCTGGTGAACGGGCCGTAAAGTTTGACGCCTTTGGTTTCGGGCTTCCGCGTGAACTCGATCCTCGGAAAGTCTTCGTGCGTTGAAATCTGCAAGTAAGGAAAAGTCTTGTCGTCTTTCAGCTCGGAATTAAACCTGGGCTGAATGTCTTTGATCAGTCGCGCTTCCAGCAGCAGCGCGTCGACTTCGCTGTCGACCGGAATGAAGTCGATGTCGGCGATCTCGGGGATCAGATCGACCGTTCGACGATCCGTTGCGGCGGCGGCGGTGAAGTAGCTGCCCGCGCGACTTCGAAGATTGACCGCTTTGCCGACATAGATGACTCGGTCGAGCGAGTCTTTCATGAGATACACGCCGGGCGTCGTCGGGAACTTGCGGACCTTCTCGTGTGGCGGAGGTTTCTCGGCGGTCGCTTCCTCGTTCGACGATGGAACGGAAGCATCGACGTCGTCAGATGACTTATCATCCGGCACGGTGTTGCCGGGAACGGTGTCGTCAGGAATCGGAACGTCGTCGTTGGTCATGACTGATTGAGGAACTGTTCTGTGAAATCGATCGGACTTGTGGGACTGGGGCTGTTGGGATCGGCACTGGCCGATCGGCTGCTTTCCAAAGGCTGGTCTGTTTCGGGGTTCGACGTTGATGCTGAACGGCGCGACGCCTTGTCTCGCTCGGGCGGAGTCGCATTGGCTGGTCTTTCGGACGTCGCCGCTTTCGATGTCATTCTGTTGAGTCTCCCGACGTCGACAGTTGTCACAGAGGTTGTGTCTTCGATAAAGGACGATCTGCGAGCCGGGCAAACAATAGTCGATACGACGACCGGAAACCCCGCTGACGTGGAATCGGTGGCGGAGGTTCTGGCTGATATTGGCGTTGAGTATCTGGACGCAACGGTCGGCGGATCCAGCCAACAGGCTCGCGACGGCAACGCCGTCATTATGTGCGGCGGACCGATCGACGCCTTCGACCGGTGCGGAGGCCTGTTTGACGATCTCGCGAAGCGGACATTTCATCTTGGACCGGCGGGCAGCGGCTCGCGGATGAAGCTGGCGGTGAATCTGGTTCTGGGACTTAACCGCGCCGCCATTGCCGAAGGGCTGTCGTATGCGGAATCGATCGGACTGGATCCGGCGGCAACTCTGGAAGTGCTTAAAGCGGGTCCGGCGGCATCGGCTGTGATGACCACGAAGGGCCAGAAAATGCTGGACGGGAATTTCGAACCGCAGGCAAGGCTCGCTCAGCACCTGAAAGATGTTCGAGTCATTCTGGAGACCGGTTCTGCGGCTGGATCGAAACTTCCAATGTCCGGTGTCCATCGAACTCTGCTTGAAGACCTGGTTGAAGCCGGAATGGGCGACCTGGACAACAGCGCCGTCATCGAGGTGTTCCGAGCCGCGGAATGAGCCGCGGAATGAGCCGCAGAATGAGCCGCAGAATGAGCCGCAGAATGAGCCGCAGAATGAGCCGCAGAATGAGCGTATTCGCGGCGAGAATCCGTCTTCATCCTCGTCCGCTGCGACGCACTGGGCACTCCCTGAAACGAAGCACTGCCTGTCGCGAAAGCCTCCGGCGATCGTCGCAGCCTCGCTCTAACCCGTTTCTCGTCCCATGCTTGCCGCGACGCACGTCTGCGATCGAAGCCTCGCCGAAATCCAGCCTTTCCGAGCGTTTAATCGGCGAAGCAGGAACTTGACCCAGCAGATTCGGTCTAACCGGCACTTCCAGATTCTACGCCATAAGCCACGCGTCCTGCGCGTTGTGATCCGGTCTGGATCAGGTGATCCATGCCTGACGATCCTGTTGATACTCGTAAATTCGGGAAGATGGAAAGGCTGCGCAGATGTTCTGCCCAAAGACTGACAATGCTCAAGAAGACAGATCCAAACATTGCGGGGAGGCAAAGTCTTGTTTGACTTTGTATTCGCTTCGTTCTGATAATGGCTCGATTCGGCCATCTCGTCGCCGAAAGTCTTTTTGTGGATTGAAGTTGGACGGATTCTTTGGTGCGATGCAGTCGTCGCTTCGTGCCAATGCTGAGCTGGTTGATGCTTTGTGGTCTGGAGCGATGTTTCCCAGAGCCGCTGATCAGACAGGTTTACCCGCCATTGCCAATCTGTGTGTTCAGCCACGTTTTCGATTTCGAAAATGTCGGGCGCCGCAACTCCACTTTGCGCAATCACTATGTTGCAGAAGCTTTGTGTCATCCGTTTTTACAAGCACTGATTGGAGCAGCCGTTCGGGCTGTCGAAGTGCCGCCGTACTTCGATCCGAATCGAAAGTCTGCATCTAATGAGGTCATCAGACCGGGTTAAGTCAGGCATGTTTGAGAGCCTGCTGATTCGGTTGTTTGAGTTTGCCGTCGAGGAAACGTTGTCATGCTGTTGAGTTCATGGCTGAAGAGAATCAGCGATCGGATTCGGAGCCGCCGGTACCAGCCGGATCGGAAACCGAAGAAGCCGGATCGCTTCACACAGCTCGGTCTTACGCGACTGGAAGATCGCGTGGTGCTGACGGTGTCGGCTGGCTTGAATGCCGGCGTTCTCGAACTGATGCTCGATGCGCAGGATGACGTAGCGGAAGTAACCGTCGGCACCGGTAACGAAGTCATGATCAACGGTGACACAGTCAGCGGCGGCAGCGGCGGCGGCGGAGAAGTACTGACCACAGATTTCAATCGACTGACGGCAACCGACTCGTCAGCCGGCATGAACGTCACCGGGCAGGAAGTTCAGATCTCCGACAGTCTGACTTTGAGCGACGGGCTTTCGATCGACTCGACCATCGAAACGACGACAGTCAACGCGGCGATTGACGGAGGAGCAACCGACTCCTTCAACATCCAGTCTGCTGCAATCGGCCTGGGTGCCGATCTGACGACCGCAGGCCAGGACATCACTCTTGGCGGTAATGTCACCGTCGCGGACGGGCTGAATCTGACTCTAACAACGGGAGCCGGTGCGGGCACGATTCAGATCACTGGTTCGCTGAACGGGACAGCCGGCACGACGGCCGAGTCTCTGACGCTGACGGCGGGCACCGGAAACGTCACGCTGGAAGCTATCGGTGCGGCTGGAGCGGACGACCTTGAATCAGTGACGGTCACGTCGGCCACGACGGCTACCATCAACGGAGTCGTTGACATCGACTCGTCGCTGACCATCACCGCAGGCTCGACTTCGCTGAACGACGACGTGACCAGTGGCAATCTTCAGGTGACGACGACCGGCACGACGACCTTAACGGGTACCGTTAACTCAAGTGGAACTGTCGATTTCGACGCAGCAACGCTCACGCAGAACGGCGCGATTACCGCTCAAAGTTCCGTGACGATCGACGTTGCAAACCCGTTGGACTTGAATCAGGACCTTACCTCAGGAGGAACGACAACAATCACGGTGACTGCTGATGACAACGGTGCGTTACCATTCACGCTGTCAGGTGGAGTCACTCTTAGTTCGACATCGGGGATGTTGACAATCCAGGCCGATGATATGGACCTCTCAGGGACGATCTCCGCCGCCGGTCAGACTGTCCTGCTTCGACAGAATTCCGACGCCG
>Ga0316208_1002876_pt1 | contig 13213 bp, 13 predicted proteins | sample 3monopyrite_MG_FD_204944 | JGI IMG/M metagenome (GOLD analysis project Ga0316208, IMG submission 204944) | Microbial mat bacterial communities from mineral coupon in-situ incubated in ocean water Damariscotta River, Maine, United States -... | ecosystem: Environmental > Aquatic > Marine >... | reverse complement strand
TTCCAGATGGACTATGTCGCCAAGGGTCTGGAACTCGACGCGGAAAAAAACGCCTTCGCGCCCTCGCCGACTGGATCTACGGCGGGGGCGACCACTACTGCGCAGCCTGTACCCCCGGCGAAGGCGGCGAACCCAGCGAAGGCGCGAGGCAAACGTGCGAAGACTGCCCGCAAATCCTGAATGCGCCGCGCACCTGGGAAGGCTGGCAGGTCTGGGACCTGGCCGGACGCCTGAACGGACAAATCCGTGCCGTGCCTGGCGTTGTACTGGGCTGGGACATGAGCGCGGCCCTGGCGATGGCCGAGGCTCTGGGCGTCGATCCTCGCGCCACCGCCGAGCTCCTGCCGGTAATCGAGGCGGTGATGGCAAAGCATTTCAACGGTCAGATGGCCTCAGGCGGCGGCGAGCGGGATGATCCCTGACACATCAACCTGTTCGCGCGCCCGCGCCAGATCCCAGGCCCGCTGCAGGTTCATCCAGTATTCCGGGGTCGTGCCGAAGAATGTCGCAAGCCGCATCGCCGTATCCGCCGTAACCGAGGTGTCCCCGCGCACCAGCCTCTCAATCCGCGTGCGCGGAACATGGAGACGCTTTGCCAGGGCAATCGGACTGAGCGCCAGCGGTTCCAGATAGAGCTCCGCCAGGACCTCACCCGGATGCGAGGGGTTTTGCATCAACGTCATGTCGCGCCCTTTCCTCCTTCGTTCAATGGTAGTCGACGATCTCGACATCCGCCGGCCCCTGTTCGGTCCATACCAAGCAGATCCTCCATTGTGCATTGATCCGCACCGAGTGCTGGCCGATCCGGTCGCCTTTCAATTCCTCGAGTTGGTTCCCTGGTGGAAACCGAAGGTCCTCGAGAACCACGACGGCATCCAGCGCCGAGAGCATCGCCCGCGTCCGCTTGACCAGATCAGCCGGGAACCCTTTGCCGAACCGGTCTGCCACCACGTTCGCCGCGAGCTTGCCCTTCGTACTGATGATCATGGCGCCCAGTGTATCATGTCGTGATACATATGTCAAGGCTGTTGCAGCGCCCGCTGCGCAGACACTGCGTAAACCAGAGGGCCCGACCCATGACCGAGAAACGCGTCTCCGTCCGCCTGTCGGCCACAGGCGGCCGCCAGGTCAAGGCCGAGCTCGAGGGCGTGGGCGAAGCCGGGGCGCGTGGCTTCGGGCGGCTCTCGCGCGAGATGGAGAGCGCCAACGCGCGGCTGGCGGCGTTTGCCCGGCGCGCCCGGTTGGCGATGGCCGCGGCCGCGGCGGGGATCGCGGCGGCGGCCACCGGGATGATCCGCTCGGGGCTTGCGGCCGTGGATGCGCAGGCCAAGCTGGCGCAGTCGCTGGGGACCACGGTCGCGAGCCTCCAGACCCTCGAGCGCGCGGGCGAGCTGGCCGGCGTGTCGATGTCCGGCATCGAACAGGCCACAAAGGATCTGACACGACGGCTGAGCCAGGCGGCGGCCGGGGGTGGTCCGGCGGTCGCGGCCCTCGAGCGGCTCGGGCTTTCGGCGACGGCCCTCCTGGATCTGCCGCTTGATGAGCGCGTGGGGGCGATCAATGCCGCCATCGCAGACTTCGTGCCGGTGGCCGAACGGGCCGCGGTCGCGGGCCAGCTCTTTGGCGAGGAAGGGTCGATCGCCATGGCGCGGATCGACACGGCGACGCTGCGCCAGGCGGTCCAGGATGTGCGCGACTTCGGGGTGGTGGTGTCCGAGCAGGATGCCGACCAGATCGAGCGGACCAATGACGCGCTTTCGCGGCTGGGGCTTGTCTGGCGCGGGCTTTCGAACCAGCTCGCCGTGGCCGCAGCCCCGGCGCTTGAAATGGTCGCCAATGCGATGGCGGCCGTGGCGCGGACCACGGGACCACTCGGCATGGCGATCCGGGGGCTTTTTGAGAACCTGGGGCGCCTCAGTGCCTATGCCACCGGGATAGCCACGCTGATGGCCGGGCGGTTCGTGGCGGCCAAGCTAGCGGCAGCGGTCTCCGTGCGCGGCTTGGCGATGGCGCTGGTCATCCTGCGCGGGGCGCTCCTGCGCCTGCCGCTGATTGGGTTGGTGGTCGCGGCGGGGGAACTAATCCATGCCTTTGGACGCCTCGTGCGCGGTGCGGGTGGCTTCGGCAACGCGCTTTCGCTTCTCGGCGATCTCACCCGCGAGGTCTGGGGGCGGATGCAGCTCGGGGCGACAGCCCTGGCCTTGCAGCTGGCCGCCTCCTGGGCCGCGATCCGGGCCACCATCGCCACAGCGCTGCAAGCCTCGCTCGAGGCCGTCGTCGGCTTTGCCAATGGCGCCCTGAACAGCTTCCAGGGGGCACTGGACGCGATCACCGTGCTCTGGGGTGCTTTGCCCTCTACTGTCGGCGATTTTGCTTTCCAGGCCGCGAATGCGCTGATCGCAGGCGTTGAGGCCATGCTCAATGGCGTTGGTGAGCGGATCAACGGCTTCCTCGCCGGGATCAACACCGGGCTCGAGGCACTCGGCATTGAACGGCGCATCGCGTTGATCGGCACCCTGGAGCTGGGCCGGATCGACAATCCTTTCGCGGGCTCTGCCGCCGAGGCCGGGGCCGAGGCCCGGGCGGCGTTTCAAGCGGCGCTGACAGCCGAGCCGATCACGATGCCGGATCTGGGGTTGGGCGCCTATGCAGAGGAGGCGCGCGGTCAGGCGGAGGCGCTGCGCGCGGTGATGTCAGGCGTGGTCGACGCCGCCACGGCGCCGCTCGAGTCAGTGGCGGCGCTGCACGAGGCGATTGCCGCCTCGGGGAGTGAGGCCGAGACCGCGCTGAGGGGCGCGCGTACCGCCGCGGAAACCCTCGAGGACACGCTCGACGCCACCGGCGAGGCCGCCACGCGCGCGGGCGGCGCCGGGCGCAGCGCGGGTCAGGCGCTGCGCGAAGGAGCCGAGGCCGCGCGGGGCGCCTGGCAGCAGACCACCGAAGCGGTGCGCGCGGCGCAGGAGCGTTCGCGCGAGATCGCCCAGGGCATCGCGCAGGACATCACCGGCCCGATCAAGGATGCGCTGAAGTCAGGCGAGTTCTCCTGGGAGACCTTTGCCAGCGCGATCTCGCGCATTGCGCAGAACCTCGCGAACCAGCTGATCGATCTCGCCTTCCAGCCGATCGAGAACGCCCTGATGCGGGCGCTGGGTGGCCTGGTTGGCGGCGGTGGCGGAGGAGGTGGGCTTCTGGCGCGCCTCTTCCCCTTTGCCCGAGGCGGCGTCTTTGCCGGGGGTCAGGAACTCACGGCCTTCGCGCGGGGCGGCGTGGTCGACCGACCCACGGTGTTTCCCTTCGCCCGCGGCATCGGGCTCATGGGCGAGGCCGGGCCCGAAGCGATCCTGCCCCTGCGCCGCGGGCGCGACGGGCGGCTCGGGGTCGAGATGAATGGTGACGCGCGCGGTGGGAACGGCGCGATGCAAGACACCGCCACCCGTATCATCAACGTACTCGATCCGTCGGTCGTGGGCGACTATCTCGCGACGCCGTCGGGCGAGCGGGCGATCCTGAACGTGATCCGCCGCAACCGGAGTGCGCTCAATGCCTGAGCAGGTAGGCCTGCCCCCGCCACCCCTCTGGCCCTTCCCGCCCACGCAGGAGATCACCGAGGTGCTGGAATGGCGGACCGATGTGCTGGCCGCGCGTGCGGGCGAGCAGCGTATTGCCCTCAGACCCCGCCCGCGCGAGATCGTCACCCTGCGCCACCGGCTCGACGCGCTGGGCATGGCCAGGGCGGCGGAACTGGCCCGGGCCGGCTTTGCGGGCGATTGGCAGGTGCCGCTATGGCACCTGGCCCTGCAGCCGGGGGCCGATCTGGTTCAGGGTACGACGGAGATCGTGCTCGACACCGGTGTGTCGGGTTTCCGGGCCGGTGAGAAGGCGGCGCTTGCGGTGGATGGAGGCGAGGCGGTGGCGGTGGCCATCAGCGATGTTCAGGCCGACAGGCTGCTATTGGCGGAACCGCTGGGTATGCAGCTGCCAGGTCCGACAGTTGCGGCGCGGCGGGTTACCGTTGCACCAATTCGCGCCGCTATGCTGACCACGCCCATCGAGATCGCGCGTAGGAGGCAAAATGACGGCATCGTCACCGCGAGCTTCCTGCTGCGCGATGCGCCGGATATGGCAGCGCCGGTGGTGCCCAGCTATCTCGGCCACTTGGTTCAGACCGATCCGAGCCTCGTGCGCCGCCCGCTCACCACCAGCCTGCGCCGCGCGTTGGAATACGTGGATAACGGCTTCGGCCCGGTGGTGGTGGAGCCGGTGCGGGATGTCTTTGAGCGCGGTGAGACGCTCACTCTGAAGGCGCAGGGTCCGGCCGAACGGTATACGCTGCGGCGCTGGCTCTGGTCGCTGCGCGGGCGGCAGGCCAGTTTCTGGCTGCCGACCTGGGGGCATGAGCTGCAGCTTCGCGCGCCGATGACAGCGGGATCCGTGCTGATGCGCGTGGCGCCGGTGGGGGATTTGGCAGCCTATGTCGGGCGCGCGATCCTGGTCGAAATGCCCGGCGCGCTGCGGTGTCGGACAGTTACCGCCGCCATCGCTGACGACACCGACCACCGGCTGACGATTTCGTCGGACCTCGGCGAGCCGGTTCCGATCACAGCAAGGGTGCATTTCCTCACGCTAGTGCGCTCCGACGCGGATCGCGTTGAGATCCAGCATGGCGCGGCGGCGAGTGAGGTGACGGTGCCGGTTGTGGAGGTGTTGGAATGACCTACGCCCTCTTCGAGTCCTCCTCTTCCGAGGGCCGCCCCTATTTCCTCTACCAGTTCGTGGAGGGCGCGCAGGTCTGGCGGTTCACCAGCCGCGCCGAAGCCTGGACCAGCCCAACCACCGATGGCGAAACACTGACCTGGGACCCTGCCGCCGTCGCGCATGGCGATGTGGTGCAAACGAGCGAGATCGAGCGCGGGCGGCTGGAACTGACCTGGCCCTTGTCGCACCCGTTCGCGCGGCGGTTTCTCGCGCCTCTCGGCACCACCCCTGTCACACTGACGATTTTCCGCGGCCACGAGCAGGTCCCGGATGAGACGGTGGCACATTGGAAGGGCCGCGTGGTAGGGGCGGAGGTTGAGGGTCAGCGGATCCTGCTGCAGGCGGAGTCGCTCTTCAGCACGCTGCGCCGCGCCGGGGTGCGGGCAAAGTACCAGCGACTCTGCCGCCATGCGCATTACGGGCGCGGCTGCGCGCTCGCGATTGACGCGTCCTGGCAAACCGGCACGGTGACCGCGGTGGCGGCCCGGGGTGCGACCCTGACCTGCCCCGAAGCCGCAGTCCACCCCGACAGCTGGTTTCGCGGTGGCGTGCTGAAGTTCGGGGCGCAATTGGGGTTCATCACCGGTCACACCGGGGCCAGCCTCACGCTTTCTCGATCGATGCCAGAGCTGGCCGCAGCCCTTGCCACCCCGGACATCGACCCGGAAACCGGCGACCCGCTGCCGTTCCTCATCGACGTCGCTCCGGGCTGTGACCTGCGCGCGGCCACCTGCGCTGCCAAGTTCGACAACCTCGCCAACTTTGGGGGCTTCCCCGAGATCCCCGGCCGCAACCCGCTGGGCGGCGGTTCGATCGTCTGACGCTTGGTGGCGGCCCTGTTCGGCGCTGACCTCCCGTTCCCATCTGCCTAGGGGCGACCCCTCCGCCACCCCCGGCTTCGGGCCCTGCGCCTTCGCTCTGCAGACACCCACGACATCTCACAGGCACCCGCATGGTCTGGCCCTTCATTGCCCGGCTTGTGCTCGGGCTGGTTCTCTCTGCGATCTCCTACGCGCTGAGCCCGCGCCCCAAGACCGAAACGCCCCAGCCCGCTGGGCTCGACGAATTCTCATTGCCGACCGCCGGGGAAGGTCGGCCGATCCCGGTCGTCTTCGGGACCGTGTTGATCACTGGGCCCAATGTCGTCTGGGCGGGCGATCTCAAGGTCGAGCCGATCCGCAAGAAAGGCGGCAAGAAGTGAGCGAACCGACACCCTCTCCACAAGACAGCCTCCGCGTGACCCTGCAGGACGTCCGCAGCGCGCGCTATTGCCTCGCCGGAGTGCGTCCCTGGTTTCGCCGCCATGGGTTTTCCTGGTCGGAGTTCCTGACACACGGCATCGAGGCAGAGCCCCTGCGCGCAACCGGCGATGCGCTGATCGATCCGGTGATCCGCGCCGCCGAGGACAGAGAGGCGAGAGTGCCCCGCGAGGCCTGCGTGACCAGCGAGGCATACAGGGCCAATCGGCACGCCCCAACCCCCGAGGCCAGCGATGGGCGGTAACAAGGCGCCGATCACCGGCTATCGCTACTCCTTGGGCATGCATCTGGCGCTCTGCCATGGCCCCGTGGATGCGATCCGCGAGATCCTGGTCGATCGCCGCACTGCCTGGTCCGTGACCTCCGGCAGCAGTTCCAGCGGCGGCGGCGCGGCCGTTGCACCGCGGATCGGCAGTTTCGTCGGCGCCGCCAGCTCGGCGCTGCCCGGTGAAGACGCTGGCACAGTCACGCTTCCGGGCCTCGTGCCTGGCGTCCGCATCGGACAGGCGTACCGGCTCAGCTTCGCCAATGGCACATCACAGGTGCTGACCCTGCAAGGCGTCGCATTCGACGCCGAGACCGACACCACCACCTGGTCCGTCCTGCCCGACACGCTGAGCTTTCCCGAGCAACCCGTCGAGATCGCCGAAGCCACACTCAGCGCCAACAATGCCGGCGCGCTGGGCGGACGGATCCGCATCGACGCACCGGATCTCTTCGGCGGCGAGAGCCGCGAGGGTGGCATTGTCGGGGATGTCGACGTGCTGATGGGGGCACCCGATCAGGGGCCGAACGACTATCTCGCTGCACGGATGAGGGACGCGGTGCCCGGCTATCGCGGGATTTGCAGCCTCGTGCTGCGCCAACTCTATCTCGGCACCAATCCCTACCTGAAGCCCTGGGCCGTGCGCGTCACCCGGGTGCTGCGCGGCGAAGCCGGGGCACCCCAGTGGTATCCCGAGACCGCGGCCATCCTGCCCGAGGCGCGCATCTCGGATGCCGCGCTTTACATCGCGCTCGACGTCTCGGGCTCCATGGCCGGACCGCGCATGGCGGCCCAGAAGGCCGCCGTCGCTGCCCTGATCCGCGAGATCGCCACCCACGGCGATCCCGATCATCCCAACGATATCCAGATCGTGCTCTGGGCGGATACTGTGGTGGACAGGATCACGCGCCGGGACATGGCGCCCGAGGACTACACCGCGCTCGAGGCCTGGCTGGTGAATCTGTCTGATCTCACCACAGGCGGCACCGCTTTCGAGGCCGCGTTTGCCGAGGCCGCCGGGTTCTTTGCCGCAAGCGGCGAGAAGCGCCGGATCGTCCTCTTCATCACCGATGGCGAACCCTCGGTGCCGGCCTCGGTCGACGCGGCCGAGGCCGTGATCGCCGATCTGCCCCCCGTCGATATCTTCGGCTTCAACATCGCGCTCAGCGACACCAGCTTAACCGCGCGGATCGACAACACCCCCGTTGATGGCGTGCCGGTGATCCCGCCCGGCGACACGCAAGCGCTGGTCGCCTCCCTGCGCGGTGCCTTCGGTGCCGGGCCCGACATGAACCCCGCGCATATCCTGCGCGAATGTCTCACCAACTGCGACTGGGGGCTGGGCTACGGCGCGGCCGAGATCGGCGCGAGTTTCATCGAGGCCGCCGATGCGCTTTATACCGAAGGCTTCGGCCTCTCGCTGATCTGGCAGCAGGACAGCGCGATCGAGGACTTCATTGCGCTCGTGCTCGATCACATCGATGCCACGCTCTACATCGATCGCCGGAGCGGTCTGTGGGAGTTGCGGCTCATCCGCGCCGACTACGATCCCACCACCCTGCCTGTCTTTGACGAGACAAACGTTGTGGATTGGGGGCGGCTGGGGCGCCGGGCGGCCTCCGAGCTCATCAACAGCGTCACGGTGCGGTTCACCAATGCCGCGACCGATAGTACGGGTTCGGTCGACCAAACCGGTGCGGTTTCGATCACGGATACCGCGCGGGTGCAGGCGATGGGTGAGGTGCGCGCCACCACCCTCGATTATCCCGGCATCCGCCACCAGGCCCTGGCGCTGCGCGTGGCCGAGCGCGATCTGCGGGCACTGTCGGCACCGCTGCTCACCGGCGAGATCACCGTCAATCGCCAGGGCGCCGATCTCGGCCCCGGCGATGTCATCCGCCTGCGTTCCGCGCGGCTCGGGCTCGACGATGTGGTCATGCGTCTTTCCGAGATCGGCCAGGGCGACGGGCGCGACAATGGCATCCGGCTCAAGCTCGCCGAAGATGTCTTCGCGCTGGGCGCCACTGCGCTTGTCGGTGGCCGCCAACCCAGAGGCACAGGGATCACCGCCCCGCCGCGGGCCCTCGCGCGCCGCATGGTGGCCGAAGCGCCCTATTGGCTCCTCGTGCGCGAGCTCGGCCACAGCGAGGCGGATCGCCGTCTCGCGGAAGATCCGGACGCCGGCACGCTGGTCGCAACGGGAGACCGCCCCAGTGCCGATGCGCTCGCCGCGCAGCTCTGGGTCGATCCCGGAACGGGGCCCGTTCAGGAGGGTGTGGTCAGCTTCGCGCCCACGGCCCTCCTGGCCGAGGAGCTCTCGGATCACCCGGCGGATCGTCTCGTCGCCGTCACCGGCTGGCGCGACATGGGCGCGGTGGGGATCGGCACGTTGGCCAGCCTCGGCGGCGAGTTGGTGCGCGTTGATGGGATCACGCCCGATAGCCTGACCCTCGGGCGGGGCTGTCTCGACACGGTGCCGCGAGCGCATGCAGCGGGAACGCCGATTGTATTCTTCGACGAGGCGGCGCGGATCCCCGAGGCCACCTGGGCCGCGGGCGAGACCCTTGCGGTGCGGCTGCTGCCCGAGACCGGCCGCGGCACGCTGGCCTTCGCCCGCGCGCCCGAGCACCGCGTCACGCTCGATCGGCGAGCTATCCGGCCCCTGCCGCCAGGGCGGGTGCAGGTCAACGGGAGTTACGCGCCGAGGACCGATGCTCTGGTCGTAGGTGCCATTGATATCAGCTGGGCGCATCGCGACCGGCTGACCCAGACAAGCCCGGTCATCTCCGATCACACCGCGGGCTCAATCGGGCCGGAGCCCGGCGTCGGCTATGTCCTCGAGATCCGCTGGGTCGATCCGGAGACCGGCGAAGCCCTTTCACCTGCCGGGATCGTGATCGACGCAGGAACGGGTATCAGCTGGACGTTACAGCCCGAGGACATTCCCGAGGCCGGCGCGCCGCCGAACACGGTCGAGATCGACGTGGCGGTCCGCGCAAGGCGGTCGGTCGAGGGCGGCTGGTTCACCGATCGCGAGGCGCGCTGGTTTCGGCTTACCGCCCCCTACGCTGCCGGATGGGATCGCGGCTGGGGCGTCAACTGGGGTGGGTGACGGGCACTGGGCGTCACCGTGAACCGGCTGCCGCCACGATGCGCGACGGTGGCTCACCGCGGCGCGGCTCATCGGCCTCTGACCTATTTCTGGCTTGCGCGCCTGACCGCCCGCCCTCACAGGGAAGAGATGATGGGACCTGCTCCACGCTGCGCAAGCTCTGTGGCCAGTGTGCGGTCATAAGGATCATCGCTCAGCGCCAGCAAGACGGCGCAGGCCTTGCGATGGGGTTCCGGGTCCGGACACCCGCGCAGCACCTTACGGGCCCAGGCAATCTGGACGGCACGGCGCTCGGGATGGGGATCGATCCGGTCAAACATCGGAAAGGGTACCAGCACTCTTTGCACGAACGCGCTGTGCCACTCGAAAGGTCACACGCCACGCGCCGTTTACCATGCACGTCGAGCGCGCGGGGCGCAACGCCGCGCAGCCGCCCATCCTTCACAGTTGAACAGCACGAGGACAGACATGCCCGAACGGATCCTGCCCGGCTTGGGGCTGCGCGCCTTTTACGACCCCGGCCAGCGCGACTGGGGCACCAGCGTCAGCGAGGACCTGCGCACCCTCTCGGTGCTGGTGCAGGCCCGCGCCCTCTCGCGCGCGACGCCGCTGCCTGCAACAGGGACGGCGGGGGACGTGTATATCGTGCCCGATGATGCCCCGACCAATGCCAATGCGCTGGCGCTCTGGGATGGCGCGCCCGGCAGCGAGGCCTGGGTGTTTCTCACGCCGCAGCCCGGCTGGGCGGTCTGGATCGAGGACGAGGCCCGCGGGGTGCGCTTCGATGGACTCGCCTGGGTCGCCCCCCTGCGTCCGGGTGTCGTGCCGATCCGGGTGCTCCCGGGACCCGGCCATACGCTCGAGCTTGTCGACACGGGCAATGTTCTCGAGACGGCCGGCGCCTCCCCGGTCACAATCACTATCCCGCCCGACGCCGCCGTGTCCTTCGAGACCGGGACGCTGATCAGCGTCACGCAAGGCGGCAGCGGGGCTGTGACCGTATTGGCCGGGGCCGGTGTCACGCTCAATGGCGTGGTCGCCGGGTCCGGGACGCTCGACAGGCCCTGGTCCGGTGCCGCACTGACCAAGCATGGCCCCGATGCCTGGGTTCTCCAGGGCGCACTCACGGGAGCGGTCGCATGACGCTCCTGCTTCACCGAGGCGCGCTCCTTTCGCAAGGTCGGAACGATGGCGAACCACCCTCGGGCCAGTACCAACCGCCCAAGGCGGACAGCATCGCGCTCGTCTTCACCGGTGCGCCCTATTCCCCGCCTCTGGGCGATGCCGTCGCTCTGACCTTTGGCGCGGCCGAAGGGGCGCCCCCCGGGCTCTACACCCCGCCCGGCGCGGAGAGCCTGGCTCTTGCCTTTGCCGATGCGCCCTATGCCGCGCCGGAGAGCGGAGCGATTCCGCTCAGCTTCGGTCCCCCTCCGGTACCGGCGCCCGGTCCCTTTGCCCCGCCGGATGCCAGCGACCTGCCCCTTGGGTTCACTGGCGGCACGTTCGCCCCGCCCCTGCCCGACACCCTCACTTTGGAGTTCTGACATGGCCCAATTCAAATGGCTGGCCCCAGCGCGCTGGGCTGCGCCCGAGCCCCTCTTTGCCAATGACGATCCCGATCTCGCCCTTCTGACCGCCGGAGCGCCCAAGAGCTTCCTTGGCCCCGCCGGTCTGCAATCCGTGTTCGGGCGCTCAGGCGGCGCGGGCTCGGGGTCGAGTTTCCGCATCACTGCGGATGACACGCCGAGCGAGACCAACGAGGTGCTCGCCGTCTTCCCGCATCCCTTCGCCAACCAGACCAGCGCCTGTTTCTGTCGCGCCCCGGCAAGCTGGACCGCGACACCCAACGGGTCCATCTTCGCGGCACCCCTGGCCACGGCCATTGCGATCAGGCGCCGCAGCACTTCGGGCGCGCAGGGCGATCTCGGGGTGATCGACCTGGCCGCGCTCGGGCGCAATCGATGGCCGATCAACCTGCGTCTGCGGGTCGAGGGCATCGGCACCGTCAGCGTCTTTGCCCGCGCCTGGCCGATCGGCGAGCCAGAGCCCGCCACCTGGGATGTGTCGACCACCTATACCAGCACCAACGATACCGGCCACGCTATGATCGGGCGCACGGGCACCGGGTTTCCGGCCATCCTGTCGCATTTCTCGACGGGGACCGAGGGCGACAGCGCGCCGCCGATCTATGGCGCCTTGTCGGGAACGGTCAGCGCCGACGGCGCACCGGTCACGCGCGACGTCGTGGCCGTCGCCCGGGGGAACCAGGCCTATCTGTTCCGCGGCCAGAGTGACGGGACGGGTGCCTTCTCGATCCCGGCGCTCATCGGCTTCGACTACACCGTCTTTGCCCTCGATCCCCTCGCCGGGCCCTACAACGCCGCCGTTCTCGACAAGATCGCCCTCAGCTGAGGGCCGAAAGGACGCGCACCATGCCCCCACACCGCGATGACGATCCCCATATCCGCATGCCCGAGGCCGAGTTCGAAGAGCTTCTCGCCCGTGCGGCCGAGAAGGGTGCCAAGCGCGCGCTCGCCGATGTCGGGCTCGATGGTCAGGACGCCGCCATGGACGTGCGCGATCTGCGCGCCCTTCTCGACGGCATCCGCTTTATCCGCCGCACCGCCGTGCAGACCAGCGTGCATCTCCTCACCACCGGTCTGATCCTCGCTCTCCTCGCCGGCATCGCCCTCAAGCTGCGGATCTTCGGACCGGGTGGGTGAAGCCGGGGGCTGCTGGGGCGTTCTAGTCGGCAGGGTTTAGCGGGTGCTGAAGGGGTATTGCGTGACCCTCGTCTGGCACCGTGCGTTGCGTCAACGAAGTCGTAATCCTTGATCCTGGTTCAGTTTTGCTCCGTTCGCCCAGCGCGTCGTCAGGTGTTGCGGGGACGCGCATAGAACCGGGCGTTGCGTCAACCCGACATTCACACGCACGGCGCCAAGGGCACGCGAGACGCCCACAGAATCCGTCTCTGCCTTGCCCGTCCAAGTGTGGCGCGCCGCTTCCTGACCTCTCAACCCATCCAACACGACCCAACCTGAAGGAGGCCTCCATGCCCGGTCCTGTTTCTGCCCCTGTTCGCAGTTTTGCCCATTACTCCGACGTGCCCGAAGGGCTCTGGCGCTGGCCCAGTTTCTCGCCCTCCGAGATTGCCTGTCGCGGCACCGGGCAGATCAAGCTGCATCCGGAGGCGCTCGACAGGTTGCAGGCCCTACGGAACACGCTCGGCAAGCCGCTGATCGTTCTCTCGGCCTATCGCAGCCCCGAACACAACCGTGCCGTTGGCGGCGCCCAGCGCTCCAAGCACATCGACGGCACGGCCTTCGATATCTCGATGGCGAACCACGATCCCGCAGCCTTCGAGGCCGCGGCCCGCGCGGTCGGGTTCCTCGGGTTTGGCTTCTATCCGCGCTCAGGGTTCATGCATATCGATCTCGGGCCCGCGCGGTCCTGGGGCGAGCGGTTTGCACCACGCCCCGTTCCCTTCGCGGTCGAGAGCCCGCTCGCGCGGGAGGTCCTGGCCGACAGCCGGACCTTGCGCGGCACCGGGACTGCTGGCGTCGCGACGGTCGGGGCTGCGGGCGTCGAGGTGGCGCAAGAGGTTCTAAGCGAGGCGCAAGACGCGGTTTTGCCGCTCGTCCCCTACCTCGACACTCTCCGCTGGATCTTCATCGCCCTGGCGCTGGGCGGGATTGCGGTGGCGGTTTACGCACGCGTGGACGACTGGAAGAAGGGCCTGCGCTGATGTGGGCCAGTCTCCTGGTTAGGCTTCTCGCCCGGCGCTGGGCGCGGCGGGCGGCGGCTCTCGCGCTCGTCGTGCTT
>Ga0316208_1002874_pt1 | contig 13219 bp, 7 predicted proteins | sample 3monopyrite_MG_FD_204944 | JGI IMG/M metagenome (GOLD analysis project Ga0316208, IMG submission 204944) | Microbial mat bacterial communities from mineral coupon in-situ incubated in ocean water Damariscotta River, Maine, United States -... | ecosystem: Environmental > Aquatic > Marine > Coastal... | reverse complement strand
TAAGGTGAACGCAAAATTCTATCCCAAGACCATTTTTGGTTAATTGGACGTTGCGATTTGTCTAAATCTGCAACTGTAATTAACTCTTTATCTAAGAAGCCATCTTGCTGTAAGTAAACATTATGCTTTACTGAATATGGAAAATACATGTTGTTAGCTACCTTTAACCAATCATTAACTTCTGCTTTAGATAATTTGGCTTTGTTCATTACACGTGTGTAATCTGAACTGTATTCTGCTTCAACTTTTTCTATACTCTCTGCTGTGTACTTTATACACCATTGCGCTATGTAATTAGTGTACCAATTATTATTGACGTTGTTTTCGTATTCATTTGGTCCTGTTACTCCAAGAATAACATACTTATTTTTATCTGTTGAGAATGTAGCTCTTTGATGCCAAAAACGAGCAATACCAATTAAAACCTCAAGTCCCATTTCTGGGATATAACTAAAATCTCCTGTGTAACGATAGTAATTAAAAATCGCAAAGGCAATAGCGCCATTTCTATGAATCTCTTCGAAAGTGATTTCCCATTCATTATGGCATTCTTCACCATTCATTGTTACCATTGGATACAATGCGGCACCATTAGTAAATCCTAATTTTTCAGCATTTTCAATCGCTTTTTGTAAATGATTGTGTCTATACGCTAATAAATTTCTGGCTACACTTTGATCTTTTGTTGCCATATAAAATGGAATACAATACGCTTCAGTATCCCAATAGGTACTTCCGCCATATTTTTCTCCTGTAAACCCTTTAGGTCCGATATTTAATCTTGCATCTGTTCCTAAGTAGGTTTGATTTAAGTGAAAAATATTAAATCGAATCCCTTGCTGTGCTTTTACATCACCATCTATAGTGATGTCTGCCATATCCCAGATTTTGGACCAAGCTTGTTTTTGCGCTTCTAATAAACTATAAAATCCAGTGGTTGAAGCTTTATCTAAAACGGCTGTAGCGACATTTACTAAATCATCTTTATCATGATTTCTATCTACGGTATAACCTCCAAATTTATTTATAGAAAATATTTCTCCTTGATTTACATTTTGCGAATAAGAAAAGGCAATATATGTTGATGTTTTTTCTACTTCTGATTGAATAACAACTTCATTACCATTACTAAATAATTTAGACTCCATGAATGTACAGGTATAAAAATCTGTTTTCATGGTTTTCGCCTGGATGAACGCTTTATTGTCTTTTTGCGAAACACTTAAAGTGTCCCAGAATTTATCATCCCAATTTGTATCTTCATTAGTAATACCACTATCAATATAGGGTTGATAAGTAATGGTCGCATTAGAATTTAATACCTTAACCGAATAATCAATCGCACCTAATTCGTCTATATCTAAGCTTAAAAAACGCTTTACATTAACTTCTATCTCTATATCATTTTGAAGCGTTGCCGAAAAACTTCTAGACAACCAACCTTCTTTCATGTTTAGTTCTCTTTTAAAGTTTTCCACTTTCTTGCAGGTATGAAGATCTAAAGCTTCACCATTAATGGAAACATTAATTCCTATCCAATTTGGTGCATTTAAAACTTTAGCAAAATATTCTGGATATCCGTTTTTCCACCAACCTACTCTGGTTTTATCTGGATAATAAACTCCTGCAATATAACTACCTTGAAATGTTGGACCTGAATATTTTTCTTCGAAATTAGCACGTTGTCCCATAGCACCATTGCCTATACTGAATAAGCTCTCAGATGCTTTTACCTGTTCTGGATCAAATCCCTCTTCTAAGATTGACCAGTTATCTGGTATGATATAATCTAAATTCATTTGTATATCTTAATTAGAATACTAATGCATTCTATATTTTAATTATTTATTAAAGTATTTAAGAAGTCCTCAGAGATTTCTGTAAAATCATTAAATACATATTGTGCATGCCCTAAAATAGCTTTGCTTCCTATGCCAATAGAAACCATATTCGCTGTATTGGCTGCTTCTACTCCAGCAACTGAATCTTCAAAAACAACACAGTTTTCTGGTTCTATATTAAGCAATTTTGCAGCAATTAAAAACACTTCAGGGTCTGGTTTTGCTTTGCTGACATCATTGCCATCTACAATTGCATCAAAGTGTTTTTTTAAATCAACACTATCCAATATGGTCCTAGCATTTTTACTTGCTGACCCTAATGAAATTGGTTGTTTCTTTTCTATTAATGTTTCTAATACTCTTGGAACATCTGGTAATATTTCACTACTATCCATTTCAGCGATATAACTCAAATACTCCTCATTTTTTTTACCCATAAGTTCTGTAAACTTATCTTCGGAAATAGTTTTATTTCCCCAAGCCAATATTTTTTCTAAAGATCGTACGCGACTTACCCCTTTAAGTTGCTCGTTTTCTTCTTCTGTAAAATCTATATCTAAACTTTTAGCGAGTCTTTGCCATGCTAAGAAGTGATATTTAGCAGTGTCAACGATTACACCGTCTAAATCGAATATGAATCCTTTTTTGTTCATTTTTTAATTTTGAATAACGTCATCAACGTCTTTAACTTTATATACTAATGATGCAGCAATTATAAAACTAACACCACTCATCATTAAAGCAAAAATAGCCTGATTCCCGTATGCGTATTTTACAAGTGGCCCACCAATTAAAGCATTTATTATTTGAGGAATTACTATAAAGAAATTAAAAATACCCATATATACACCCATTTTTTTAGGTGAGATAGAGCCTGCTAATATTGCATAAGGCATAGCCAAGATACTTGCCCAAGCAATACCTACACCTATCATAGAAACAATAAGCCAATTCTTATCTGGCATTATATATATAGACAGTAATCCAATACCTCCTATTACTAATGATATTGCGTGAGTACGCTTTCTTCCTATTTTTTTTGCAATATATGGTAATGCGAAGGCATAAAATGCAGAAACTAGATTGTAAACGCCAAAAAGTATGCCTATCCAATCACCCGCATTTTGATAGTTTGCACTGCTACTATCTGTATAATGCAAACCATAAATGTGCTGTGAAATAGCAGGAGTTGCAAAAACCCACATACCAAATAATCCAAACCACGAAAAGAATTGCACCCAACTCAATTGACGCATGGTTGCTGGCATTTTTTTAAAGTCTTCTATAATATCTAATAAACTGGACTTTTCTGCTTCGATATTATCTTGCGCATCAGAATTATCTGCATGTTCATTTTCAAAACTGTTTAATTCTGCAGGAGAATATTCTTTTGTTGTTATAACTGTAATTAAAATAGAAATGATTAAAACAACGGCACCAATTATAAATGATAAAATTAAATTGGCTGGCACAACTCCAGATGAAGTTTCATTTGAGATACCCAACCAATTAGTTAACGCATAAGGTAACCAAGACCCTATAACTGCTCCGAAACCAATTAAAGCAGTTTGAATACTAAAACCTGCTGTGCGCTGATCAGTTCTTAAATTATCACCTACTAAAGCCCGAAATGGCTCCATCGCGATATTGAAAGATGCGTCCATAATCATTAACATTCCGGCACCTACCCAAAGTGCAGGTAAAAATGCGATGAACATATCTGCTTGTGGCATTAGCACTAAGCCAATAGAAGCTAGAATGGCACCAACTAAGAAATAGGGTTTCCTTCTCCCAAATTTTCCCCATGTTTTATCACTGTAATGACCTACAATTGGTTGAACAATTAAGCCCATTAAAGGCGCTATAATCCAAAACCAAGATAATTCGTGAACATCTGCTCCGAAAATTTGAAGTATTCTACTTGCATTGGCATTTTGAAGGGCAAATCCCATCTGTATTCCTAGAAATCCAAAACTCATGTTCCAGATTTGCCAGAAACTTAATCTACGCTTTTCCATTAAATAGTATGTTTATATTGATACTATTCTGACAAGCCGTGCTTATCAAAACTTATTTGAAGAAGTGAAAATATAAGTTTTGATTTAAGCCGTAAAGATATATAAAGATTTTAATGTAGCAATGTTAAATTTCTATTTCGTGGATTCTCGTTCAATTAAATCTGTTGCAATAACAACAGTTTGAAACTGCTCTTCTTCATCATTATACTCGTTTTCAATCTTATCAATTAAGAGATGTGCTGCCTTTTCACCCATCTGCTGTGCATGCTGACTAACAGTAGTTAAACTAGGTGTTGCGTGCTTAGAGAGCACACCGTCTGTAAACCCAATAACTTGCAAATCGTTTGGCACTTTTAATCCTAATTTTCTTGCAACTTTCATTGCAGATAAAGCATACAATTCATTAACAGCAAATACACCGTCTATTTTTTTGTTAGACTTAAAAAGTTGTTCAATTTCAGTCTCCAGAGCTTCTAAATGAACTTCATAATCTAATGTATCGTCCATTTTTAGTATTAAATCTGCTTCGGGTGTTATTTTGTTTTCCTGTAAGGCTTCTAGATAGCCTTGAGTTCTAAGTTTCCCTACACTGACATAGTCTTTAGTGGTAATTAAAGCAATGGATTTACATTTGTTTGATATCAATTTTTCAACGGCATTTTTAGCACCATTAAAATCATCAACAATGACTTTATCACATTTAATATCAGACACCACTCTATCAAACATTACAATAGGCATACCTTGATTCATAGTTTCATTAAAATGATGATAATCTTGTTGTCGCAATGTTTCTTTAGACATAGAAAGAATAAATCCATCAATACTGCCATTAGCAAGCATTTCCATGTTTATAACCTCCTTAGAAAAAGATTCATTTGATAGACCAATAATTACGTTATACCCTCTTCTATTAGCCACTAACTCTACACCTCTAATAACCTTAGAAAAAAAGTGATGCACAATTTCTGGTATTATAATACCAATGGTGTTTGTTTTCCTGTTTTTAAGACTTAACGCAATATTATTTGGCCTATAATTATATAGTTTAGCAAAAGCCTGAATTTTCTGCTTGGTATCTTCACTAATTTCAACACTATTTCTTAGAGCCTTAGACACTGTAGATATTGAAACATCTAATTCTCTAGCAATTTGTTTTAGAGTTATTTTTCTCTTCATATTAAGACAATGTTTTTAGACCAAATACGAAGATAAGCGAAAAAATATATTTAGCTATGTTTTGAACTTCTCAATTTTAACAACGAATAATTGATAATAACTCATTTTTTCAGTATTTTAAGTTCTAAATCAATATTTTAAGAAAAGTTTTTAACACGAAAACGTTTTCGTGACTTATGTCATGTTTTTTTAATGTCATATCACATTAATTTTACATAGATTTATCCGGAGAAGTGAAAATATAAATCAATTAACTAAGCAATTAACTTAAAAACATTGTATGAAAACATTCTTAAATGCTTTACTATTCTGTCTAATTATGGTCCCAGCAACATTGATGGCGCAATCGACCGTCACTGGTACAGTTACAGATAAAGCAAACGCTATGCCTTTACCTGGTGTAAACGTCATTGTTAAAGGCACTTCTAGAGGAGCTTCCACAAATTTTGATGGAAACTATTCATTAGAATTAAATCAAGGAGAAACCATTGTTATCTCTTATTTAGGCTACACCACTCAAGAGATTGTCTATAATGGTCAATCGACTATAGATGTAACCTTAGAAGAAGATGCTGCACAATTAGATGAAGTTGTACTTATTGGTTATGGTTCTACCACAAAACAAGATGCAACTGGTGCTGTTGATAAGGTAGATGACAAAGAATTTAACCGTGGTGCGATTGTAGCACCACAACAACTTATCGCAGGTAAAGCAGCGGGTGTAAGAATTACATCTGGTGGTGGTGCTGCTGGTGAGGGTGGTGAAATAAGAATTCGTGGAGGTGCATCTTTATCTGCAACTAATGACCCACTGATTGTAATTGACGGGCTACCAATTGACCAACGTGGTGGTTCTCAGGGTAGTAGAAACGCATTAAATGCGATTAATCCAGCTGACATTGCTGATTTTGTAGTTTTAAAAGATGCATCTGCAACTGCTATTTATGGTTCTAGAGCTTCTAATGGTGTCATTTTAATCACTACTAAGAAAGGCTCAGCAAATCAACCCTTAAAAATAGAATACGGAGTGCAAATGTCTACAAGACGTGTAACAGATAAGGTAGATGTATTATCTGCTTCGCAGTATAGAGCTTTAGCTTCTGATTCAAATTTTGATTCGTCTACTTTAGGTAACGCAAGTACCAACTGGCAAGATAAAATTTACACAACTGGAACTGGAGTAATTCATAATGTAACAGTATCTAAAGGTTACGAGAATTTCAACTTTAGAATTAACTTTAACAATGTTTCTCAAGAAGGTCCTTTAGATGATTTATATGAAAGAACAGGATTTAACACCTCTTTTGTACAACGACTATTAGATAATGATTTAAAGTTAACTTTAGTAGCTAAAGTTGTTCAAGACGAATATGATTATGCTAACGAAGGCGCCATTGGATCTGCTATTTCTTTTGATCCGACACAATCAGTGTACGACGAAAATGGGAATTACACTCAATATGGCACCTCTGCAAATTTAGCACCTTTAAATCCATTATTTATACTAGATGAATATGAAAGCAGACAGACCATTAAAAGAGTTATATCTAACTTTAATATAGATTATAAACTTCCTTTTTTAGAGGGTTTACGTTTTAATTTAAATGCTGGTATTGATTATGCTGAAAATAATGGCCATAGATTTGAACCTGCTAATCCAAACAATGTTGATGGGTTTACAACAAATGAAACTTCGAGTGGGTTAAACCGGAACACATCATTAGATTTTTACCTTAATTACAAAAAAGATATTGAGTCTATTAATACCAAAATTGATTTAACTGCGGGTCATGCATTTCAAGAGTTTTATATACGTAGTTTCTTTGACAGAACAACGAATACTAATATTACTCAGACTGACATTAATAGAAATGCACTTGAATCTTATTTTGCAAGAGCTAGCTTTGACATCTCAGATAAATATTTAATATCTGCTAGTTTTAGGCGTGATGGTTCTTCACGTTTTAGTGAAGCCAATCGTTGGGGATCATTTCCGGGTCTATCTGTAGGTTGGAAAATGATGAATGAAGGCTTTATGGAAGATTCATTCTTCTCTAACTTAAAACTAAGAGCTGGTTGGGGAGTTACTGGACAACAAGAAATTGGTCCTAACTATGGTTATTTAGGAGTATATACTCCGTCGAGAAACAATGCAGCTAGTATTCAATTTGGTACTAACCCAGATGGCACACCGCTATTTATATCAACATTGCGTCCCGAACCTTTTGATCAAAATCTTAAATGGGAAGAGACAACTCAATATAATGTGGCTTTAGATTTCGGTTTATTTAATAACCGACTAACAGGAACAATTGATGCTTATTATAGAGATACGAAAGATTTATTATCTACCGTACCTGTTCCTGCTGGCGCAAACTTATCCGATTTATTGACAACAAATGTTGGTGAAATGACAAGTCGTGGATTAGAAATTAGTTTAAATGGAGTTATTGTAAAGAAAGAAAATTTTGATTGGGATACTAATTTCAATATTACTTTCCAAGATAGAGAAATTACTAAGTTAAATTTAAGTGATGATTCTGACTATTTTATCCCAACTGGTGGCATATCTGGTGGTGTAGGTAACACCATTCAATTATGGAAACCAGGTTATGATCCTTCAACATTCTTTGTGTTTCGTCAAGTTTATGATAACGACGGAAACCCAATAGAAGGAGCTTACGTAGATGTTAATGGTGATAATCAAATTACTGAAGCAGATAGACAGGCTTATAAAAAAGCTACACCAGATGCTTTTATTGGATTTACTAATAATTTCAGATATAAAAACTTAGATTTAAATTTCACATTTAGAGGAAGTTTTGGTAACTATATCTATAACAATAGTGCATCTGATAGAGGTAACCTAAATGCTGTTATAAATCAACCAGGTTATCAGGCTAACGCTCATGCAAGTTATTTAGATACTGGCTTTAGTAATCAACAATTATTTTCAGATTTGTATATTCAACGTGCTGATTTTGTGAGATTAGATAATATATCTATAGGATATACGATCCCATTCGAAAAAGTTACGTTAAGAACATCTTTAACTGCAACCAACGTATTTGTAATAACAGAATATGATGGTTTAGATCCTGAAATCTCTAATGGTATAGAAAACAGTTTCTATCCAAGAACACGAGATATTGTATTGGGCTTAAACTTTACATTCTAAAAAAATGAAAACTAATTATATAAACAACAAAGCTATGATGTTAAGAACAATAAAAAGTATTTTAGTTGTATTCACACTTGCATTTTTTATGCAATCTTGTGAAGATAGACTAAATTTACAACCAGAAGACTCGCGTCTTGTTGGTGACGCTGCCTTTGAAGATCCTGCTGCTTATAAGCAATTTCTAGCAAAATTATATGCTGGGATTTCTTTAAGCGGTCAAGAAGGACCTGCAGGTGCACCAGACTTAGTTGGTTTAGACGAAGGGTTTTCCAACTACCTTAGATTATATTGGAAAATGCAAGAATTAACCACTGACGAAGCAGTTATTGCTTGGAACGATGGTACTATTCAAGATTTACACGGTCAAGTTTGGACTTCTGGTAATGAATTTATTAGAACGATGTATAGTAGATTAATGTACCAAGTTGCATTAACAAACGAATATTTACGTCAAACTACAGGATCTAAATTAGATAGTAGAGGTGTTAATACAGATTTAAGAGCTGAAATTCAAACCTATAGAGCTGAAGCTAAGTTTTTAAGAGCCTTAACCTATTGGCACGCCTTAGATTTATTTGCAAATCCTCCTTTTATTACGGAAGATGATCCTATTGGCGCATTCTTACCTCCCCAAATTCAAAGAGCAGATTTATTTAGCTATGTAGAGTCTGAATTATTGGCTGTATTAGATGATATGGCCGCACCACGTGCCAATGAATATGGAAGAGCAGATAGAGCTGCAGCTTGGATGGTTTTAGCCAAGCTTTATTTAAATGCTGAAGTTTATACAGGGACATCTCGAAATGCAGATGTTATTACTTACACTAGTAATATTATTGGTGCAGGTTATACTATACCAGATAATCCTTATTTTCAATTATTTTTAGCAGATAATGATTCTAACGGTGCACAAGAAGAAGTCATTTTCACTATTCCTTTTGATGGATTAAATACACAAGCTTTTGGTGGTATGACGTTTTTAACTCACGCACCAGTTGGAGGGTCTATGGATCCTGCTGATTTTGGAATCAACGGTGGTTGGTTTGGCGTTAGAACTACACCAACGTTAGTTGAGTTATTTCCAGGTGAAGAAAATTCTACTGACGGTAGAGAATTATTTTATACTGATGGACAGAATAAAGATATTGCTAACTTAGCCACTTTTACTGACGGCTTCGCGATTTCTAAATATAGAAATGTAGATATAAATGGTAACGCAGGTTCTGATACTTCAGGTGACCACACAGATATAGATTTTCCAATGTTTAGACTAGCCGATGCTTATTTAATGTATGCAGAAGCTGTATTAAGAGGTGGTGGTGGCTCTACAGGAACTGCTGTAGGTTACATTAATAAATTAAGAGAACGTGCTTATGGAGATACCAGTGGTAATATTGCAGAAGCAGATTTAAATTTAGACTTCATCATCGATGAGCGTTCTAGAGAATTGTATTGGGAGGGACATAGAAGAACAGATTTAATACGATTTGATCGATTTTCAGATAATGGTGTTTGGCAATGGAAAGGTGGTGTACAACAAGGTGCCACTACAGAATCTTTTAGAGATTTGATGCCGTTACCAGCTACAGATTTAGGTATTAACACCAATTTAGAACAAAACCCAGGATACTAATTAACATTATAAAAATAATATGAAAAAATTATCAATTTTAGGCCTTTTCATCTTTGCCTTAATAAGTTTTAATAGTTGTGAAACTGAAGATGACGTTGTTTTCACAACTCAAGAACCAGTAGGATTTGAATTCACGAATTCTACTCTAGACAATTATATACTTGCAACTGAAACGTCTGGTAATCTTGGTGAAAGGTTTACTTGGGAAAATGTTGATTTCGGTACACCAACAAATACAACATATGAACTACAAAGTTCTGTGAGTGGTGATTTTACAGATATGAATGTAGTATCAACTACACCATCTAACGAAATTGCAATGACTATCGGGCAGATGATGACAGTTGCTATGGAAGCAGGTTTAGATAATGACCCAGATAGTCCAGCACCAAATGCAGGCGCTTTCTCTGTGAGACTTAGAGCATATCCTGGTGATATTGGTGGTGGTACAGAAGCATTCTCTAATGTATTGTTATTAAATGTTGAATTGTTAGAAGGCTCTAGCACAGGCGGTGGTGGAATTACACCTGCTTCTTGGGGAGTCGTTGGCTCTGGTTATAATGATTGGGGTGGTGCTGGTCCTGACGGAACTTTCTACTCAACTATGACTCCAGACGAAATTGTTACTTATGTAACACTAGTTGATGGTCAGATTAAATTTAGAGAAAATGATGATTGGGGTAGCGGTACAGAATTAGGTGATGCTAACAATGATGGAGTTTTAGATCAAGATCCTGATAATAACATAAACGTTACTTCTGGTAACTACAAAATCACAATTAATACAAGTACAAACGCTTACACCATTGAAGAATTCTCTTGGGGAATAGTAGGTTCTGCATGGAACGATTGGGGAAATGCTGGTCCTGATGCTAAAACTTACTATGACTACACTACTGATACATTTAAAGTTGGTGTAAAACTTATAGATGGTGATATGAAGCTACGTTTTAATAATTCTTGGGGTGGCGATTATGGTGATGGTAACGGAGATGGTATATTAGACCAAGATGCTGAAAATGATATCGCTGTTACTGCAGGTCATTATTTATTGACTGTTAACTTTAATGATCTTAGCTATAGTCTTGAAGCTGCAGATGTTTATGGTGTTGTAGGCTCTGGTTATAACGATTGGGGAGCTACTGATGATTTTGCCTTAACCGAAATACAAGAAAACGTATATGTTGGTGACTTAGCTCCATTAATTGATGGGCAGATTAAATTCCGTCCAAATAATACATGGACTAATGACTATGGTGATGCAGGTTTAGACGGTTTCTTAGATCAAGATCCAGATAACAATATTGATGTTACTACGGGTAACTATCGTATTAGATTAGATTTTAATGACAATAGCTATCTATTGAATAAAATTAATTAGTTCTAAGTCTTAAAACCTTTAAAAGGGCTATCTGAAAATCTTAAAATATTGATTTCATTTAGCCTTTTAAAAAAAAAAAAAATGAGTTAATCACTTAGTTGCTGTTAGTTTTGATACTGTCATTCAATTAGTTACAATGTGTTTTTCTTTAAAAATATGCAAACATACTGATAGAATCTTCTAGTTCTTCCTTCGGTTTTATGTAACTAGTTTAAAATCAGTAGAAATAAAAATAAAATCACATTTCTTAAGTGTATAACTCAAAAAATAAATATGAAAAAGTATTACTTATCAATATTATCTATTGGATTCTTTTTGATGTCCTTTTCGCAAGTCACCCTAAGTCCCAATCCTTTTGAAGTAGATCAAAGTATCACCATAACTTTAGATACCAATAGCAGCGCAACAGATTGTAATAGCTTTAGTAATCCAACAAAAGTGTATATGCACTCTGGTGTAGGTGATGGAAACAATGCATTTGGTATAAGTGTTACAGGAAACTGGGGACAAGATGATGGTGTTGGAGAAATGACAAATGATGGTGGTGGTATTTATTCTATTGTCATAACACCTGAATCTTATTATAATCTTACGCCTTCTCAGGCTGCTAATGTGATACAAATGGGTATGGTTTTTAGAAATGAAGACGGTTCTCAAGAATATAAGGCAACGGGTTGTAACGACTTTATTTTTGAAGTTGGTTTATTTCAAATTAATCTAACAACACCAACCCAAAACACAACTATACTAAATTCTGGAAGTGATTTTGATATTTCAGCTACTAATATTGGCGGAAATGCCGATTATACATTAACAGCCAATGGCGCTGTAATCGATAGTCAAGCAAATACAGCTAGCTATTCATATACTGATATGAATATAACTGATAATACATCTTATGAACTGACTGCAGTTTTAGATGGTACAACCATTTCAAAAACGTTTAGTGTCATAATTGATCCTGGAACTATTGTTGATTTTATGTCAACTAACTATAATGAAGGTGTCAACTATATAGATGACAATACTGCCGTTTTAGTACTTTATGCTACTGGTAAAGATTTTATATATGTAGCAGGAAGTTTTAATAATTATGAGCCAGATATTTCTTATGCTATGAGGCGAGATGTGTCTCGTAATTTATTTTGGTTAGAACTTACAGGACTTACACCTGGACAGATTGAAACTTACGAGTATTGGGTTGTTAATAAGACACCTGCAACTAATTCCCCATCAATTGTAAAAGTTGCAGATCCATATTCAACCTTAATATTATCATCTTTTGATGATCAATGGATTCCTTCCACTACATATCCTAACCTTCCTACATTTCCTGAAAAAGCCGGATTTGAAGTTTCAGTTCTTCAAACAGGGCAAACGCCTTACAATTGGCAAATCACTGATTTCGATAAACCCAAAAAAGAGGACTTAATTATTTACCAAGTCCTTCTAAGAGACTTTGATACTGAAAGAAACTATCAAAGCCTTATAGATCGTATCGATTATTTTAAGGATCTAAATGTCAACGCCATTCAATTATTGCCAAATATGGAATTTGAAGGCAATGAAAGTTGGGGCTACAATACCTCTTTTCACATGGCATTAGATAAATTCTATGGTACTGAGGATAAATTAAAAGAGTTTATAGATATATGTCATCAAAATGGTATCGCAGTTATTTTAGATTTAGTATTAAACCATGCATTTGGACGCTCACCAATGGTGAGAATGTGGATGAGTGATGCTGATGGTAATGGTTTTGGTGATCCAACCTCTGAAAACCCTTACTTCAATCAACAAGCTACACACAGTTATAGTGTTGGCTATGACTACAATCATGAAAATACAGTGGTAAAGAATTATGTGAAACGTGTTATTAAACATTGGGTAGAAGATTTTGTAACTATTCAGGCTTCAATATAGCAATAGTTTTAAAAGCACTAAATATATTTTGCCCGTTTTTAATACAGGTATCTGTTACTGATC
>Ga0316208_1002870_pt1 | contig 13224 bp, 15 predicted proteins | sample 3monopyrite_MG_FD_204944 | JGI IMG/M metagenome (GOLD analysis project Ga0316208, IMG submission 204944) | Microbial mat bacterial communities from mineral coupon in-situ incubated in ocean water Damariscotta River, Maine, United States -... | ecosystem: Environmental > Aquatic > Marine >... | reverse complement strand
GTCTGCGGCGCCTGCACCATGGTCATCAACGGCAAGGTCCGCCAATCCTGCTCGTGCCTGATCGACAACTACGCCCCCCGCAACGGCGACACCATCAGCCTCGAACCGATGACCAAGTTCCCCGTCATCCGCGACCTCTGGGTCGACCGTTCACGCATGTTTCATGCACTAAAACGCGTCAAAGCATGGGTGCCGATCGACGGGACCTACAGCCTCGGGCCAGGCCCGACCGAAGCGCCCGACAAGCAACTCACCCGCTACAAACTCAGCGAGTGCATGACCTGCGGCTGCTGCCTGGAAGCCTGCCCCCAGTACACCATCAAAGATGACGAAAGCGCTTGGGATACCGCCTTCCTCGGGGCCGCCCCTATCAGCCAGGCCCGCCTGTTCAACGAGCACGAAACCGGCAAACGCCTCAAGGACGACCGCCTCGAAGCCCTCATGGGCCCCGGCGGCATCAACGACTGCGGCAACGCACAAAACTGCGTCAAAGTCTGCCCCAAAGAGATCCCACTCACCGAATCACTCGCGGCCATTGGCCGGAGCGCGACGTTGCAAGTGTTCAAGAACTTCTTTCAGGCAAAGTGACACCCCCGCAACGGGTTGTTTTTCGATTTTACCAGTAACGAAGGCTTGCAATTACAATTCAGGCAAGTATTCTCAGTCACATGGTCACATGGTCACATGGTCACATGAAAACGAGATGTAAAACAGGCTTCACGCTTGTTGAACTGCTCGTTGTCATCGCGATCATCGGCATCATCATTGCCATCACTTTGCCCGCTCTCGGCTCCGCCGTTCGGCGATCTCGAGAATTGCAGTGCCTTGCCAATATTCGCGAAGCGAACACGATCGCAACCGCGTGGTCACATGATCACCGAGACTTGCCGCCGCACTTTAAAACAAACCCGATCCTCACCGACAGCATCGGCGTGCCGTTGATCGATATCCCGCATATGCGCTTTACCGCGACGATGAACTATTTTAACCAGACGACGTTGTGGATCCGTGCAATCCGCCCGCCCAGCAACCCGGTTGATCGTTCGCTCACATGCACTGGTGCTGAGCCGGCAATGAGCCGAGATCCCGACGACTTTGCGTGGACATCGTACGACCTTTCTGCCGCTCTGCTCGCAGACCCTTCGGTTTTCACGCCCGAAACAGCCGCTTCGTTCACACCGGAAATGTTCCGTCCACAACCGCTCACATCCGTTTTCTTCCCTTCAACAAAATCGTTCCTCGCAGAGCAAAAACTCGCGCATTTCGACGGAGAGTTCCACGACCCGCTCGAACTCAAAGTCCCAACCTCGCCCGTTTCGTTTGTCGATGGCCATGCCTCGATTCGATCGTTCAACGGAATCGCTTCGATCGAAGTCCTCGCCGACGGCCATTCACCCCGCCCGTTCTCACACACGATCCGCGGCGTACGCGGATTTGATACTCAGGCGATTCAATAAAGGACCATGCAATGAAACTTCATAATATCCGCAATCTTGTTTTTTTTCCCTGCCGTTCTTGTGCTCGCTTCAACTGCAAATTCACAACTCGACCCGACTCAACGCTGCTCGGTAGATTGCGGTTCTCCTCCAGTTGAAGTCGGCTTTGTTTCGTGTCCAAAAGGGGATTTTTGTTGCTTTGCTGCAAATTGTGCGACTCTAGAATTCGCAGGAGTCTGCTGTGTAGATGACGAGGCATGCTGCACTGGATTTGATGCTAACAATGGCTATGCGCCATACGCCAATTGCAGTGGTTCAGGCCCAGGTTGCGGACCTACTGTGTAAATAAACTCGGAGTAAATGTAAATGACACGTACGACACAAGCAGTACTCATTGCCATCGGGATCATCACAACGGTTGCCTTCTGGGGGCTTGTCATCCGCCCGTCAACGAATGCCCAATCGGCGACCGAATCGAACTCGCTCCCGCGAATTCTCCCACCCGAATACCAGACACCGGAGTTTCCCACCGCTGCCGAATATTCCGATCTTTCATTCAGCGAAACCCGCCGCGACTTGAGCGAAGCCGTTGCAAATGGATTCGAGGAATGGAACCTCGACGCGGCCGACCGGCGCACCATCCGCGAGGGTGTCTCCGCGACCATCGGCCTGCTCAATGCCGGCGATACCGAGGCGTACACCGCGTACCGGTTCGCGTTCAACTGCACCGTCAAGCCATCCGCGGCTGCGGTCGCCAATCGGCATTTCAATGCCGGCCGCATCCCGGATATCGAAGAATCTCAGTGGAATGAGATGTCGGCGTTGGACAAGTTCAAGGCGGCCGCGTCGATCCCGGATAGCCGGGATGCCACGATCCTCAAGGCCGCAGCCGGGCATGTCCAAACCGGGCTCGGCCAGCGGGGTTCGATCCCCGAAGGATACCGAGTGCAGGGCCTGGTGTCCGGCTTCGCGCCGCCATCGCCCGATCTGTTCCTTGTCGGTGCCGATACTGAATGGGCGTGGGCCGAGATCCCCATCAAAATCGACGCGGCCGATGAAGCGATTCTCAGGTTCGAGTTTGTGCGCGACCCCGCCGTCAACGCATGGCTGCTGCAACGAGCCTCGGTCCTCGCGCCCCAATCGGTCAAAATCCCGTGGATTATGTTCTAGAGCCCGCCGCTCAGCCGCGAAGATCAATCCCGCGCGAAGGCCGGCCAGCGTTCGAGCGGATCGCCGCCGCCTTGGTATATACCGTGGGCTTCACGGGAGCCCGGCCCAAATCCGCGGCACGCAACTCCTCTTGGCCCCCGTGCTCGCGCCGGTCCTCGCGAGTCTCTTCCTGCGTGTTATCCTTCAGCGATCGCACCGCCTCGGCGTGCTCAACCTCGGTCGCCTCGGCCACATGGTTGTACTCGTCGCGGTCCGCCCGCCGAGTGTTCACGGGCTTCTTCTTGTCGATGTTCTTCTTGACAACATTCGCGGCGTTCTGCGTCCCCGCGAGTGAACCTGCAAGATTATTGACAGCCCATGACATGAATGAAATATCGACAATTCAGTATTCACTTCTTTACTGAATCATACAAATAGCATTATTGGGCTACTGCAACCCCTATATCTTGGGTACCGTGTTTCTACTGGGCAGATAATGTGTGTTATCCGGGCGTTATCCAAACATAGCCCCGGCCTCAAGCCCCCAGAATGTTGATCCCGCAATCCACAAAGATAGTCTCGCCCGTCACGCCCTTCGATAAATCGCTCACCAGATACACCGCAGTGCCGCCCACATCGTCGCCCTCGGTCGCGCGACGCAGCGGCGCCCGGCTTGCCGATTCGGCCCCCATCTTGTCGGTCCCGCCCACGGCCGAGGACGCGAGTGTGCGCAGATATCCGCCCGAGATCGAGTTCACGCGGATCGCGTCCTCGCCCAGTTCCGATGCCAGATACCTAGCCGTGCATTCGAGCGCCGCCTTGGCCACGCCCATAACGTTGTACCCGGGGACTACCTTGTCGCCGCCGTAGTACGACATGCACAAAATCGACCCGCCCGTCTTGCTCATCAGGACGCGCGCACGCTTCGCCATCGCCGCCAGCGTGTAAGCAGAGATATCGATCGCGGATAAATACGACTCGCGCGGCGTGTCAATAAACTTGCCGGCCGCGAGCCATTCACGATCAGCAAACGCGATCGAGTGAACCAGAAAATCCATCCGATCAAACGACGCGTTGTACTCGTCGAACACCCGATCGATATCCTCATCGCTCGCCGCGTCCAACGGCTTCATCCAGGCATCATCGCCCGAGATCGGGGTCACGGCCCGGGATGTCCGCCGCGCGTTTTTCTCGCCGGGGAGATGCGTGTATGCGCACGTCGCGCCCGCTTCGGTCAGCGCCTTTGCTATGAAATAGGCGTACGAGCGTTCGTTGGCGACACCGACCACGAGACCTTTTTTACCTTCGAGCAGACCCATCGTGAAACCTCCGGCGGCATGCGCCTAATGTTAGCGATTACTATAATAGGCACACCGGCCGAGCCGGTCCAAGCCCCGCTTGCCCGCTATACCATCCGCGATGCGAGAGCCCTGGAACGAACTCACTCTGCCGGATCTGTACCGATCGTTCGCAAACACCGGGCTCATTGGTCGGCTCCTCGAACTCGCCCGCGACGAAGACCTCGGCCCGGGATTGATCGATCTCACCGGGGCCGCGACACCGAGCGAGACTCAAAGCCGGGTCATTCTCAGTGCGCGCGAATCGGGCGTGCTCGCGGGCCTTGCTGCGGTGCCAGAAATACTCGAAGTCTTCGGCGTTGCCCTCGGGTTCACGCCCGTTATCGCCGACGGTGATCGGTTCGAGCCGGGCGATCAACTCGCGGCCTTCACGGGCCCACTCGCCGATATCGTCAAAGCCGAGCGCACGATCCTGAACCTCGTCAGCCGGCTCTCGGGAATCGCGACCCGCACCGCCTCATTCGCGGGCGCGATGGACACCGACGGGCCGCACCATGCACGTCTCTACGACACCCGAAAAACCACACCCGGTTTGAGATTGCTCGAAAAATACGCCGTCCGTTGCGGCGGCGGTTTCTGTCATCGCCTCGGGCTGCACGACGCGGTGATGTTCAAAGACAACCACATCGCGGGGATCGAACCCGACGACCTAGCCGATCATGCGCACAAACTTGTCGACGCCGCCCGCATCGCGGCCGCTGCCGCGGGTATCACACCCGCGTTCATCGAGTTTGAAGTCGATTCGCTCCAGCAACTCGGTGCGCTGCTCACGCTCCCGGCGGGGACCATCGACATCGTGCTGCTCGACAATATGAACCCGCCGTTGCTCAGCCAGGCCGTCGCTATGCGTGACAAATCCAACCCGTCTCTCCACCTCGAAGCCTCGGGCGGGGTCGGCCTTGACAGCATCGCACTGATCGCCCAAACAGGTGTCGATCGGATCAGCGTGGGCGGGCTGACCCATCAGGCCGTGAGCCTCGATCTGGGATTCGATTCAATCGGCGGGTAGAACGATCATCCACCGAGTGCGTCGGCCGCGTCTTTTTTCCGGGCAGGCGCAACGTCGGCGAGCCAGCCGTCGATCGCAACGACGACCTCTTCGTGCAGGTTCAGTGCATCGCGGATCTGTGAGCCGTGCTCGATGTCGTTGATCAACACGCTGAACGCCACGGCGTGCGCACGGTCGGGGGTGATGACGAACCCGGAGAGGCCGCGGACGCCGTTGATCGTGCCTGTCTTCGCGAATACGTCGTTGGTCAGATCGGTATCTTTGAACCGCTTGCGGAGTGTGCCGGTTCCGGGCGAGGGCATCGAGGCGAGCAGCGCTTCGCCGATGCCCGGGCGGCGTAGCAGGTTGCCGAGCCACGCGGTCATGGTTTCGGGCGCGACGCGGTTGCCCCGGCTCATGCCCGACCCGTCGTCGATTTTGGTATTCGTTGCGTGCGAAGGGCCCAGATCCTCGGCCAGCAGCATGCGCACGACCGAGGCCCCGCTGTTCCACGAGCCGGGCTCGCGGGTGATCTCGTGGCCGATGCGTTTGATGAGCGCTTCGGTGTAGAGATTCTGGCTGTTGGTGTTCGCACGCCGCAGCACGTCGGTCATTGATGTGCGCACGACCGCGGCGGGCTCGAAATCTTCGTACACCGCTTCGCCGTCCGCGAGCGTTATGTTTGCGAGGCCCTGGGGATCGCGCTCGACTTTGACACCGAGTTTTTCGAGCCGTTCGGCGAGCAGGTAGCCGAGCACTTTGCCCGGTTCGTGGACGGCGACGTCGACCATCGCGGACCCGCCCATGCGCACGTTGCCAAAGACGGTGTAGTCGTTGGCGGGGCGGGCGCCGGCGGCGCGGGCGACCCACGCGGTGTGGCGACCATCCTTGACAACCTTGCCCTTGTTCTCGACGGTGAGCCATCGGCCGATGCCGTCGATGCTGGGCTGGAGTCGGAGATCGGGCGAGCCGCCGGGCGATGCGCCCGAACTGCGGCTTGCATCGAAGAAGAAACTCAGGCAATTGGTATGGAAGTTGATGCCGCTGACTTCGGCGCAGTACCAGCGGTTGAGTTGGTCGATGGGCCAATCGGGGTGGACGTACTGGCGGTCGAGCACGCGGTCGTCGATCTCGATGGCCGAGGCTTTTGTATGGCCTGACTTTGCGAGTGCGGCGGCGAGGGTGTCGAGCATCTCATCGACGGTGGTCGCTGGTTCGCTGGAATCGAGGAGGGCGGGGTCGCCCAAGCCCGGGTCGCCGTCGCCGATGATGACGATGCGGTCGCCGTCCCACCCGAACCGGGTTTCAAAGAATTTGTCGGGGCCGAGCACGCGGAGGGCGGCCCCGGTCGTGATGAGTTTCATGTTTGACGCGGGGATCAAGGGCTTGGATTCGCCGCTGCCGAAGAGCGAGTCGCCCGTGCCGGCGTCGCGGACGTGGACACCGATGGTCGCCGATTGCAACGATTGCTTGGAATTGATGACGCTCGAAATTCGTGCGTCGAGCGATTGGGCCGACGCGGCGGCCGACATCAGCACGACCGCGGCCGTGCGCACGAAACCGTAAGCCCATCTGTTCAATCCTGCACGTCGTGAATCTTTGGTGCTGGTAGGGCTGTTGGTCATCGATCGCATGCGCTCTCCTGTTGGTCGGTCCGAATAACAGCACCCTGGTTCTCGCCGGGTTGCCCGTACTGCATCGGCCGGGCTGGGCGGTTGGCTCCATGATCTGCCCGCGGGCGTGCGCACGGGTTGGTCGGTCGCTTGGGTCGGCTTATTTGGTCTTGGTTGTGCGAGCCGAGAGTAGTGATTCGAGGGCGACGGAATCGAACTCGGCCGCGGACCATTCGGGCCAGATGTAGCCGGCGATGATCGCGGCTTGTTCGAGGCGTGTGCGCACGGGCTTGGTCAGCGATTTCATATCGGGAACCGCGTTGCCCGCGATGGGGACCGGGATGCAGACCCGCGAGCCGCGGGGGTCTGGGATGAGATAGGTCGTCGCGGGGCGTTCGGTGCCGTCTGCGTTGTAGACATAGGCCCAGCGCCAGGGGAGGCCGAGCCATTCGAGCGCAGCTTTCCAGCCTTCCCGGCCTGCGAGCGAGGCGGCGACGGCCTCGAAGGCGGTAGCGTCTTCTGGCATGAGTTCGCCTACGAGCGTCTCGCGGCTTGGCTGGGCGAAAACATCGACCCATGCCGATTTGGTGATGTCTGGTCCTTCTTCCACGCGGCTCCTTTATTGAGCATCGTCTTTGGTCGTTCGTGGTGCCATCTCACGCCGGATCAGCCGGCTTTTGAGGCCGCGGCGGGCGTGCCTTTGCGACCGGGGAGATGGGCCGTACACTATGCCCGGCGGGATGGACAGACCCAACAATAGACCTTAGGGAAAGACGTGACGATGCCAACAGCACCCAACGAGCATGAAACGGCGGGGTTCGACCCATCTTCGATGTCGATCCTTGTGGTGGATGACAACGAGCCGAATGTGGAATTGCTTCTGGCGTACCTCGAGGAATTGGGGAGCAAGACGCTGACGGCACGGGACGGGGCCGAGGCTCTTGAGGTCTTCGAGGCGCACCAGCCGGACCTAGTTCTGCTCGACATCATGATGCCTCGGATGAGCGGGTTTCAGGTTTGTGAGGAGATCCGCAGCCGGGAGAATGGCGCGCGCACGCCGGTGGTCATGATCACGGCATTGAACCAGGTTGCCGATGTGGAGCGGGCCGTGGAAGCGGGCGCGGACGATTTTCTGACCAAGCCTGTAGACCGGCTGGAATTGGTGGTGCGGGTGCAAGCGCAGTTGCGGATCCGGTATCTGCAGAAGCAGCTCGACGCGTCGCGCGAATCGATGCGTTCGCTGCGGGATGGGCTGGCCGAGGGGCAGGGCTCGTGAGCCCGATGCGAATCAGCCCGCGGGGCTGAGGGTGCATGTGGTGTCGTTGAAGTGTTGGAATTGGGTCTGCTTGGTCGGCTCTGTCGTCAGCAGCTGGGTCGCGGTGCGCGAGGGTCTGGAGTGCGTTGCGAGCAGATCAGGCCATGCGTGAATAGGAGTTTGGTCATCGTTTGCGATGATTGAGATTCTATCTGTTGCCTGGATTGCGTGCGCAATCTCGAACGTGCTGGACGTCGGATCGAACAGGCCGGCGGCGGCGGGGTTTGATTCTGGTTGAATGGCATCAATGCTTGGCGGGTTTGTGCTTTGTGCCAGCACGAGCGGGAGGAGTGAGCCGGCGTTCATCGCGGTGAGCCTGACCGCGGCTCCGATGATGAGCAATGTGAGCACGGCCGGGGGCATGCCGGGTCGGGCATTTGGGAAGATGAGAAACTTGCCTTGCACGGACGGATCTCCGGTCGGGTTGCCCGCTTCCCTATTGCATCTGGCCGAGGGGCGTTGGATACAGCAAGGGAGTGCTGCTTGGAATGCCGAATATGAACCCGATGAACATGAAAGATGCCGCCGATCGGAGAACCCGTCGGCGATCCGTGAGTTTCTTCCGAAAACGGGCCGATGGGTTTCATTGCCGGTTTGAGTGGGAATCAGCCCGGGTCTGAGTCGGTGTCTTCTATAGGACGCGAGACTTTGTAGGATTCGCCGAACCAGTGGTAGAGATCCACGAGTTGGTCACGCTCGGTTTTGAACGGGTAGCCGGGACGACCGATGCCTTGGGGGTCGAGTTCTTCGCAGAGTTTGGCGAGGCGGGCGAACGCGGGGCGGGTGGCCCATGATTCGGGGGCGCACAATGCGGCATCCCGGCTGGTTTCGCTCTCGTGAGCGAGTCGGATGAGCGCGGGTTGAGCCGGGCACATTCCTTCGATGAGGCTCGCGACGCGTTCGCCCCATTCGATGAAGGTGATGGAGGAATCGCGGAGATCGTCGTCCCAGCCGGGTTCGAGGAGTTCGTGTTCGTCTTTGCCGGTGAGGCGGTAAGCATCCATGTGGATGATCGGTGAGCCCCCGGCGGTGTCGTACTGGTTCATGACGGTGAAGGTGGGGCTTGAGATCGAGCCGGGGTTGACACCGAGATGGATCGCGATGCGGCGGACAAGCGTGGTTTTGCCGGTTCCCAGATCGCCCGAAAGCAGGACGATATCGCCCGGCTCGACGACGGCCGAGAGCGCGGCTGCGAGACGGTCGGTCTGATCGAGGCTGTCGAGTTGGAATCGGAACTTGGGCGGCATAGCGGATTGTTGGATGGGCGGCGGATGAAGGCAAAGCGGGCGGGCAGAATGGGTTTTGATGTTCGGGGCGGGCAATGGGTTGGCCGCCGGTGTATCCTGCGTCCAACTTGCCCGAACCGACTGGAAAAGTGCGAGGACCGATGAGCAGACTAGAAGTTGGAATCTTGAAGTTTCAGGCCGAGGCGCTGCCGGGGCTCGCGGCGCGGTTTGCTGAACTCGCGGCGGTGCAGCACCCGGATGTATTGTTTATTACGTGCTCGGATTCTCGGATCGACCCGGCTCTGATCACGCAGACGAAGCCTGGGGAGTTGTTTGTGATCCGCAACCCGGGCAATATTATTCCGCACGCCGACCATGGTGTCTGCGCCGAGGCTGCGGCGGTGGAGTTTGCGGTCGGGACGCTTGGTGTGCGCGAGATTATTGTGTGCGCACATTCCGACTGCGGCGCGATGTCGGTGGCGCACAGTTCTGAGGTTGATCCGTCGCTGCGCACGCTCAAGGCCTGGGTCGGGCATTCGGATGCTGCGAAGCGTGAGGGTTGCGACCATCGGGCGTTGATCCGCGAGAATGTCCGGTTGCAGCTCGGGCATCTGCGGTCGCACGCGTGCGTGCGCGAAGCCCGGGGAACGGGCCGCTTGAGCCTTCACGGCTGGATGTATGAGATGGCGACGGGTGAGGTGCTGGCGCTCGATCAAGGGTCGGGTGATTTTGTGCCCATCGCGGCACGGAGTATGCGGTAGGGGCTGATTTTTTCGATCGGGCCGAGAAACGCTGCCGGCGCACGGTTTATGTCGTAAATCTAGGGTGAGCAAGTTCGGGCAACGGGCCCGCGATGTGCGGGCGGATATCATGCCCGCATGGCCTACACCGTTCTCGCCCGCCGCTATCGGTCCCGCTCGTTCGACGAAGTCGTCGGGCAGGAATCCATCGCCCGCACGCTGCAATCGGCGATCGAACAGGATAAGGTCGCGCACGCTTATCTGTTCAGCGGGACCCGCGGCGTGGGCAAGACCTCGATGGCGCGGATTTTCGCCAACGTGCTCAATAACCCTAAGGATTCTGAAGACGTTGCGAAAGCGGTTTTTTCGGGTCAGGATACCGATGTGATCGAGATCGACGGCGCGAGCAACCGGGGTGTCGATGAGGCCCGCGAGGTGATCGCCAACAGCGTCTATCGGCCGCTGCGGGGCGAGTACAAAATCTACATCATCGACGAGGTTCACATGCTCACCAAGGAGGCGTTCAACGCGCTTCTCAAGACGATGGAAGAGCCGCCAGAGCATGTGAAGTTCATCCTATGCACGACCGAGCCGCACAAGGTTCCCCCCACGATCCAGAGCCGGTGCCAGCGGTTCGATTTTCGCAATATCCCGTCTGCCAAGATCGAGGAGCATCTCGCGTCGGTCGTCAAGACCGAGGGGTTGGAGGCCGAGGATGATCTGATCGCGGCGGTTGCGAGGCTTGGGAACGGTTCGATGCGTGATGCGCTCAGCCTGCTGGATCGGGTCATCGCGGCGGGTGAGAAAAAACTGACGCTCGGGCTGCTCGAATCGCTGCTGGGTTTGCCGGACCGGCAGATCATCGGCGCGATGATCGATGCGATCGCCGACGGTAACCCGGGCGTGTGTCTTGAACAGGGCGCGGAACTGCTCGGGCGGACTTCGACCGATCAGGTGCTCGAATCGTTCCTTACGCGGTTTCGTGATCTCATGGTGCTGGCGGCGTGCGGGCACGACACTGGGCTTGTCGAACTGACGGGCCCGGCCCGCGATGAAGAAGTCGTGCGTTCGAGCAGGTTCGATGCGGCCGGGCTTGTTCATATGATCGCGCTGACCGAGAGCGTGCAGCGTGCGATCAAAGTGAGCGGCACGCCCCGGGCGGTGTTCGATGCGTTGCTGGTTCGGCTTGCGCTGACCGAAAAACTTGCGGATGTGACGGCGATTGTTTCGGGTTCGCACGCCAGCACGAGTGCGGCACGGGGAGCAATCGGAAAAAAAACCTGACGGCCGCGGTGCCCGCACCGAGGGCGCCGTCGGCCGATATTCAGCAGCCTGTTTCGCGTGCGGTTCCGGAGCGAGAACCGGTGAGTCATCCCGGGAAACCTAAGGGTACCGCGGGGCGTTTGACGGAATCTGAGGCCCATGTTGGTGCCGGGCCATCGCCCGAGGCGGTGTGGCCCAGGGTGCTCGAAATCGCGGGGCCGCGGCTCAAGGCGATGCTCGACACGATGCGTGTGCAGAGTGCAACACCCAAATTGCTCAGCCTTGGGGTGCCTTCTTCGCGGGCGGCGATGGCGCGCGATCATCTTCCCGAGATCGTTCGGCTGGTGCAGCAGACCGGGGCCCGTTCGATGTCGATTCAGTTTGTCGATCTCAAAGAAGCCGCGCCGGAACAGCCGAGCCCATCTGCCGGAACCGACACAGGATCTGTCGCGTCCCCGACGGAGAGTCTTTCAAAGGCCGACGCCGAGGATCATCCGCTGGTGCGTGAGGCGATCCGGGTCTTTGGGGCGACGGTGGCGCACGTTCATCAGAAGCGCCGCGAATAAACCAGAAAATCCCGACGAGGAGAGCCGATGCTGGATCAATTCAAGGCGATGGGCGCGATGGCGGGCCTGTTCAAGGATAAAGAGAAACTCAAGGCGACGGCCGACCGGGTCCGCGAGACGCTCGAAGGGACCGAGGTCACGGGGTCGGCCGGGGGCGGGGCTGTGCGCGTAACTGTGACCGGGACTGCGCGAGTGATCGCGGTGCATGTCGAGCCGGCGCTCGGCGCGGGGTTTGCCGATGCCCAGAGCCGACCGATGGCCGAGGCGTTGATCGCCGAGGCGGTGAACGATGGTCTGCGCAAGGCCCGCGACGCGGCTGCTGTGGTTGTGGAAGCCGAGGCGAGCGAGATGGGGCTGGCGGACATGATCCCGGGGTTGCGGAATCTGATGCCGTGATTCAGAATGAATGGAACGCGTTTGCTGATGGGCATCGGCTCACGATCGAGATCGGGCCCGGCGGCAATAACACCGGGATCGATGCCGAGATTGACGCCGCGTGGGAGAAAATCTCTGCGGCAAATCCTCGGGCCTTTGATGGGCCGATCCTCGCGTTTGTGTCGGCCGATCATGCGAACAATATCGTGCGCGCCAGGCTCGATAGTTACCGTCGGCTCGCGGTCCAGCCTGCGATCGACACGGGCATAACACTGCTGGGCGTGACGGGCGTGCTCGAAGCCCGCGACCGATCCGGCACGCGCCATGTGCTGCTCGGATTGCGCAGCCACGCGACAAGAGTGTTCGGCGGGATGTGGGAGTTTGGACCTTCGGGAGGGGTCGAACCGCCCGCGAATCAACAATCCGCGATGGACGCCGGCGATCTCTGGCGTTCGCTCATTGGTGAGATCCGAGAAGAGATCGGGTTGCGGGTCGATCTTGAACAAACGCCCCCTGCCGGGCTGCTGCTTGATCCTGCGGGGCAGAGTGTTGAATTGGTTTTTCGGGTGTCGCTGTTGGAAACGGTTGAGGAATTGACAGCGATGATCGATGCTCCGGATCGATCGCAGCGATGGGAGTATGACGCCGTGCGTTGGGTTGCGATCGGTGAACTCGGTGCGTTTGCATCGGCGCAGCCTTGCATCCAGAGCACGAGGGCGCTCATCGGTCAGATCGAACGAGCCGAGTCGGCCGGGGAAATTTGAGCCGATTATCCGTCTTCGAAGCTCGGCCCCCGCAGGATGAACAACGATTCGGGGTTCACCAGCGCGATGATCTTCGAGCCCGGCTCCGCCGACGGGTGCTTGCCGGCGACAGCGATCTGCACTTCGCCCTCGTCATCTATGACAAACATCGGGATCGCTTCGTCTCCGTACAGCGTCCGGTATTCTTTGATTGTGAACTCTTCGGAGATGTTGGTGGCTTTGATCACCCAGCCGTTCATGAGGCGTTTGTCGAGCGTCACAAGATCGATGCCCGTGTCGAACACACGCCGGCCCGTCGTCGAGGCGTGGCTTTGCATCGGTTCGATGTCGACGCTGCCGGTTCGGATCCGGCTTGGGATCGATTTATGATCCGCACCGGCGGCCTTGGCTTTCTCTTTTTTATCGATCTTCGCGGGGAGGCGGTAGAGATT
>Ga0316208_1002869_pt1 | contig 13238 bp, 14 predicted proteins | sample 3monopyrite_MG_FD_204944 | JGI IMG/M metagenome (GOLD analysis project Ga0316208, IMG submission 204944) | Microbial mat bacterial communities from mineral coupon in-situ incubated in ocean water Damariscotta River, Maine, United States -... | ecosystem: Environmental > Aquatic > Marine >... | reverse complement strand
CCTTTTAGAAACAGCATAAAGTTGGCCAAAAAAAGCCCGAAGTTTGCGCGTCTTTATCCAGTAGTTGGTGGAGGCCACAACAATCTCCATACGTTCGTGGATTATCACCGGATGCTGGAGGAAATAGTGAATTCTGAAGGGTTGACAGATGTTGATCCTAATGAAACAAGCCTGAATTTTAAAAGGAAGAATGCTTGACAAAAGCAAGAAAACAAAAGACAGTAGGCAATGAAGAAATTTTCCAAAAGTCAATCATATTCCTCGCGTTACAACTTCATTTGATTAGCAAAGAATTCCAATTCATGGTGAAACCAAAAGAGAAATCACTATTTAACTAGTCAACTAATTAACCAATTACCAAAACATTGACAACCCTTAAAATCATCTTTATTGTTCTAATCGGCCTCTATCTACTCGTGGGAATCGGCCTGTATGTATTTCAGGAAAAGCTCATTTTTAGACCCAAACCCTTACCTGAAGATTATGCGTATTCGTTTGATCAACCCTTTGAGGAGTTGAACTTAACTATGGAAGATGGAGCAGTACTAAATGCCCTTCATTTCAAAGTTGAAAACCCCGAAGGGATCATTCTATATTTTCATGGTAATGCTGGCAACCTAGATCGGTGGGGAGGAATTGTGTCGCCACTTACCCAGTACGGATACGATGTATTTGTAATGGATTTTCGCGGGTATGGGAAAAGTACCGGAGAGCGAACAAAGGAAAAAATGCTCAATGACGCTGAGGAAATTTATACCTACCTATCTAAGAAATGGCCAGAGAAGAAAATCACATTGTATGGCCGATCAATGGGTTCATCGTTTGCCAGCCACTTAGCAGGAAACCGTGCCCCTGCTCAGCTGATTTTGGAATCGCCCTTTTACAGCGTTGGTGATGTAGGGAGAAGAGCCGGATGGATTTATCCGATGAACGGAATTCTTAAATTCAATTTCAATAACTACGAGTCATTGAAGACGGCCACCTGCCCAATTACGATTATCCACGGTATAGAGGACGAGATTGTTCCTCATGATTCGGGCTTCAAACTTTATCAAAGTCTCGATACCGCCAAGGCGAGATTTGTGGCAGTCAAAAACGGACAACACAACGACTTGTCGGACTTTGATGAATATTGGGAGGTGATGGAAGAGTTGCTAAGGTGAGCGAATCACTCTACTTTATTGCCATCGTCCCACCGCCCAATGTCTTAGAGCAAATCACAAATCTGAAACACGAGGTGGCCGAACGATTCAATAGCAAAATGGCATTGAAATCACCAGGTCATATCACCATGCACATGCCTTTTCGATGGAAGGATAAAAGAAAGGAGGAGTTGCTGGAAATGATGAGTAAGCTAAATGATGGCCTGAGGCCATTTGAGGTTGAACTAAATGGATTTGGATTCTTCGAACCTAGAGTTGTTTATGTGAGCGTAGAGGAAAACGAATCACTTCGCCAGTTTCAAAAATCAGTTGTGCAACATTGCCGATCTGAGCTCAAAATTCTCAATTCAAATTACAAAGACAAGGTGTTTCGGCCACACGTGACTGTCGCCTTTCGAGACTTGAAGAAGCCGAAGTTTTATGAGGCGAGGGAGTATTTTGAGGGAAGGGAATTTCAAGCGGAATTTATGGTTGATAAAGCTAACCTATTGAAACACGATGGAAAGATGTGGCAGGTTCATAGTTAAGTTTTAACTAAATCACACTATTTTCGTGTACACTATAAAAGTGCACAATGAAAAATATAACATTAAGTGCTGATGAGGATTTGATTGAGGAGGCACGCAGCAAAGCCAGAAGCGAGAACACCACCCTCAACAGTCGGTTTCGGGAATGGTTGGAGGAGTATACTTTTGACGCATCGGCAGCCGAAGAGCGGTTAAGGCGAGTGTTCGATGAGATTTCTGCTCATGCCGTAGCAGGAAAGACATTCACCAGAGATGAGATGAATGAGCGATAGAATCTTTTTAGACACCAATCTGTTCGTTTACGCGGTAGATGATTCGGGCTCAGGCAAAGGGACGGTGGCTCGAGATGTGATATTGGAGAGCCTACAAAAGAAAACAGGAGTGGTAAGCCATCAGGTCATTCAGGAATTCGTGAATGTTACGACACACAAGTTTAAACAGCCAATTTCTCAAAAAAACTGTGTTTTGTTTTTGGAAACCTATATCTATCCAATGTGGAAAAAATTACCAACAAAAGAGCTTTTCAAAGAGGGCATGCGAATTCAAGATCGCTACCAACTTTCCTACTACGATTCTCTGATCGTAGCATCCGCTCTACAAGCTAAGTGCAAAAAGCTCTACACGGAGGATATGCAGCACGGGCAGAAGATTGATGGGCTGGAGATTGTCAATCCGTTTGTCTAATTATTTCACCCAGATCCCGCAGATTTGCCCAGAGGGGGGTGTTAAAAAACTCTGCGGTGATCCGCGAAATCTGCGGGCGAGATATACTAGTTCTCTTCAATTTCAAACGCCAACCACACCTTCCCTTTTCCAGCCCGTTCGCTGATCGTATTTCCTTTTGGATCGTAATGTACGATGTTCTCCTGATCGGAAAATTTCTCAGTAAGCGTAGAATTCATCACTTTGAAAGACTCAAATTTCTTCACCTTCTCTGCTTCGTAGTAGCACCAAAGTACATTTTGATCGATCTCCTGCTCCATGCCCAGAAAGACCAGATTCACTGGCTTGCCCTTTATTACCACCGAGAAATTCTCATCAAGGTATTTTTTGATTAATTCCTTCAGCTCTTTTTGATCATCTTCGATGATATCCAGTTTCTGGTTGCCAGAATAGTCGCGCAAGGCTTCCTCAAGATCATCCAGAAAAATGCGCTGTTCCACCTGCATCACCTTCTCCTTTTCTTTGTAATAGATGTTGGTCACACTGATGTGAAATGGGTGAATCCAGCTAAGAAAAAGAATTGTTAGAAATGTCATACTATTGCAGCTTTCAATTTGTACGCCAAAAGTACAAACGTGGTACAAGAAGGAAAAAACAAAACGGATAAGTGGTATGTCGGAGTTTGCTTTTTATTTTGATTTAGGCCTGGATCATATTCTTGATCTGCGAGCCTATGATCACATTGCATTTATCATAGCCCTTGCGGCGCTGTATCAAATTTCTGATTGGAAAAAAGTCTTGATACTGGTCACAGCATTTACGATTGGTCATTCAGTTACACTGGCACTGGCCACCCTTAAGTTGATTTCGGTAAATATGGACTTGGTTGAGTTTCTTATTCCAGTCACTATTTTCATCACAGCGATAGCCAACCTTTTGGTGGATGAAAAATCTATACATCACCGAAAGCTAAACGTGAACTATGTCCTTGCCGGATTGTTTGGATTGGTACACGGTTTGGGTTTTTCAAATTACCTACAAGCCATTCTTGGAAAAGATGAGTCCATCATAGGCCAGTTATTTGCCTTTAATGTAGGCTTAGAAGCAGGTCAAATAATAATCGTTGGGATATTTTTAGCAATTGCCTTTCTTGCAGTCTCCATTTTTGGCGTGCAGCGCCGAGATTGGAAAATGATTGTCTCATCTATTGTTGCGGGCGTGGCATTTACTCTCATGATGGATGCGGTATTTTGGTAAGTATTTTTTAATCAATAATATATAATGAAGAAAGCATTAGCACTAACCTTTTTTGCTGTCACAATGATGGCATTCGCACAAGATCCGAATGCGGATGTTGATTTTACCTGGAAGGGAAAATTTGAACAACTCGGACCAGACCTGCCTACGGCAAACACCTATCGAACAGCTTCTGGAGCGCCAGGTAAGGATTATTGGCAGCAAAAAGCAGATTACAAAATCAAACTGGTCTTGAATGACGCAGACCAGTCAATTTCTGGAAAGGAAACAATCACGTATTACAATCAATCACCAGACGAGCTGAGGTATCTGTGGCTTCAGCTTGATCAGAATATGAGAGCGAAAACATCAGATTCTCCACTTACAGGACGAGGATCTCAAATGAGAGACTCTGTTTCAACACGGTCGTTGAACGGGTACGTGAACGACTTTGATGGAGGATTCAAATTATCTGCAGTCAAGGACGCCAGCGGAAAGGACTTGAAATATATGGTGAACAAAACAATGATGCGAATTGATCTACCCACACCTTTGGCTCCTGGCGCAAATACCTCCTTCAAAATTGATTGGAGTTACAACATCAATAACCGAATGTTGAACGGGGGACGTTCAGGTCTGGAGTATTTCCAAGAGCAAGATGAATACCTCTACACCATTGCTCAATTCTTTCCACGTATGGCTGTGTATGCGGATAACGAAGGATGGCAAAACAAACAATTCTTAGGAAGTGGAGAGTTCGCACTGACCTTTGGAGATTATGAAGTTGATATTACGGTACCTGAAGATTTTATTATCGGCTCAACCGGCCTACTTCAGAATGCTGATGAAGTGCTAACCAAGGATCAAGTAAAGCGATACAAGCAAGCGCAGAAATCGTATGACAAACCGGTCATCATCGTGACCCAAGCCGAGGCGGTAGCCAAGGAAGGAAACAGAGGGAAAGTAACAGGAACGAAAACATGGAAATACAAAGCAGAGAATGTGCGAGACTTTGGGTTTTGTGCTTCCAGAAAATTTATCTGGGATGCTCAAGCAGTAAAGCTAGAGAATGGAACTTCTCCATTGGCCATGTCATATTATCCTAAAGAAGGAAATCCACTTTGGGAAGAATGGTCAACAAAAGCAGTAGCTCAAACGCTCGTGACCTTTTCCAAACACACGATTGATTATCCATATCCAGTGGCGATTTCTGTGCATACGGCAAGTATCGGGATGGAGTATCCAATGATTTGTTTCAACTACGGACGACCAAACGCGGACGGCACGTATTCTGACCGATTGAAGTACGGTATGATCTCCGTTATCATCCACGAAGTGGGGCACAATTATTTCCCAATGATTATCAATTCAGACGAACGTCAATGGACTTGGATGGATGAAGGACTCGACACATTCATGCAATATCTGACAGAGCAGGCACTTGATCCTGAGTACCCTTCGCGAAGAGGGCCAGCGGCCAATATGGTTAATTATATGAAAGGCGATAAGCGATTTATCCGACCAATTATGACCAACTCTGAGCAGATTACACAGTTTGGAAATAATGCATACGGCAAGCCAGCCACGGCGCTCAATCTGCTTCGCGAAGTTGTGATGGGACCAGAGTTGTTTGATTATGCTTTCAAAGAATATGCAAGACGATGGGCGTTTAAGAACCCGAGTCCGGCAGATTTCTTTCGTACGATGGAGGATGCTTCTGCCGTGGATTTGGATTGGTTCTGGAAAGGTTGGTTCTACACCACCGATCATGTGGATGTGTCAGTTGATGAAGTGAAGTGGTTCACCATGCTGTCTGAGGACAATGATCTGGAGACCAGAAATGTGAAAGGAAAAATCAAGAAAAACGAAAACAGTGACATGCTCGATTTTGGTGCGCAGGCGGAGACATTCGTGGTGACACCAACAACTTATACAGGCGAATACATGATGGATGTTCCGAACGATCAGATTAAAGGCTTGACGGAAGGGAAGCAGTTCTATCAGGTGAAGTTTAAAAATCTTGGTGGGCTGGTGTCTCCGATCATTGTGGAGTGGACCTATGCTGATGGCACCAAAGAACTGGAGACAATCCCGGCGGAAATTTGGAGAGCTAACGAAAATCAGGTGACCAAGACCTTTATGAAAGACAAGGAAGTTGTCAAGATCGTGATTGATCCGAATAAGATGACGGCTGATGTGAATACTGAGGATAATGTATTCCCTCGAAAAGCACCAGAGTCTAGGGTAGATAAGTTCAAAGAAGGGGAATAATGAATTTGTCCAGAGGTATATCAATGATAATTTTAACAGGCGGCCTACTGGCCGCCTGTTCTATTTCCACGAAGGAAAAACTAAATGATACCACATCAGATGAAGTAGCCATTTTTGAAGCAAACCCTGCGGGAAAGAACTTCAATTATGCCGGATCCGACACAATGGCGATTGAATTAGCAGACCAGGTGATGGTCGCCATGGGTGGACGTCAAGCATGGAACGATACCCGATATTTGGCGTGGAATTTCTTTGGTGCTCGCAAACTCCTTTGGGACAAGCAGACGGGAGATGTGCGGATAGATTTTCTGATGCAGGAGGTGAAAATATTGATGAATGTACGCAACATGGAGGGTAGAGCTTGGCAGGAAGGCAAGGAACTGACTCAGGTGGATTCTGTTGAGAAGTATTTGAAGAGAGGCAAGAGTGTCTGGATCAACGATTCGTATTGGCTGGTGATGCCCTTCAAATTGAAAGACTCAGGCGTTACGCTGAAATATTCCAGAGCGGACACAACTTTGACAGGACAATCGTCCGATGTGCTGACCATGACATTCCAAGACGTGGGCGATACCCCCGACAATAAATATGAGGTTTGGATTGATCAGGAATCCAAGCTGGTCACTCAATGGGCGTATTATGGATCCCGCAAAGATTCGGTAGCGGCTTTTACCCGACCATGGGGAAATTATCAGCAGATGGGAGGGATTTTATTGTCTGATGATCGAGGAGAGCGAGACTTGACGGAAGTTAGGGTTTTGACGGATGTACCGGAGGGAACATTTAGTGAGTTTGAGGAGGTCGTTTTGTAGTTGTCATGTCTCGGACAGAATCCATCTGAAGGGATATTATTTATGTTTGGGACGAACCCAGAGAGAGCCGTTTAGGTTAGACTTTACTCAAATCAATCAACCTTATGAAAGCAATTTGGAATAATCAAATCCTAGCCGAAAGCGACCGCACGGTGATCGTGGAAGGCAACCATTATTTCCCTGCTGATTCTATCAACAAAGAGTATTTTTCAGAAAGCGAGACGCACACGACTTGTCCATGGAAAGGACTTGCGAGTTATTATTCACTCAACGTGAAGGGCGAGGAAAACACCGATGCTGCATGGTATTATCCAGAAACCAGTGAGCTGGCCAAAAACATCAGAGGGTATGTGGCTTTTTGGAAGGGTGTAAAAGTAGGGGGTTAAGTAGCTAACTTTTAATCTCCACCCCACCGAACATCACAAATCCCGTTATTCGGATTTTCGGTCCATCAGAAGAGATAACCTTTCTCTCATCACCGATTCCTCCTAGCAGGGCGGTGGCATCTAGTTGTACATTCCAATCTTCTGGAACGGTCAATTCTGTCCCCCCAAACATTGTGAAGACATCAATGGTCGCACCTTCTGTCAGGGTTGTTTCTCTTAGGTCTAAGTCTGTGCCACCAAATAGAGTGGTCACTTTCCCACCTTTGAATGCCTGACTACTGTATTTTTTCTCCGTACCCGAAAACACACTCACTTCATCAATTTCATCGTCATTGGAATTTCCAGAGGACATATGACGCAGGATGAAAAACACACCGATAACGATTAGAATAACAGGCCAATAGGTACTCATATCGTAATGAAAGTATTTGTTGACCAAGAAAAAACCACCCACAAGGAATAGAACCAAAGCGGCTTTGGATTTTCCAGATAAAAGAAGTGCAACGCCAATAACGATCAGGATATTTGGAAAAGCGAAAACGTAACGGGACAATCCGTCTACCAGACCAAGGTTGTCAAGAAGAAAGACGCATCCGAGAAGGACAAGAAGTATTCCGACGGCAGGTTTTTTCATAATTTCGTTTTTCAACAAGTTGTCAAATTTATTACGGATTGTTAGATATTAAAACTGAATTTTTACGTTGGAATAATGGTTATGTAGGCGTAATAATCAAGAAGCTATGAGAGTGGAGTTAGATCTTATCAAGACCTTGGCGGAATCAGCTGATTTGGTCAACACCATCAATGGGGGTATGAGTTTGGCACATATTCATAAGTACACCCTTGATGATCATTACATGGTCATCGTGAAAGTGCCCGGAGTGGATAGGAAATCCCTAAAAGTGGAGATGCACGATGGCCAATTGTTCATTTTCCTACAGATGCGTCTTGAGGAGGGAATCAATATTCCGTTCATGGTGGCTTCCATTGAGGTGTCACCGAAAGTAAATAAGAGAGAAATCCGGGCGAATTACCACGGGAAAAACTTGAACATCGTGATGCCATTTGAAGAATGGGACGATGAGGACTCAAGGAATATCAAGATTAATTAGGGTCTGCTGAAAAACGCTGATCACTTACTTTATTCATTTTATTTGCCCTCAAGCTGGGCGGGCTCATACTTTCTGTATCAAGACAGAAAGTATGCAAAGAAACCGAAGGTTCATGAGGGATCGTGAGCAAGGTAGTGCGTATGAGTAAATCAAGGCTGAATGAAAAAGTCTAAAAATCCGTTCCAATGCCTAAAATCCACCAAACTTCCAGCGCACCAGCCTGCTCGGGCAATGGTGTATTTTTGTCGGCATTGTAGCGGATTTTCTTAACGCCATTTTCATGAAGCCGATCCATACCACTAATGTGCACGGGTTTTAATACAATTGCCATTTTGTTTGCACCTAAAATTTGCAATACGCCTCAAAATCTACCCTTGGTAATATGGAGTTATAAATTTTCGCCTTGGTTTTAGTTTTTCAGCAGACCCTAATTAGAGTTTATATGATTTGGTGTGGATTACGAATGGAGCTTGTCGAAAAACGAAGATCGTGTTAGACGGACACCCCGAAAAATTGTATAATTGAATTCAGCCCAATCCTAAATCAATTGCCTACCCTTTAGGCGGGGGATTATGGGCCCAGAGGCCTGGAGTACAAAATCAAATTAGGTTGACGAATAGTTCAATCATGAACCGAATCATGATTAAAATCAGACGGTTCTATTCTAAATGTTGAAATGAATTTCCTACCTTGGCCGAAAAAATAAAACGGATGAAAAACGCACTAATAATTGCAGGGCTATTTGTTCTGTTAATCTCTCCATGTTTTGCTCAAACGGGTGAAGCCAGAGTTAAAGAAATGCTTGCTGATAATCTTGGGTCGTTTATAGCGACAGGTGCAGCAAGCATGGAAACGGATAGTGAAGGTATTTTGGCGGGTAAAAGAGAGTATAAGTCTGGAGACAAAGCTCTTGAGCTTGTCATTGCAATTGTCGATACTGAAGCAAAAATCGAAATGATGAACGGCTATGTTCAGGATTTAATAGACATGGGAGAAAGATTTGGTTTGGAAATGCAAGTCGTGGAGGGAGAAAATCAATTCGGGATAATCACTCATAATTCAAAATCGGAATCAAAATTGGGTGGTGTCTTTATGAGAGTGGAAGACAACCTGATTCGGGCGGAAATCACAAATACAGAAGGGTTAGGGATTAGTAGAGATTTACTTCAAACACTAGGCTTTCCTATAGATGAATCGGAAACGGCTTCTTCAAAAGCGAAAGTGGATTCACCACAAAAGACAACCGAAAAACCGACGGGTGCAGAAGCCAAAATGTTAAGAATGCTGACTGATTCGTATGGATCTTTCAAAGCGGCGGGCTCAGCAAAAACAGGAACGAATGAAAAAGGCGTGAAGCAGATGTCTCGAAATTACGAATCTGGAAATAAGATTTTCAAACTCAAGATCACCGCTCTGGGCACCTCAGATGAAAGCCAGAAAGCGAGGGACAAGGTCAAGAAAAAAATCAACTCTATTGAAGCAAATGAAGAAAAGAAGGTGATTCAAAACGACAACAAGTCCGGCGTTTTCTATTTCGAGAAACAGGAGAATACGGGGAGAATATATGTGATCTTTCAAAACAACTACTTGATCGTGGGTACACTAACGAATGCTGTCGATCTTGAGGAGGTTAAAAACGTATATCGGGCAATGGATTTTTCAGTACTGAAGTAGCAAGTCATTTTGCGAGCATCTCCATCATCAACTCGATGAGATGTTCTTTTTTTTGTTTTTTCAGATAGGCCAGAAGGGCGTCTTTGTCACCTGAGTGGATCAATTGCTTGAGTTCCGAATCTGGGACAATCACCATTTCTAATTCATCAATGGCAAGCTCCAGTACCTCACGGCCTTTTTTCTTACAGGTTTCCATCGGCTGATAATCTGCATTGGAGTCACGCAACATGGTGCTAGAGTAGTCGATCTTGAGATCACGAATGGTGATTGTTTTTTGATCGAATGTCCCGTAAATATTGCTGAATAACAGTTGTGTGGACACCTTCCATGCTTCCAGATCAAAGTCCGGAGCATCTAGTTTTTTCATTTGTTTTTTGAGTAGAGCTATGTGTTGATTTTTCATAATACAGGTTTCAAAATTTCCATAAAGGCGAGCCACTCTACCAATTAACTATTTAACCAGTTACTAATTCACCAAATCCTAACTAATCCTACCCCAATTAACGACATTTTTACTTAACGAGCTGATGTGAGTCCGGATAGGTGCATGTTCAGGAAGTTGAAGATTCAGGTCTTTGTTCAGAATCTCCAAAGCAGCCATGCGTGCGTGTTTGAGAATCTCGCCATCCCGCATTAAATCTGAGACCAACAAATCCAGCACACCACTTTGCTGAGTTCCCAGCAAATCGCCGGGCCCCCTCAAATTTAGATCCACCTCAGATATTTTAAATCCATCGGAAGTGTCAACCATAGTTTTTAGACGAGTTTTCCCTTCTGCACTCAGCTTGTCTCCACTCATAAGCAAACAATACGATTGATCAGCTCCCCGTCCCACTCGTCCACGGAGCTGGTGTAGCTGGCTAAGACCGAACCGCTCCGAACTTTCGATAATCATCACAGAGGCATTGGCCACATCCACCCCCACTTCGATCACCGTGGTGGCGACCATGATTTTTGTTTCGCCCTTGACAAATCGTTGCATCTCCCATTCTTTGTCTTCAGACTTCATTCGTCCATGCACTACAGAAATAGGCATTTTCGGATAGCGACGGCTCATTGATTCGTACCCGTCCATCAGATGGTTGTAGTCTAGCTTTTCGGACTCTTCGATAAGGGGATAGACGATATAGACCTGGCGTCCCTTTTTTATTTCCCGCTCAATCAATCCAAACATTTTCAGCCGACCAGACTCACGATAGTGTTTGGTGACGATGGGTTTTCTACCTGCGGGTAGTTCGTCAATCACCGAAATGTCCAGATCGCCATAGACAGTCATAGCCAGTGTTCGTGGAATAGGTGTGGCGGTCATTACCAACATATGCGGATACACGTCTTTGTTCTTTTGCCAAAGCCTGGCCCGTTGTGCTACACCAAATCGATGTTGCTCATCAATGACGGCCAAGCCAAGTTGCTTGAAAGCCACCCGATCTTCAAGAAGAGCGTGAGTTCCCACAATCAAGTGGAGGTCGCCTTCTTTGAGGTAATTCAGGATGATCTTTCGCTCAGCAGTTTTGGTGGAGCCCGTAAGAATGGCCACCCGAAGACCCATAAGATCACAGTACAATTTTAAGTTTTTGTAGTGCTGTTCGGCCAGAATTTCTGTTGGTGCCATGAAGGCACATTGAGCATCGGACCCAATGGTGATAAGCATGCACAGAAAAGCCACCATCGTTTTCCCACTGCCCACATCGCCCTGTACCAGCCGATTCATTTGTTGACCGGAGCGTAGATCGGCATAGATTTCTTTGATCACTCGTTTTTGAGCTCCAGTCAGCTCGAAGGGTAAGTGTTTTTCATAATAGTCATTGAGCAGCTGACTGTTGTCCAGAACAAATCCCTGATGCTTTTCGTCCCGCTCTCCTTTGAGTTGCAGAATTTGAAGCTGGATAAAGAAAAGCTCCTCGAATTTCAACCTTCGTTGAGCTTCTTGCAGTTGAGTGGTTGTCTCAGGAAAATGGATTCGAGCGATTGCCGAAACTTTGTCCATCAGTTTGTACTGAGAAATCAAGGCGACAGGAAGCGTCTCTTGGATTTGACGAACAGCCGTGGGGAGAATGCTCTGAAGTGTTCGACTGAAAAATTTACTATCTACGAATCTCTTCTTGAGCAATTCACTGGAGTGATACACTGGATGAAGATGCCCCGCTTTTTCGTTTGTGGGGGTTAGGGGTTCCAACTCAGGGTGGGCGATGTTCCATTTCCTTCCGTAACGGGAGGGTTTGCCATAGAGTAGGTACGGAATCCCAGGCTTCAAACTTTTCTTTAGCCATGTAGCCCCCTTGAACCAAACCAGTTCGATCGAAGATTGTCCATCAGTGAAGTTGGCGACCAGACGCTGTTTTCTTAGTGCTCCGACCATTGACATGGAAGTGATCTGCCCTTTGATCTGGACGTAAGAGTCCGCTTCTGGGATTTCTGAAATTCTGTAAAAACGTGTACGATCTTCGTAACGAAATGGGTAGTGCTGGACAAGGTCAGCGATGGTGAAAATGCCCAACTCCTTTTTGAGCAACTCAGCTTTCTGAGGCCCTACACCTTTGATAAATTCTAAGCCCTGCGCGAAGTAGCCAGTCATGTCGCTAATTTACCCACAGCAGGGGTTTGATTTGAGATGTTTAAGAGGAAATTAATCTCCAACGACAAGCGGATTCTCATTTTCATTTTGAATGTTTGAAAATGACAAGGAAGTTTCTAATTCAAAGAGGTATTTTCGCCTATGCTTTTTCCGTCAGTTCAGACACTAGATACTCGCATAAAAACATTCCTGTCCCACGTCAAAGGAATAGAAGAAAAGAGAGCTACTATTGATAAATGGCGAAGAGCTTTTGAGAGCGGCAAAATCCTGAAAAGAAAAGAAGAAAGCATCAAGTCCGATTACATCCAAGATATTTTCAGCGAAGTACTCGGGTATTCTTTTAGCTTGACCGGATCATGGCATCTTGAGAAAGAACTAAAAACCCAATTCGATGGAAAGACGCCCGACGCTTCTCTGGGATACTTTTCGCATGACAGCCGCGATAAGGTGACCGAGGATGTTCGGGCGGTTGTGGAGATCAAGGGGCCTCAGGTGAACCTTGACAAAAAACAGAACAGAAAAAACTTCACGGGTTCACCCGTAGAGCAGGGTTTTAGCTATGCCTACCGAATTGGAGAAAAGTGTAAGTGGGTAATAGTCACAAATTTTTTGGAGCTGCGACTTTATCGAGCTTCCGATATTAATAAATATCAGTCCTTCACACTCAGCGAGCTTTCTCAGCCTGATAAGTTCCAGGAGTTTTTGTTCTTCCTTTATGAAGGTCAACTTTTCCATGAAAAAGAGGACTCCCAGATTGAGCGACTCTATCTGAACAGACAAGCCGAACAAAAAACAATTTCAGGCACCTTCTATGCCGAA